>Ga0310695_10004088_pt1 | contig 27484 bp, 14 predicted proteins | sample RumenRJG_04DNA_FD_203882 | JGI IMG/M metagenome (GOLD analysis project Ga0310695, IMG submission 203882) | Bovine rumen microbial communities from Lethbridge, Alberta, Canada - RJG_04 (v2) (version 2) | ecosystem: Host-associated > Mammals > Digestive system > Stomach > Rumen | place: Canada... | reverse complement strand
AATTGTTAGCCAATACTACATACCTCGTAGCAGGACCAGAACCATCTTTCCGGCAGAGGCCTGCATTCACCATCTGTTGCAGGTCGTTTTTGGCTGTCGGATCGGAAATCTTATAATTCCAATATTGCAGATAGTCTTGCTTAGAGAAACTGCCTCCTACCTTCTTTGTGGCTATATATTCGGTTACTCTGGCATTCAACCTAACGTCATTGGGTGTGCGATATATGGTTAGTTTCGTTCTTCCGTCCAGACATTCCCATTCGGGCAATTTACGCTTCAAGTCATTCATCTGGTCGTGAATCAGTTTCAACCCTCTTCCTGTCTTTTCCATTTTCCCGGCGACATAGAATATTTCTGCCATCAACGGATTTCTTGGAGTGGACACATGAGGAAGCACTACATTCTTTTTCTTTATCAGATTCTCTGGCATTGTTCCAGGGTTGATAATTTCAATTCTGTCTGCATAGATGAATACAAGGACTTCACCCGTTGTATCGCTCATGTCCCGATGGATGAGGGCATTCGTTACAGCCTCGTCCAAAACATCCTGTGGGTATTCCGAGTAATCTTTTCTGTCCCATTCCTTATGGTGGAATTCACTGACCATCGGCAATCGATTTAGAAAGTAATCGCTTGCACGTTTCGACAATTCCAACAGATTTCCCTCCATCACTACTGTATCTTCATATTGGCTTGCCGCTTTTCCTCCCAGCATCACTTGTATCCGCATCCTACTCTGCGGAAGGAATCTGGGAGCCTCTTGTCCAAACAAAGCCATTGCTCCATTCTTTACATTGGGGGTATCGACTAATTGCAGATTGCCAAGGAGTTTTTCCGGGGTGTTGTTACGCTCGTCTAATCGGCCTCTTTCCAATCCTTTACAAACCACTTCGTGCATGAGATTTACATTCAGATCCTCCCATTCTGCGTCAAGACAAGTACTTTTTTCCCAAGATGAGGATGAAGTCATTGAACGGCGAATCAACAGGTTCACCTCGTCGGTATTTGGTTTGACTACCTGGTCGCCAGCCATTGTGTAATAACTTGAATCAAACGAATAGGGAGGCAGACCTCCTTTCATCACTGTCACCAGCACTACTTTGCCATCCTGATAATCCTCAGCATGGATGTACACCAGTGGAAGGGGCTTGATTCGCTGAACGGCATTTCGCTGTATATCAGCCACAACCGCTTCAACATCTACACCCGTCCGCGCTCCATCTTCAGATGCACCTATAACAATCCATCCGCCGTCGTTATTCAGGAAGGCACACACTATTCGCATGACTGTTTCGGCATTATACTCTGCCAGCAGTCTAAGCCTTGCGCTCTCGTCTTTCTGCGAGAGCAATGTCTCTATAAATCCATTGTTACTCATGACTTCCTATCAATTGCTTTATACGTTCAACATCCTTAAATTGTGCTTCCACGTGCAACATCACGTCCTGCATGTTCCTATACTCTTGCACCCAGTTGCCCTTCCTGCTTTTGGGAAGAGTATTATTCTGAATGGCAGCATTATACAACTCTATACATTCAGCATGAACCACTCTATTGGGACGCTCTACGATGCTTCCGTCACTTCGTTCTCTCTTTACAGAGTTCGGTATGTCACCAGTCGGTATCCTCATTAGATTTGTAAATTGGCGTGCAAAAACAACGCGATAGTCTGCCAGCACAAATCGCGGCATGTTTACCTTGAAAGCCACCTCAAACTCCTGCGCCGTGATGGATTTCTCTCCAGGCTTCAGGATACCCGTGCCAGTCAGAGGTCTGACGAATCCAAGGAATACATCGCAGTTCTCAACTCCCTTTAGGCAGTTCTCCAGATTGCTCAACTTACTATCAAGTGGAATCGTTCCCTTGTGCGACATCATCACATCGTACCCATAGCCGTCCAGTGTAGAGTATACCATGTCCAACTGTGACTCAAAGTCATACACCGTTGATGACACGAACACCTTTATATGGTTCCTTTCTTTGTACATATCTTAAGCCATTTGTCATTAAACGTTTTAGTTCATTGTTCTATTGTTTACGTGAATCAGGAGAACCGTCCCCGTGATTCTTTTCTTGCGTTGCAATCCTCAGCAAGCCTGCTTTGTATCTTGTTGCCTTGACTAAATAATCTTCAAACTCCTTGTCGCTAAGAAACTGCATCTCTTTCCCATCGTATGCAAGGCTGAATACAGGATTGGCTTTCGCATCAAAATAATGTGCTGCCTCTGTAATATAGTCCTTGTGCTTTTCAACAAAGCCTGATGAACTGTCAAACAGGATTATCAACGGAACTATCATCTTGAAAAATGCGGTGGACTCCAGAAAGCAAGAAGCCTGAAACAATTCTTTGTCTGTCAACTGCCCTTTGCAGGTTATACTATCCAAAGCCATTTGACATAAGACACTGTAGTTAAGATCCCTATCCTCGTATTGAGGTTGGCAGTTCATACCATTCAACGTATAGAATAACTGCATATTCAGGATGGACTCAAATCTTATGACATTCCAAGTCTTAACACTCTTGTAATCATCTGCTATGATTGCCTGATGCAGAGAGTCGCTACTGGCCAACATGTCCCTCAACACATAGTTGCTTAGCTTTGATGTGTCGTGAGCAAACCCTATCGTCGCAATACGATAAGACATCCCGTATGCAATATAATTCTGCATCTGATATATTTCGCTCATACTCTTCAAGAAAGCCCGCTGCCCTTCCTTTACTCGTTTAGCCATCACATGTACTGTGTCTGCGGCCCAAGTCGATTCCGCATCACCGCCAACGATAGGCATTGCCTGCGCAAAAGATTCAAGGGCATTGACGTATTCCTGTACTATCATCTTTTGCGTGGAATCAGAGATAGACAGCCATCCACATTTTATAGACTTTATCGAGTCACAGTATGCTCGTGTGCTAAACATTATCCCTAAAAAGACAAAGAATAAGTACCTGGTGTATACTCTCATGTTATATCAGTTTACGTTTTCTTAATTCCCAAAAGCATTTCTCTGTTGCTTCGATATCACTCATTGCATCATGGGCATTATCAAACTCTGTTTCAAAGAGTTTCCTATATAGTTCTTGAAGTTTAGGATATTTGTAGCCATATTTGCCTGGAATCTTGCAGAAATCAATAGAAGATTGCATAGTGCAATAGCTTTTCTTGGAATCCATAATGTCTTTCATTCCAAGTCTAATCATTTCTGCACCAACAATTTTCTTGTCGAAATCTGCATTATGGCCAACAACACAAGTGGCTACATCCAAATTTGCTTTAAACTGTCTGATTGCATATTCCAATGGTACACCTTCTTTCAATGCCTTTTCTTTTGTAATTCCATGAACTTTCACAGCCTCATCAGGTATAATAAAACCATCTGGAATAATAATTAAATTGCCAGAGTCAATTTTAATACCATTTTCATCTTCCAAAATCCAAGCTAATTGCACCATACGAGGCCAATTCTCTGTATCCGAACTTGGTGCCTTATAATCAACGGGAGCTCCTGTCGTTTCTGTGTCGAAGAAAAGGTAGGTGGTATTATGTAAGTATTTTGCAGATTGTTTCCTAATTCTATCAATCTTAGGCTCGATTTCATCTTCCGGAAAATATTCATTTCCAGCACCAGGTAAGTAAAGGTCTTCGATATTTATTTCCTCAAGATAATCATTGATTTCTTGCTGGGTTCCTTCAAAATAGCCTATAGACATCAAAGAAGCAATGTTAAATAAAGCATGACTGTTGTCAATATTTACTCTATGAATAATGGGCTTTTCACCAAAAATTATCTTTTCGATAATTGATGTTGAGGTTAGCAATGATGCTTTCTTGAAATACTCAAACGCTTTATACCTATTGGCAGGAACATCTTCACCAAGAAGATATTTTATGGCTAGAGAATTATATGCCTGTGAAGTTCCGCAATTTTCTAACCATTGTATGTAATTGCGGTTCCTTTTCTCTTTCTTTGAATCATAGTGTACACCAAGGCTGTCAGAGTAAGCATTCTTTCTTATTCTTTCAACTATTTCAAAACTCCTCTCTCCCCAATTATAAGTATGGTAATGGTTTTCTCCACAATAATAATCCAACAAATTATCTATCTTTCCTAAATCTATATAGGCAGGTCCAGTTGTTGGAATTTGATCGTTGAAAAAGTTGTATGTTTCTCCACTATTGTGAATACTTGGTGGCAAAATCAGATGCCCTTTCCATCGTAATTCAATCCTTTTGCTTGTTGAAAAGTATGGATAATAGCCATAAGAAGTTGGAGATGATTCTCTTTCTTCAAAATCTTTCACTCGGATTATGATGTGAAACCCCCTTTTACTACCAGACCAAACAACCCATTGATAATCCTTTGGCAATCCTAATAACACTAGGCAAGAGGCAATATGATCTCTCATTTCGTCTTGGCTATAATCACAATCTCCAAATACATATGAAGTAAAATTGTCAAAATCAAGAGCTCTAAGATCATTCCACCCTAAAACTAACCCCATTCCAGATGCATTTATCCAATCTTGCCTAAGTAAAGTGGATGTTTTTTGTTTTGAATTATATAATTCTTCTAACAGCATTCCATCTTTAACAATAGGGGCTTTAAAAGAGGCTTTGTTTGGGTATCTTCCTTGTACCATCGTTAAATTCATATCCAAGTTATGATAGTACATGGACATAAGTTTCATTTCTTTTAGCTTTGAAGTTATGACATTATCAATGTCAATTTTAGTTTTTGCACCATCTTTACCAATTGAATAGACAGCCTTCAGCTTCTCAAATCCCCTAAGACCGAAACAAAAGTTTGGAGTAAAATGCTTTATTTTAATTATCTCAACGTTATCACATCCGTTAAATTCATTTAAGATTTCTCCTACATTTTCACTATTCAAAGTAATTTCCCTTAATCCTTTACAATCTTTAAATGCATCACACCCAACGTCCACAAGGCCATCAGGAAAAATAACACTCTTTAATCCAGTACAATTTTCAAATGTATGAGCATTTATGTATTTTATATTCTCTGGTAACTCAAGACTTACAATTTCTGTTCCATCATCATTATATAGATGATGAGCATAAGATAAAGGGTTAGAAAGGTTTTCTACATAGCACCATCTAATTACATCTGATATAATTATCTTTTGCAAACTTACACAACTATCAAATGCAGCATCGCCAATTTTTCTTATTGTTTCTGGTATGCGTATACTTGTTAAATTCACACATCCAGCAAATGTTTCTCTCGGTATTACGTTAATACCTACAGGAATTTCAATTGATTTAAGAGAAATGCATCCAGAGAAAACACTTCCTTCCCCATAGTTGTTCATCCCAATACTGCTTAAACTTATAGGCAAATTAATTTTTGACAAGGAATTGCAACCAGCAAAAGCATAAGAAGAAATATCCCCAATTCCTTCATTAAGCCTGACTTCGACCAAATTAGTACAGCAAGAAAAAGCTCTTCGACCAATTTTTTTTAAGGATAAAGGGACTGTTATTTTGCTTAATGAACAATTTTCAAAGGCATTGTCTCCTATATTAACTATACCTTCTGGAACCATTATTTCGCCAATATAAGATTTGTCACAACCGATAACAGTTGAACAATCTTCTGATATTATGAGTACATTATCCATACTAAATCGTTTTAAAGAATGTTGAACAATTACTTGAACCCTCATCCTTGATTACTGATGAAGGAACTACTAATTCTTTTAATTTGCTGCATCCGTAAAAGACATTTTTACCAATCTCTTTAAGTGTATTTGGTAATTCTAAATGAGATATTGCAGTATATTTAAAGCTTTGATTACCAAGCCGTGTAACACCATTGGGTACTTTATATTCAGTTCCTTTACCTGATGGATAAGCAATAAGTTCAATCCAATTACATTTCCTTTTTCCTTCTCTGTTGTAACCTTTACGAGTGTATAATACGCCTTCTATATCATGAAAAACAGGATTATTTGGATGAACTGTGAACTTTGACAATTTTGTCCTTCCCCATCCATTCCAATGGATTCTTCTAACAGTTTCTGGTATTATAAGTTCTTCTAATTCTTCACATTCCTCAAAAGGATGGCCACAGATTTCAACGACGTCAAGTAGTTCCCCTTCAAATTCCATTTTAGAAGGAATTGATATTTTACGGGAAGTACATACATATGGAGTATCACCATAATATGGAGTAGAAAAGAAAATAACATCGGGGGAAAGACCTCGAGGGATATTCACACCTAGCAAGGCTAATCCATTCTCACTTCTACATATTTTAAATATATCCTGCGTCATTGAATTATTAAAGCGTGACAGTTGATTTGTTAAAACTGAGTCAATTTATTACATGATTAAATGAATGACCTTAAATTATAATCGAATTCCTAAAAATATTTCTTTTCCGTGTCAATTTCTAAACTAAGTAGTTTTTGTTTAAGGGAACGATATTTAATTCTAATACTATTCTCTGAATAAAAACTGGGCCAATAGTAAGTTAGAAGTTCCTGTAGAGTAATAGGAATCTGAAGCACCCCATTTTTATATTCTCCAATTTCTATATAGCCTTCGTGTTTGTATTTTACAAAGACCCCCGTTTTACTTAAATCTGCGCAGTCTGTTCCAAAATACACATCACCATTTTTCATAAAATGAGCTCCTTTGGCAGCAATAATATTCCCATTTGAATCATATTCGGGATATCCATAGAGAATTTCACCTGCATTTCTGAAATATGTTATTAAACCTCCTTTAGAATTTGTTTTCCCATCAAGTAGAATAATGATCCAACTCAGATGATCATTAAGACTAATTGTATAATCATCATTCATAATTACGCCAAACTGTGAACCATGTCTATCTATTGACATTCCCCAACCATAAGGTTTGCCATCCTTAAAGTTACTTAAGATCATTGAGTAATGATTATTCACATAACATGCTCCATTTTGAAGACCTTTTGAATAAAAACCGTTTACTCCTGGACCGAATTTATATTTTCTCTTTCCAAATCCTTCAGGAATAGGCACGCCATCCTTGTCTATTACTTCACCACTAAAAACAGATCCATCAGGAAGTGTGATTCTGCTCACATGATATGGTTCATTTTTTGCTCGAGTTGAAATAATAATATTAGAAATGTCAGGGTTAAAATCAAATAATATATCATTGATTTGTTCCTTAAAATCATCAATAATGTCTTTTGATGATAAACATGACATAACAACTTCATTTTCTGTTATTTTTGTTAGAGAAGCATTGATCAAACCATATTGTTTAAGTAAATATTTTAACTCAATACTTGTCATTTTTGTCTCGAATTTGATTTCGCAATATAATTCTTCCATATTATTATTTGATTATTGCAAGTGTTTTATTTTTTCTTTTTTGTCATTTTGTGGAAACCAACAACTCCCTCACATCCACATCGAGGTGACGTGCAATTTCATAAAGCTGTTCCACTGATGGCTGCACCTTGTTGGTCATCCAGCGTGAAACAGTACTGATGCTGTGACCCATCTGCTCTGAGAGCCATGTGCCTGTTCTTTCTTTCTCAGCTAATACTATCTTTAGTCTGTTATAGCGTTGTATCTCCATATCGCTTTTAGTTATTCTTGCCCAACATTGGGCGTTCTGTGCGCAAATATAATAAAAATAACCGAGGATATGACAATTCGTGAACATAAATTAAGAAAAAGAGTGGTCTTTTCTCTTGATATGGTATCATTCCGCACTAATTTCTGCTTGCAATGCAGCAATTAAGTTCCGTTGAAGGGTGTAGCTAATACGCACTTTTTCTGTGGAGTGCCACATAAAGATGCTTGTCTGCTTTCTGATGAGCAAACTCGGCAGACATTAGGCTTTTGTTTCCCTGAATTGTTATTTCACAATAGGGAATATTCAGAATGAGCCTATCTGGAGATTATGGTGTACCTTTGCCTGCAAATTTCAAAAACTAAACAGACATGGAAGTAATTTCAATTGAGCGCAGCACCTACGAGGTAATCGGCTTGCCGCTTCGCTCGTCGAAGAACTGCTGACGAGCTTCAATAGCTTTGTTACAAAGATGAAGGAGATGGCTAAATGAGGTTACGATTTAGAGACCCAACTCTTGCACCAATCCTCCCCAATTTGCATATCCCTGCATTATAGCCGCCCCTTATCAAGGGACTCTAAATCCTCGTCTTGCCTTTATTTCAGGCTGAATTCTTGCTTTGGCAAGCGTTTCTTAGAAACGATTAGCGTTAATCTTCCAAAATCGCTTCGCTTTTACAAGCTTTTTTCGTAACTTTGCACACATGACAACAGAAAATCCATATATAAAACAATATCCAGACATGATGGCAGGCAAGACAGTCTTGTATTGCCACGGATTTGCCAGCAGTGGACAATCGGGCACCGTGACTCGTCTGCGAGAAGTAATGCCACAAGCAAAAGTGGTAGCTCCCGACTTACCCATCCACCCACAAGAGGCTATTGCACTATTAAAGGAGGTCTGTCAAAAAGAGCAACCTGCACTCATCATTGGCACTTCTATGGGTGGCATGTATGCAGAACAGCTCTATGGTTTCGACCGTATCTGTGTCAATCCTGCTATGGAAATGGGCGAGACAATGAAGGCTCATGGCATGACAGGTACGCAACAATTCCAGAATCCTCGTCTGGATGGTGTGCAGGAATTTTACGTGGACAAGGCACTGGTCAAAGAATACAAGGATCAGTCGGAGCATCGTTTCGAGGGCATTACCGATGAGGAGCGTCTGCGTGTCTTTGGACTTTTTGGCGATGAAGATACTACGGTCGATACCTTTGACATGTTTCATGCGCAATACCCCAATGCCATCCACTTTCATGGTGAGCATCGCATGAACGACCGTTCGTTTATGCAAAGTGTAGTTCCTGTTATCCGTTGGATTGACGACAAACAGGAAAAGCGCGAGCGCCCTATAATATATATAGGTATAGAGACGATGATGGACAGCTACCAAAAACCAGCCTCATCCGTTCAAAAGGCCATTCGCTTGCTCATCGAGCACTATCAAGTGTTCTTCGTCTGCGGTAACGATGACTATGCCACGACAGAATCGTGGCTCACAGAGTATATCAACGTCCCAGCCTGGCATCATACCATCTTCACTTATCGTCGCGACCTGCTCTATGGCGATTATCTCATCAGCCAGCAAAAAGAGGGAGACACTATGGCAACCCTCTTGGAATTCGGATCAGACACTTTCAAGACATGGGAAGATATCATTGAATACTTTGCCAGACTTGGCGGACAATAACATATTAGAGTCTTTAAGACTATGAGAACCTACAACATATTATTACATTCATTACGCATTTTCACAACCTGTCTGCTTACCATGATGATTCTCTGTGGCAGATCTCAGGAATTGAACCAGTTTACATACAGTCATCTGGGAATGGAAGACGGTATGCACAGCCAAAGAGTGTATAGCATTCTTCAAACTAATGATGGAGCGATATGGTGGGGAACAAAGAACGGAGTTGAACGATACAACGGCGTCACCATCAGACATTACCAATTGGGCGAACAGGACAAATACAGCAATGATGCCGGACGCTATATCAAGCTCATACTTGGCGAGAACAAAGAAGGCTACATGCCGATGTATGCCTATGATGACAAGGGATACATCTTTGTTTACGATGTGGCTACAGACCATTTCCAGTTAAAGGAAAACACACGAGAAATGGTAGGCATTGATATACACCTCAACGACATCTGTCCCACCGAACAAGGCATTTGGGCTGCAACAAATCAGGGTATCTATCTACTCGATGGACAAACGGCAAAGGCTGTGACGAAGGAAGTCTACACCAATTGTATTGTCAGAACCGAAAAAAATCTGTTATTCTGTACATGTAGCGGCATTTTTGAGACCTCAGTCACTTCCAATGGAACGGAAAAGCCACGCAAGATAGCTGCTGGCAACATGGAAAGCGGCTATTATGACCCGCTATATGACAAGGTATGGTTGGGCGGATTCTCTTCTGGACTTTATGTGTTGGACAATAACGGAGAACTGACAAGGGTGTCCCAGAAAGAGTCTGCATGGCAACAGCCCATCCGAAGCATCTGTCCCTATAACAGTAAAACGATGCTCATCGGCATTGATGGAAAGGGTGTTCATTGGGTAGATCGCAGACCTGACGAACAAGGGCAATATAAGAGTGGTCTATTGTTTGATGCCAATGGCGGCTCACGAGGTGTCCTGCATGGCAATGGCATTTATTCGATGATATGCGATTCGTGGGAAAACATTGTCATTGGCTCCTATTCTGGTGGCATAGACATTGCCCGTCCAGTAGGTAGTACCTCGGCCGTCTTTCGCCATGAACAAAACAACCAGCAGTCGTTACTTAATAATCATGTCAACTGCGTACTTAGGGTTTCATCATCCTTGATGGCGATGGGTACCGACAATGGCGTGAGTTTGTTTAATCCGCAGACAGGTTTCTGGCAACATACTTGTCGCGACATGGTGGTTCTTTCTCTATGCATGGCTCCGAATGGTTCAATATTGGCTGCCACCTATGGTAATGGTGTATATGAGATTGCTCCTAACGGTAGTGCACACCCCTTGTATAATGAAGAAAACGGAACGCTTCAGGACAACCATGTATTCAGACTGCTTTACGACCGCAAAGGCGATCTATGGATGGGATGCCTAGACGGACCGCTAGTTCAAAAGACGCCCACAGGCTGCAAATATCATCAGGTCAAGTATGTTAATGCGCTATTGGAATTACCCAATGGACATATTGCAGTAGGTACGGCATACGGTCTGTGGATTGTCGACCCTGTCACAGGAAAGATTAGCGAACTTAATTATCAGGCAGACCGCAAGGATGATGTCAATCGCTTCATACTGTCACTACTGTTAAACGGAACTGACGAGCTTTGGATAGGCACAGACGGTGGAGGTGCGTACATTTATAATCTCAAAACAAAGAAATGCCGCCAAATGACAACAGAGGACGGGCTGCCATCAAATAGCGTTCGCAGTTTTTGCAAAGACCATTTCAACCGTATCATGATAGCTACGGAACATGGGCTGGCTTTTGTAAAGCCTAACCAACCCACCAAGGCTGTTGATGTCAACTATTGCTATGGTCTGGGCTGTGAATATACAAACGGTGCTTCCACGGTTCTTGGAAATAATCACATATTGCTTGGTACCACCTCAGGAGCCATCATCATTAATCCAGAGAACATCCAGGAAATCAACTATCTTGCCGATCTTAGACTAACATCTGTCAACTGCAGCGACGAGGATGATAACTCTTTTAAAGAAGAAACATACCAAATGCTTCAAGATGGGAATCTGAAACTACCCTATGACAAGCGGACCTTTGTTCTAAACTTTGAGAGCATCAACCTTCGCAACCAGTTTGATATCGTTTATCAGTACCAGGTAGTTGGAGGCGAGTGGAGTCAGCCCATCGAACAACAATATATTCGATTCACCAATCTGGAGCCAGGCCATCACCGACTAAGGCTCAGGGCTATCAGTCGAACCAGTGGCACCGTTCTGGACGAATTGGAGTTGTCCATCCACATCGGACAGCCTTGGTGGAAGTCTTGGTGGATGATGCTCATCTATTGTTGTCTTGTAATCCTCGCCTTCTATGGCGCATGGCGCATCTATCAACTACACACCAAATACATGCGTTTGGTAGTTAGTAACCCGCAACTTAACGCCGACCTCCATCAAAACAATCTATTCCAGACAGAGTCGTCAGCCATCAGTGAGCCTCTACCTTCAACAGAAGGTGACGAACAGAATGAAGAAGGCAACGTATTTATAAGTAAAGTGACGAAGCTGGTTATCGACAACCTCTCCGACAGTGATTTCAGCATCGATCGTCTTTGTCAGGAAATGGCCATGAGTCGTACGCTCTTTTACATCAAATTGAAAACCTACACAGGTAAATCGCCACAGGACTTCATCCGAGTCATTCGCTTAGAGCGCGCTGTTACGTTGCTGCGCAACGGTCAGTCAGTGACGGATACAGCCACCCTGACAGGCTTCGAAAACGCCAAATACTTCAGTACGGTGTTCAAGAAATACTTTGGCGTTTCACCCTCAAAATTCTGTTGAAAAGGGCAAAAAAAGGTATAAAATCTATCATAATAGGGTATAAAAACTGACATCTAAAAGTTTTTATACCCTATTTTGTATGTAATGAAACCTCCTCTTATATATAAAAAGGTACTTTTGCACCGCAAAATCTCAATTACAAATTAAACGCTAACAAAAATGATACACAAGAAAAGTTATTCTCTGAGACACCTGTTTGTTGTTAGTCTGACAAGTATCACGCTAACTCTTGCGGCTCAACCTACCGCTAAAGAGTGGAACAAAGACGTGGTTGGTTGGAACTTAGGCAATCAGTTAGAATGCTCTGCCCCTGGTCAGGATGGCGAGTCGATGCAAATCGGCATGGCCGACAATAGCATCAAGGCAGAAACTGCATGGGGTAATCCTGTTGTTACCAAGAAAGTCATTAAAGCCGTAAAAGATGCCGGTTTCAACGCTATTCGTATTCCCATCCGTTGGCAGTGCCATATTACCAATGCACAAGCAATGAGCATTGACAAGGCATGGCTCAACCGTGTAAAGGAAATCGTTGGATGGTGTCTTAGCAACGACTTAAAAGTTATTATCAATACCCACCACGACAAATGGCTGGAAGGTCGTCCTACCAATGAATATAAAGACGAGAACAACCAGAAACTGGCGCTGCTCTGGCTGAATATCGCCAGCGAGTTTGCCCAGTATGACTACCGCGTAGCCTTTGCCGGTACCAACGAGGTTCATATAAAGGACAACTGGGGTAAACCTGAGGCTGAAAACCTGGCCGTACAGAATTCGTATAACCAGACATTTATCGATGTGGTACGTGCCACAGGTGGCAACAACCTCAAGCGTCATCTTATCGTTCAGACCTATGTCTGCAATCCTGACTTCGGTCTCTACAATGGCGACTTTATTGTTCCCACAGACGTTGAGGACAATGGAAACAACTATATGAGCGTAGAGTTCCATTACTATACACCTTGGGACTATGCCGGTGAGTGTAAGTTCAACTTCTGGGGAGAGCCATTCAAGCAGTTTGGCGAGGCTTCTCCAAGCGACGAAAAGACTATGACAGAGTTCTTCGACAAGACCGTGGCTACATGGGGCTCACAGGGATTAGGACTTGTGATGGGCGAATGGGGTGTTACGGACCGTCAGAAGGGCGGACAGACTGATAAGATTCATGAAAACATGACTTATTACTGCAAGTTCTTGGTCAGCGAGGCTCGCAAACGTGGCATTTCCACATTTATCTGGGACAACAACGCTTTCGGTAGTGGTCCTGAGCACTTTGGTATCTTTGACCGCGAACATGGCATGAAGGTTAAGGCTCCCTGGATTCTCCAAGGTATCACAGAAGGAATGAAATAAAAATCACAAAATATATAATTAAATAATGAAGAAGCTATTTTCAACAATCGCTGTCATCGCCACGACAATGCTAGTCATGACTGCTTGCTCTACCAAGAGTGAGACAGATGGCGTCAACGACTTCCGTATTCATCGCGGAACGAATTTGAGCCACTGGCTTTCGCAATCGGAAGAGCGTGGCGAGGCTCGCCAAAAACACATTCAGGAAGACGACTTCGCTCGTCTTGAGGAATTAGGTTTTGACTTCGTACGCATTCCCATCGACGAAGTTCAGTTCTGGGATGAGAATGGCAACAAACTGCCAGAGGCATGGGATTTGCTGACTAACGCCCTCGACTGGGCCCGCAAACACAACCTGCGTGCTATCGTTGACCTCCACATCATCCGTTCCCACTATTTTAATGCTGTCAATGAGGGAGGCGATCAGGCTAACACGCTCTTCACCTCAGAGAAAGCCCAGCAAGATCTCATCAATCTGTGGCAGCAATTGTCAGAGGCATTACATGAATACAGCAACGACTGGGTAGCCTATGAATTCATGAATGAGCCCGTAGCTGAGAAACACGAGCAATGGAACAAGTTGATTGTCAAAGTTCACGCTGCCCTTCGTAAGATTGAGCCTCAACGTACACTCATCATTGGCAGCAACATGTGGCAGGGCTATGAGACCATGAAATACCTGAAGGTACCTGAGGGCGATAAGAATATCGTCTTGTCATTCCACTATTACAACCCCATGATCCTGACTCACTACGGTGCACCTTGGACTCCCATTGGCAAGTACACAGGTAAGGTGAACTATCCTGGCATACTCGTATCGCAAGAAGACTACGACAGCCAAACTCCTGAGGTTCAAAAGCTGCTGGTTGATGACCACTATATGACACAGGAATGGAACATCGACAAGATCCGTGCAGACTTCAAAGATGCCATTGAGGTGGCTAAGAAATACAACCTGCAGCTGTTCTGTGGAGAATGGGGCGTCTTCGAACCCGTTGACCGCGAACTGGCCTACAAATGGACAAAGGACATGCTGACCGTCTTCAAGGAGAACAATATTGCCTGGACCACATGGTGCTATGATGCCGACTTTGGTTTCTGGGATCAGGAGAAGCACGACTTCAAGGACAAGGGACTTGTTGACCTGCTGACGGCAGAATAAACTATTCACATTGAATCACAACATTCAAAACCAATAAATAAACTTTAGGATTTTTATGAAACAAAACAATCGCAAAATTGCCTGTATGCTTGCTGTCGGTGCTATGATGCTGCCAACAACCATACTGTCAGCGTCGGCTGCTCCCGCAGTCAGCGTTCAGTCAGTACAGCAGGCAGCCAAGGTGTTCGGTACCGTCACTGACGGTAAGGAACCCGTCATTGGTGCCAGCATCAGAGTAAAGAACGGAAATCAGGGAACGATTACCGACATGGACGGTAACTTCAAACTGGACGTCGCTCCCGGCACAGAACTCCTCATCAGCTATGTAGGTTATAAGGATGTAACCGTAAAGGCTGCAGCCAACATGAACATCGTATTGGAAGAGGAAAGTACATCCCTCAACGAGGTTGTAGTAACCGCCCTCGGCATCAAGCGCGAGCGCAAGGCTCTGGGTTATGCCCTCTCTGAGGTAAAGGGTGAGGAACTGACCAAGGCCAAGGAAACCAACGTCATCAACTCACTGTCTGGTAAAGTGGCCGGTCTTATCGTTCAGAACACCGCTGGCGGTGCCTCTGGTTCTACCCGCGTATTGCTTCGTGGTAATACGGAAATGACCGGTAACAACCAGCCCCTGTATGTGATTGATGGTGTGCCCTTGGACAACACCAACTTCGGCAGTGCAGGAACAGCCGGTGGCTATGACCTTGGTGACGGAATCTCAGCCATCAACCCTGATGATATTGAGAACATGACCGTGCTGAAAGGTCCTGCTGCCTCTGCTCTTTATGGTAGCCGCGCCTCTCACGGTGTCATCCTGATTACCACCAAGAAAGCCGACAAGGACAAGATTTCGGTAGAGTATAACGGTTCATTGACCTTCGATTCTCAGTTGGCCAAGTGGGACAATGTCCAGCAGGTTTACGGACAGGGCTATACGGGTTCCTATCTCCGTTCATCTGTCGGTGGTACCAATTCCAGCTGGGGAACCAAGGCTGACGACTTCCCCGTTGAATACTGGGACCATGCAGAGCGTCCGTTCATGATGTATCCGAACAATACCAGCGGATTCTTCCGCACGGGTCTGACCGCTCAGAACACCGCTATTTTGAGTGTCAACTCAGGTAAGACCGGTGTTCGCTTCAGTGTTACAGACATGCGCAACAAGGACATTCTGCCCAACACCCACATGAGTCGTGACAACTTTAACCTGCGTGTTACCACGTCTGCCGGTCCTGTTGACTTCGACTTCACCGCCAACTATACCCGTGAGGATGTGAAGAACCGTCCTGCTCTGGGCGACTCCCAGAGCAACATCGGTAAGAACCTGATGTCGCTGGCCAGCACTTTCAACCAGGAATGGCTGAAGAACTACCAGAATGCAGAAGGAGAGTATGCCGCCTGGACCGGTTACGACCAGTACAACAAGAACCCCTATTGGGACCTCTATAAGAACGAGAACACCTCGTCCAAGGACGTTTTCCGTCTGACCGCCAAGGCAGTATGGAACATCACCGACCACTTGAAGTTGCAGGGTACCATTGGTACTGACATGAATTTCATGACCTTCGAAGATTTCACCTGCATGACCACACCAGGCAAGATGGCAGGCGAACTGGTTAACCAGAAATTCAACAACCGCACGCTGAACGCTGAGATTTTGGCGCTCTACAGTAACTCCTTCGGCGATTTTGACGTCAATGCAACCCTCGGCGGCAACATCTTCAAGGTTAGCAACAAGACCGACATCTTCACAGGTCTGGACCAGCAGATGAAGGATGTAGTAGCTATCATGAACTATGCCGAGCAGAGTGTCAGACAGAATACTTACAAGAAGCAGATTTACTCTCTCTATGGTTCTGCCAGCGTAGGTTACAAGCACACCTACTATCTGGAGGCCACCTTGCGTGGTGACAAGTCGTCAACCCTGCCTCTTAATAATAATATATATGTATATCCCTCTGTTTCAGGAAGTGTTGTATTCTCTGAGTTCATCAAGAACAAGAGCATCATCAACTATGGTAAGATCCGTGCTTCATTTGCACAGGTAGGTAGCGATACCGATCCTTATCAGCTGGCCCTGAACTACTCTACGGCCAAGTACTCCTATCCGGGTAACGTTATCGGTATGATCAACAACACCATCATTCCCAACAAGGAACTGAAGCCTACCCGCACCAACTCTTTCGAGCTGGGTCTGGAAATGAAGTTCTTCCATGGTCGTTTGGGCTTAGACTTCACCTACTACAACCAGTTGTCTAAGGACCAGATTATTGCCTTGGCCAATTCAACGACTTCCGGCTACACCCACAGTCTGGTCAATGCCGGTGAGATTCAGAACCAAGGTATTGAAATCGCCCTTAATGGCCGGGTGCTGCAGATCAAGGACTTTGCCTGGGATGCCGGTGTGAACTTCTCAAAGAACACCAACAAGGTCAACAAGCTCGTTGACGGCATGGACTACTTCGAGTTGGAGAAAGCCTCGTGGTGTGGTGTCAGTGTCGGTGCTGAGGTTGACAAGGACTATGGTTCTATCATCGGTAAGGACTTCAAGCGCAACGAGGATGGCCAGTTCATCATCAATCCCACAACCGGTCTGCCCGAGATTGCCGAGACAACCCGTACTTTGGGTAATGCCTCTTGGGACTGGACCGGTGGTTTCTACTCAACCTTCACCTATAAGAACTTCCGCCTCTCGGCAGGCTTCGATGTCAAGGTTGGTGCCGACCTCTTCTCCATGTCCATGCGTCAGGCATACGAAAGCGGTAAGGCCGACGAGACGCTGGCAGGCCGCGAGGAGTGGTACCGCTCTGAGGAGAATCGTAAGGCTGCCAACATGTCCCTTGACGAGTGGCGTCTGGCTGGTCTTTGCGAGGGTTACATCGTTCCCGGTGTGATTAAGAACGACGACGGAACCTATCGTACTAACGACATCCCCGTCAACCCGGAGAGCTACTGGCAGAGTGCTTCCAGAAACTGTCCCTCTATGTTTATCTATGACAACTCATACGTCAAGTGTCGTGAGATTACCTTCGGCTACACCTTCCCAGAGAAGATGCTCAGCAAACTGAAGATTGTGAAGGACCTCAGTGTCAGCTTCGTGGCCCGTAACCCGTTCATTATCTGGAAGAGGATTCCCAACATCGACCCAGACTCTGGTTACAACACCTCTGGTCTCGGTCTGGAGTACGGTTCACTGCCCTCACGCCGCAGCTATGGTTTCAATATTAATGTCAAATTCTAATGAAGGAGGAAGAAACAATGATTAAGAATAATATCAAGAATATCATCGCTGCCTGTTCTGTTTGCCTTTGTATGACTGCAGTCTTTACTGCTTGCAGCGACAGCCACTTACAGGAAGTGAACACCGACGAGTCAAAGGCCACTTCCATAGAACCCGGTGCACAGCTTACCACAGCGCTGTTGCAGACCTACGGTGACTTCAGCATGATGGACACCTACCGTTGTTACATCACAGGTTTCACCCAGCACCTGGCCGGTGGCTGGAACGTCACGGCACATGCCGGAAGTGTTTTCTTTGACAACGATAACAACAGTTCTGAATGGAACCAGCTCTATGGCGTAGGTATCAAGAACATTGTTGATGCCATCGCCAACTCTGCTGACAAGCCCAACATGAACGCAGCCCTGCGCATCCACCGTGTCTTGCTGATGTCTATCCTGACCGACACCTATGGCGACGTGCCCTGCTCGGAGGCCGGACTAGGCTACATCTCAGGAATTGCCACTCCTGTATATGACAAGCAAGAGGACATCTACAGTTTCTTCTTCAAAGAGTTGGCTGCCTGCGTGGACCAGCTGGGCACCGGCAACGATCGCATCAATGGCGACGTCACCAGTCTGAAGAGCGACATCAAGGGATGGAAGCGCTTTGCCAACTCACTGCGCATGCGTTTTGCCATGCGCATCAGCGATGTGAATCCTACCAAGGCCCAGGAGGAGTTTGAGAAGGCGCTCACTGCCGACGGTGGCTATATCACGTCGATGGACCAGGACGCCTACGTCATCTATACCGACGGTCCTTTCACCCTCTATGCTGGTGCTGCCGATCTTGATTTCCGTGTCAACGCCCTGGGCGAGATGCTCTACGGACAGGATCCCCAGTCGCCTACTTTCATCTGCTCTACGTTCTTCAATATCATGAAGGACAACTTAGACCCACGCCTTTATCGCATCTGCCGCCACTATCTTAACACCAAGCGTACCGACAAAGAGGCTGACCGCGAGTGGACTGTTGACGTTACTGACGAGGTGGTTGACTATCTGAACCGTGTCGGAGAAGTGGAACAGCCCAACAATCCTGGCGCAGCATGGTACAACGACTGGGTGAATGCGCCGGCAGCATCTGAGATTCCTACGCTTCAGCGACTGATAGAACAGTATCCTGACGCTGGTTTTGACGGCAACAACTATCCTGCCCGCATGATGCGTCCCTGGCTCTCTATCGACTTCGAGATGCCCGACCGCCCCGGTGCACTGATCAATTACGCCGAGGTAGAGTTCCTGCTGGCCGAGGCTGCACTGAAGGGATGGAATGTTCCCGGCACGAAGGAGGAGCACTTCAAGAAAGGTGTTGTTGCTTCTATGCAGTGGCTGAACAACCACTATCTGCAGCCCTCGTTGAGGATTACCGACAATGAGATGGAAACCTTCCTAAGCGGTCCTATTTCTGCCATGATGGCCAACAATCCGAAGGAAGCCATCAACACACAGGCATGGATTCTGCATCTGATGAACCCCGCTGAGGCATGGGCTAACCTGCGCCGTTCTGACTATCCCGTCATTCTGGACCGCACCAAGCTGCCTAAGTTCGACGGATTTACCTATGGCAACGATCTGAGGACGCCAACCCGCCTGCGCTATCCTATCCTGGAGAACCAGTATAACCACAAGAACTATACCGAGGCGCTTGAACGTATTGGTTCCGTCGATGAGCATGGCAACTATATTGACGACTGGCATAAGCGTGTTTGGTGGGACTGTGCTGACTACCATTTGAAATAATAACTCAACATTCGCAAGCTCAAGTTAGAGGTAAAAGTTGAGCGAATGCGAAACTTAAATAATAACAATAAACATAAATCGTAGATTATTATGATTACCAAGAATATATTCAAATACCTCGCTGCCTGCTTTGTTTGCTGCGGACTGTCCGTAGCCTTCACCAGTTGCTCCAGCGACAAGGATCCATTCTTCTCGGCCGGTGAAGATGATTATCCACGCATCATCAATACCGACCTGCCCGAGGGCAAGGGTGGAGAGCCTGCTGCACTTTCCAGCATCGAGCGCACCACCAACTTCACCTGCGAGGTGATTGTCACCCCTGTTCACTACACCACCGTTACTTGGTTCATTGACGACGAGCAGGTGGCTGAAGGCTTGAGCGTCGATGTGCCCGTACTGGCTGGCGACCACCTCGTGAGAGTGGTGGCCACCACGACCAAGGGGCTGTCAACCTATCGCCTGTTCACGCTGAACGTCCGTCCTGCCGCCGGTGACCCAGAGTTGGCTACCGATGGCCGTTCACGCTGGCTCACCATTGGCACCACCAAGACCATTGAGTGCAAGAACGCCACCAACGTCACGAAGGTGTTCATTGGCAAGACCGAGGCCAGCAATGTCTCCTTTGCCAACGGTAAACTGACCTTCAACGTTCCGGCCATGGACGAGGGCGACTACATGGTTAGCATCGAGGCCGACGGCATGCGCTATGGTTGCGGCGTGTTCACGGTCAGCAACGACGAGTATGTTGACCCGGGCATCAAGGAGACCGTCATCTGGGAAGGCGATGTTGATATCAACTGGGGTACAGCTAACGTCCTCATCTCTCCAGACATTATGTCTGAAGTTCCTGTAGGTGCAACTGTACGTCTTGTTTACCAATTAGTGGATATGCCCGACGGCTACCATGCTATGCGAATCACAACCAACTGGTGGGGTGACAATCCAGAGGATCAGGTAGTTCCTCAGTTTGACCTGACAGAAGATACGCCTAACCCATTCGAGTTTGTCTATACTGAAGAGAATAAGGCTATCGTAGATAACCGTGACGGTATGCTGATAGTTGGTTATGGATATAAGCTGACCAAGGTGGTTATTGTCGAGGGTGTAGCACCCGCAGAGACGACACTCTGGGAAGGTGAAACCGACATTAACTGGGGTACAGCTAACGTTCTCGTCTCTTCAGAGACTATGTCACAAGTACCTGTTGGCGCAACTGTAAGCCTGTATTATCAAATCATTGATATGCCCGACGGCTACCATGCTATGCGAATCACAACCAACTGGTGGGGCGACAATCCCGAGGATCAGGTAGTTCCTCAGTTTGACCTGACAGACGAAACGCCTAATCCATTCGAGTTTACCTATACTGAAGATAACAAGGCTATCGTGGATACCCGTGAAGGAATGCTGATTGTCGGCTATGGATATAAGCTGACCAAGGTTACGTATAAGGATTAGTTATATTAGTAGTAGTTTTCTTTTTTGATGAGAAAGTTTATTGTCATCACTCTCATTGTCTTGGTTGTCTGCCCCGTGCAGGCGGCCAAGACTACTGTCAAGCAACTGACGTTGGAGGAGAAGATTGGTCAGATGATGCAGCTCGTCACCGACCTCTTCGGCACCAACGACGCACAAGGCGTGTTCCACATCGACCGCGCCAAGGCCGACACGTTGTTCAGCAAGTACAAGATTGGGTCTATCCTGAATGCACCCAATACCTGTGCACCTACCGCTTCTCAGTGGGAGGAGATTATCAGCGACATCCAGAAGTTGTCGATGAAGCACATCGGTATTCCCTGTGTCTTCGGGCTGGACCAGAACCACGGCTCCACCTATACTCAAGGTGGTACGCTGTTCCCTCAGAACATCAATGTGGGTGCTACGTTCAACCGCGACATTGCACGTCAGTGTGCCGAGGCTACGGCTTACGAAACGCGTGCTGTCAGTGTGCCCTGGACATTCTGTCCTACCGTCGACCTCGGACGCGATGCCCGCTGGCCTCGTATCTGGGAGAACTTTGGCGAGGACTGCTATCTGAATGCAGAGATGGGACGCATGCAGACCTTAGGATTCCAAGGCAACGACCCCAAGCATATCGATCAGCAGCATGTGGCTGTATCGCTCAAGCACTATCTGGGCTATGGTGTGCCCTGGTCTGGCAAGGACCGCACCCCAGCCTACATCTCCCCTTCCGACTTGCGCGAGAAGCACTTCGCTCCTTTCCTCGCAGCTATCCGCGAGGGGGCTGCATCCATCATGGTCAACTCGGCTTCCGTCAATGGTATGCCCGTTCATGCCAACCGCGAGTTGCTGACCGTTTGGCTGAAGGAGCAGACGGGATGGGACGGAGTGCTCATTACCGACTGGGCCGACATCAACAACCTCTATACCCGCGAACGGGTGGCAAAGGACAAGAAAGAAGCTCTGTGCATAGCCATCAATGCAGGTATCGACATGATTATGGAACCTTACAGCGTGGATGCCTGCATCCTGCTGAAAGAGCTGGTGGAGGAAGGCAAGATACCCATGAGCCGTATTGACGATGCCGTCAGCCGTATTCTTCGCATGAAGGAGCGACTGGGACTTTACAAGCATCCTACCCAGCGCCTCAAGGACTACCCTAAGTTCGGTGGCAAGGAATTTGCGCAGTTGGCACTCGACGGAGCCGTTGAAAGCATGGTATTGCTGAAGAACGAAGGCAACATCCTGCCCCTTGCCAAAGGAAAGAAATTCCTTGTTACTGGTCCCAACGCCAACCAGATGCGCTGTCTGGACGGTGGATGGAGCTACACGTGGCAGGGTCATCGTACGGACGAGTTTGCCCAACAGTACAACACCATCTACGAGGCTCTTTGCAACGAATACGATCAACAGAATGTAGTGCTCTGTCAGGGTGTTACCTACAACGAGCAAGGCAAATACTGGGAGGAAAACACGCCCGACATTGAGGCTGCCGTCCGTGCCGCTAAGGATGTCGACGTCATCGTGGCTTGCATCGGTGAGAATTCCTACACCGAGACTCCTGGCAACCTGTCGGATTTGACACTCAGCCAGAACCAGCGCGACTTGGTGAAGGCACTCAGCCAGACGGGCAAGCCCATCGTTCTCATACTGAACGAGGGTCGTCCTCGCATCATCAGCGACATCGTACCCCTTTGTCAGGCGGTTGTCGACATTCTGATTCCAGGCAACTATGGTGGCGACGCTTTGGCGCTGCTGCTCAGTGGCAAGCGCAACTTCTCGGGTCGAATGCCCTACACCTACCCCAGCGAAATCAACTCGCTCGCCAACTATGACTTCAAGAAGAGCGAGGAGGTGGGAACGATGGAGGGAGCCTACGACTATAATGCCCGCATTACCCAGCAATGGGGCTTCGGCACAGGACTGAGCTATACCACTTTCGAGTATGCCAACCTGCGTGTCGACAAGGCGCATTTCACCAAGGACGATGTGCTGACTGTCAGCGTTGACGTCACCAACAAAGGACGTATGGCTGGCAAGGAGAGCATCCTGCTCTATAGCAGCGACCTCATTGCCTCGATGACTCCTGACGGGCGTCGTCTGCGCCAGTTCGACAAGATAGCCCTCAATCCTGGTGAAACCCGCACCGTCACCCTTCAGTTGCCCGCCTCCGATCTTGCCTTTGTAGGCTACGACGGCCGTTGGTGCCTGGAAGAAGGCGACTTCCTGCTGACCGTAGGTTCACTGTCCACACAAGTCACTTGCGACCAGACCTTCATTTGGGAAGGATTGAAATAACATCTGATTTCACACCAGACATTTATGCGAAATTTTTCATTGTGAAATTTTTCGCATAAATTTTTTTACTTCGCTTGTGAGTATCAAATAAAGTTCGTATCTTTGCTGCAAAAGTTGAATAAGATTGACTCCATGAATAAGAAACTGCTGGCAAGTATCCTTGTATGACTCCACGGGTTTATACACATCCGCCAGGTCGGTCTGCCCTAGTGCGAGTATCATATATAACAACAGGCACGCTCAATTTCCTCATCCGTCCCGACGACCTCCGCCACCGCCAGTGGCACAACACCAATTGCTATCTCTTCTCATTTTAAGTTAAAACTGGTGTACTCGGGATGCCACCCGACTGACAAAGGATAATGCCCTGATTCAACAGGAGAGATGAACCGGTACGATGGGGATATGTCCTTTAGCCAAACCGTCATTTGCCTTTAGCCAAACCGTCGGTTGGTTTGGGGCACTTTGTCATTTGGCTGAGGGCATGGGGAACGTCAAATTTCGGTATAGATGTGCGCATGGCTGATGCGCGACATCCGGAGCTTGGGGTTATCACCATAGCACCAACGATCCAGTTGCTTACGGGCAGAATACTCCGTAAGACCACTGAACTGAGCGAAACTCGCCACGGTCGTATAACCGTTATTCGCCTCAATACTCCTCTTCAGCGCTTTCTCCAACTGCAACTGATTCTCCAACAGTTTACTGGAGGTTGTCTTATGGACATAGCGGAAACCGTCTTTCTCAATGGCGAAACCCAGGTTCTTCTCAAAGGGTTTATAGGGCTTATAGTCAATGCCCTCCAACTCCACGTCGGTGTGCCTGACATCGTCAGGGTTGGTCACCTCACGCTTCATCCTGAGCTTTGGGGCAAACGTGCCGATGGGCGTCTCTATACGGTAGCCCATAGCCATCCACTCCGGGGCCCCGTCCATGAAGGCTTGGAATACACGGGTCATATCTCCCTTTCGCAGAGAATATTTGTCGGCATAGTACGTCTCCAACTCGTCCAAAGTCCTCACGAGTCCGCTCTGCGGCTTCGCATAAAGCAGACTCTCCCCATTCTCCGCTTTCATCGGAGACGGGTGAACTTCAAATGGCAAACCTTCCTTCTTCCTGGGCATTATGTCAATTCTTAAATCTCAAACTGTTTTTGTTTTCTAAGGCAAAAGTACTCAAATTCGGGCAAATCTCAAAATGTTTTCGTAGAATTCTGGTAACTACTCAGGCAACATAACCACACCGTGTTGCTTCTTGCCGTCCATCATGATTTTCAGGGGACGGTCGAAGCGGACGTGGCGCACAAACTCAGTTTCCTCAACGGCAGGCATACTGTCGAGGATGGACTTTTGCAGCACTCCATCGCCGGTGTAGGTGTTGACGGTAAAGTAGCCGACACCAAAGGAGGTGAGGTTCTGGAAGAAGTGAGTGCCCTGCGATGGGTCGACATGATAGTTCTTCAGACCAGCCTCAACGATGACACGGGCGGCAGAGATGTGGGGCCACTTGACAGGAATGCCCAGCCAATAGTCGCTGGAGCCCCAGCGTCCTGGACCGATGAGAACATAGTTCTTGTCCTCGTCCAGGAAACGACGGTTCATCTGCTCTATCTGGTCGGCAATGGCGGGGTTGTTGGCAGCGGTAAAATCGTCGTCGGCCTTGACATAGACAACATCCACCACATCTTCAGAAATACCGTGGCCCAAAGAGTTATGAGAGCGCAACAGGCACTGTTCGTCAGGAATGGCAGCGAGGTCCTCGTCCAAAACTTGCTTGGAATCGACGATAGGACGAATCTGAAGGAGATAGAAATCGCCCTTGATGCCAAGTCCTTCGCCCTTGTTGAGGTTGCAAGCAAACTCGATTTCCACAGGACGACGCATTTCCTCAGAACCCAGCTTCTGCGAGAGTTGCAGGATTTCGGGCAAGGGGAATATGCCGTGCTGCAAGACACCGGAGAAAGAGATAACCTTGCGACCGCCCTCGTAGATGCCGTCGCGGATAATCTGGTCGTTGGGGTCGTAGGTGGAAGCAATGCCATTGAGCGACTGGTCCTTATCGGCCTCCTTGACACGAAGGTTGAGGATGTTGAAGCCGTCGTCGACCTTGAAATCATCGCCCACATGCGACATATCGAGGGCATAGAAACGGGTCTGCGTCTCCTTGAGGGCTGTATCCATCTCGGAGGTCTGCAACACCTGATTAGGATGATAGGGCGACACTCGCAGGGTCTGTCCGCCATCCACAATATACTTACCCAGGCCTAAGGCCAGAGAGGCAATGCCCTCCTCAGCCAATTCGTCGCCAATGGGATAATAGTTGAGCGAGCGAAGCACACCAGAGAACGTGGGATAGAAGCGGGTGCCATACTGCTGGCCCACCACCTCTTGCAGGATGACAGCCATCTTCTCCTGATCAATGACGTTGGAAGTAGCAGTCATATAAGCCTTTGAGTCTCTATAATAAACGGAGGCATAGACACCCTTGATGGCGCAAGCCAGCATGCGAAGCATCTCGTACTTATCCTCAAGATAAGGAATCATATAGGTAGAATAGATGCCTGCAAAGGGCTGATAGTGGGAGTCTTCCAATAGTGAAGAAGAGCGCACGGCAATGGGCGACTTGATAGCCTCGAAGAAGGTGAAGAAGTCGGCAATGAGCGCATCGGGCAACTGAGCTCGCATGAAGTGATGCAGTATCTCGTCGTCAGAAGCATCGCTGAGGGCAATGGTCCACAGATTGTTCTTGTCCATGAACTCGTCGAAGAAGTCGGTACAGAGCACTACGGTCTTGGGAATCTGCACGGTAGCATTCTCGAACTGATTGAGTTCAGGATGGCGCTTAATGACATTGTCGAGGAACGCCAAGCCACGACCCTTGCCACCTAGAGAGCCATCGCCAATACGGGCAAAGTGGGCATAGCGGTCGAACTTGAGACGGTCGAAGACTGCCACAACACCGATATTCTTCATGTGACGATACTGCACGATGGCATCAAAGATAATCTGGCGATGGGCATCGACATCCTGTAACTTGTGCCACGTAACTGTTTTCAGGAACTGAGACACAGGGAAGATGGCACGAGCACAGAGCCAGCGGCTCATGTGGTTGCGTGAGATGTGATAAAGCATGGAGTCGCGAGGAATCTTGAAAATATTGTCCTGAAGTTCCTTCAGCGTAGAGACGCGGGCTACCTCTTCCTTGGTGTTTGGGTCGCGGAAGACGAAATCGCCAAAGCCCATGTGTTCCTCTATCAGTTGGCGCAGGTCGACATTCATCTTCTTAGAGTTCTTGTCGACAAAGTGGAAACGCTCAGCCTCCGCCTTCTCCTTGTTGGCAATCTCGGAGCTCTGCAGAATCAAAGGCACATACTCGTCGCGACGACGAATCTCGCGCAAGAGCTTCAGACCTGCCTCAGCATCGCCCTCCTCGACATGGGCCAGACGACCGTTGACACCCTTCATGGGGAAACGGGTATCGGAAATGACACCTAATACATTATTAGGATACATTTCATACCAATGCATGGCTTCCTCGTAAGTAGTGGCCAGCACCACCTTGGGGCGACCGCGCTTACGCTGGGCAGCAGCATGAGGGTTGAGCGCCTCGGTAGAGAAGTTCTTGGACTGTGCCAGGATATAATTATAAAGGTTAGGAAGCACAGAGGAGTAGAAACGGATGTTATCCTCGACCAACATAATCATCTGCACACCAGCCTCATGGATATCGTGTTCAATGTTCATCTGGTCCTCTATCAACTTGATGATAGAGAGTATCAGGTTTGTATTGCCCAACCAGCAGAACACATAGTCGAAGATGGTCATATCCTCGTGTTCAATGCGCTTGGTGATGCCATGCGAGAAAGGAGTCAATACCACACAAGGAATGTGAGGAGCCATGTGCTTGACATCGCGGGCAACGGCAAAAGCGTCGTTGTCAGCATTACCAGGCATACAGATAACGAGGTCGATATCGGTAGTCTTCAGCACATTGCTGGCCTCCTCGGTAGTTGACACCTGGGTGAACGTGGGCGGATAACGCATACCCAACTCCATATACTCATC
>Ga0310695_10004087_pt1 | contig 27486 bp, 23 predicted proteins | sample RumenRJG_04DNA_FD_203882 | JGI IMG/M metagenome (GOLD analysis project Ga0310695, IMG submission 203882) | Bovine rumen microbial communities from Lethbridge, Alberta, Canada - RJG_04 (v2) (version 2) | ecosystem: Host-associated > Mammals > Digestive system > Stomach > Rumen | place: Canada... | reverse complement strand
CTCGAAACTGGTAGTAAGGCAGCAAACATCGTAAATCATCATAACATGCAGGTCTGGCCATAGGTTGGTAACGAGTTGTGTACCTATATGGTGTCTCTCCATCACCTCGCGTATGGTGTTTGCCCTCATAGCATCGGCTGTTACATAAGTATTGCCTTGTTCTATCTCGTTGGCAAGTCTTGGCCAGTGCTTCTCTATATACCGTAGCAGGTTAATCATGTCGGTGTAATGGTCGCATATAGCAAGTGATATTTTTTTCTGACTGAGTGCATATAGTGCCTGGATATACAGGATGTCGTTCTGGCCTACGTAGTTTGCCATGTCAATAGGTATCACGTACACCTTACTGTTGTCGAAATCGCGCCTGGTGAGTTGTCGGCCCAGCAGATTTCCCACATGCACTCCTGATGGCAGAGTATCAATGCAATTATCTACCAGATTCAGCGTCATGCCGCCAGTAATCAGTCCCTCGTTACCGGCGATATAGAATGCAGCGCTGAAGTTGTAATCATAGAATGTCTGTACGCCCCATCGCGACAGGGGCAGTTTCTTATACCCTTCATAGGGTGAGAGATGTTCGGTGAGATAGGCCGTGAGCACGTTTCGTTCACCATTCGATATACGTTCGATGTATTCCATATAGTCATCATAGCACGAAATAGGTACGCGCATTCTGAAGTCGGCGATATTGTGTATACGGTCGAAGCCATGCTTACGTCCGAATGTGGTGTTCACATTCTCGCGTGCTATTCTCAATACCAGTTCCTCCTGGTATCCCATCGGGTCGTAGCTGATTTCGTCCAAACGGTTCCTCACTATCTGTCCATCGGTCCATCTTGCTTCGTTAACGATTTTGATTGTTCTTTCGTCCATTATTTAGTAGTTATATTCTGTTTTCTTTTACCAGTTGTGGGTTCGCTTGCTCCAGTTGGTATGATTCCATTGTACCTTTGCCCATGAAGGTAAGAACGGCTTTTTCTGTTGATATGTCAAGAGAGCACTGTGCACCTACTATCAGTGGGATACAGCTGTTACTACCAACGGGGAAACCACAGCAGATAGGAATATTATAGCTACGCAGGTGTTCTATCAGCATTTGCTCGGCACTGCCATATTGCATGTCGTATTTGATGGAGCTGAATGTGCCTATGATGATACCTTTGATCCTGTCGAAACTGTTCTGCAGTGTGATGGTATAGAACATGCGGTCGATGTTGTGGAGCGACTCTTCAACCTCTTCTATAAATAGAATGATGTCTTGCTTAGGCGATATCTGGAATTTGGTTCCTGATATCACCGAGTAGCATGAAAGGTTGCCACCAACAAGTATGCCTTCGGCATGACCGTTGAGGTTATAACGGCTACCTGGAAGAACATACTGTGGCAGCGTACCGAACAGAATGCTGCGTAAATAGGTGGTTGCTGGCTCCTGGCAATCTGCTATCTGGAAAGCCATGGGACCATGTATGCTCATAATACCGGTAGCGCCTACTGCATAGAGCAGCATGGTGATATCGCCATGACCTATTAACCATTTGGGGTGTTGGCGGAAAGTGTCGAGCGCAACACGGTTAAGCAGATGAATAGAACCATAGCCACCCCGTGAGCAGATGATAGCCTTGATACTGTCGTCTTCGAGCGCCCATATCAGGTCGGCGGCGCGCTCATCGGCTGTTCCGGCATAGGCATTTACATTAAGGTTATTAGTATGAGGACCTATTAAAGGCTGTAGTCCCCAACTTTTGATGGTTTCAGCTGCCTGTTGGATGGCTTCTTGAGGCACCCAGTATGCAGGAGATATAAGTGCTACCTTATCTCTGGCTTTCAAGTATGAGGGCTGAACAATCTTTCTGATCATATTACCACTAACAAACTATTGTTATACTTATTCATTTTTAGCACATGATGGTCTTTTGTTATGTGACGGTATCGTAATCTGTCAACCTGATCATCAATAATTCTCAGTATACCGTCTATGATTGCCTTGCCGTGATGAGAAATGGTTATTATTATTTCTTGTGGACTGCAATTAACTGAAAGTTTGTAATCTCGATTTTTGATTTCTGAAACAATAATCTCTAGCAAGACTGTAAACAACTGAAGCGAGCGGGCATCAGTTTGGTTTTTAAGAGTTCTACATAGGAAATCTCTGAAATCTTCGTTATTAGTCTGTATATATTCCATGTTATTATGATTAGATTGTTTTGTAATGCAAATATAGCATGGAATCTTCAAATTAACAAGAAAAGTAATGCACGCATTTGGGTCCAAGACCAAATGCGTGCATAGTTGTATGTAAAAAACTAAAGTTTTTCCTTATATTCGGTAGGTGTTATCCCATATTTGCGTTTGAATAGCTCGCGAAAGTTGGGAGCTGTGAGACCAACTTTTTTAGCAATAACGGCAATAGGTGTTTGGGGGCTTTCGTTGATCAGTTTAACAGCTTCTTCCAATCGAATGGAATTGATGTATTGTGGGAACGACATGCCATCGGCATAGGTGTTAAGCAAATCGTTCAAATGGTGACGCCCGATGCCGAAACGTTTCATAACGTCCTCGCGCATCAGGTTTAAAGCTGCATATAGCTGCTCATTACGGATGGTAGTCTCTATTGACTCAAAAAGTTTTTTGCACATATGGGTTTATGCCAAATACGGTGCAAAGATAGATAAAAAGTAGTGTTTTTGAAAGAAAATGTATGCACGCATTTGGTATGTGTCCCAAATACGTGCATCGAAAACGGGATTTTACCCAAAAACTTACATATTCTGGCGGTATTCTTGCGGTGTCATTCCGTATTTTTGCTTAAATTGTTCGCGGAAGTTTGAGGGCGAGAAACCTACTGCTTTTGCTATGGCTGCGATGGTAAGATTAGGTTCGTTGTGCAGCATACGGAGTGATTCCTCAAGTCGGATGGCATTGATATACTGTGGAAACGACAGACCGCCAGAGTAATGTGTTAGCATGTCATTAAGCGTATGACGATTGATGCCAAAGCGATTGCATATATCCTGTCGTTGGAGATTTACTTCCTTATATAGATGTTCGGTACGTATGGCTTGATCGATATTGGCAAACTCATCTGAATTAGTTTTAGGTGCTTCTGGTGTCTTTTTCTCGTTGATCATGCGGACCAAGGCGCGGTTTTTGGCAGAGATGATGCGTTTCTGACGGAAGAAGTAGGCGGCAAAGGCTGTTGCCAACAAGGCGATGATGGTTACGGCGATACTCATGATGTGGGAACGCTGGGCCTCGGCTTGTTTCTCTTGTATCTCCATCTGTTGCTCCTGGGCATGGTAGCGTGCTGCGTAATCGTGTGCCTCACTGCGATGCAGGCTATCGCTAAGAGCCTTCGATAGTTTGGCATAGCGCATGTGGTAGTCTAGAGCTTCGGCCGTGTAGCCCTTGGCGCGTAATGCAATGGCACGGGCGCGAAGTACCTGTGCATAATCGTCGTTGATGGTGTCGGCTGCCATACGACGCTCCATCTCGTCATAGGTGGCAATGGCATCATCGTACATGCCAAGTTCTATCTGTGTCGGGGCAATGAAACGGCGGGCTGAGAACGACTTGCTGTAGGTTGTGCCATTGAAAAGAACCAAGTACTTTCTGGCTTCTTCGAGAGAATCGAGTTTGGCGTAGGCCTGAGCAATGAATACCCACGTCTGTGCACGACTGAAGTCGAGATAACGGTCGCGGTCGTTAGGATTGTCACTCCAAGAGAGACGGTAGCTGTCTTCGGCATAGTCCTTGGCGTGCTGCTCGTAGTGTGTCAATCGGTCGAGTGAACGTTGAGCCAGAGGGATAACCTCGATAAAGCGGCTTAGATCGTTGAGGGCATTGATCTTGCGTTTTACTGCCACGATAAAGGCGTCCATGCGATCGATGCTTCCTGGCTCATCAAGGTGAGTGATAGCCTCGTCGAGTTTGTCAAGACCTTTGTCAACTTGTCCGAGGTGAGTATATATCAAACCAATGTCGGCCTCGGTGCGCCAGCGTTCGGTTTCCTCGCCTTGCTGATGGCAGAGATTGGCCTTCTGTGTGGCCCAATGCAGATACTGCTCGTAATCCAAACGGGCACGACTGCTGGCGATGAGCATATCGAGAATATTCTCCTGCTCAGTAGGCTGGCTTAGTACTGAGTCGTGGTTGAGTAGCTGCTTACAGATGGCGATGGCTGAATCCTGACGCTGCTCCATGAGCGATTTGCTGAAGATTTTGGCGCGGATGACTTGAGCTCGATAATCGCTGATGTTGCCAAGAAGCAATGCCGAATCGAGCAGAGTGAGCGCACGTTCGGGATTGGTGGCATAAGTTACCAAAATGGTGTCTTGCTGATAGGGGGTGTTTCCCAGATGTGGCAGTTGTCTAACTAATTTGCCATCGCCGCAGCTATAGAGTATAGCTGCTATACCTATTATAATAATATAGAGGTGTTGTTTCATTAGCGTAATATTTTGGTGCAAATATAAGAAAAAAAATGGAATAGATAGAAAAAAGTGATGCACTAATTTGGGATACCTTGCAACATCTCTGCCTAGAGAATTCTTGGCGAAGATAAGTTGCTTCTCGAAAAGACAAAGAAAAACGAGTTTTCCTTTGGTATTTCACTCGATTTGCACTATCTTTGCAGTGATGAATCTGGTTAGACGCTGGGGAGTATGGATTAGGCGGGTGCATCGGTGCCGGGGGTTTGGTATACAGTCGCCTACTGATTATTCGTTTGTACGCTATGTGATAAACGAACACTGGCCGTATTATGCCTATGATCAATTAAATGGGGATGATTGGCTTACCAGCAAGTTAGGGCGTCTTTATTTCCGCTTGGCAAATTGGCGACAGCCATCGATGATGATTCAAGATGAATATCAACGCTACTGGCAGGCAGGATGTATTGAAACCAATTTCGTACCTATTATAAATAAGGTGGAGCTGGCCAGAGTTCTGGTTGAGGACTATGATGGATGGGAGGCTTTACTATCTAAATGCGATCAGAAATCCGTGATTGTGGTTGAGGGTATCTGGCGTGATTGGGAGCGTTGGCATAAGTTAGAGGCTGATGAAAATACCGGTGTTACTTTTGATCTTTATTATTGTGGCATTGTATTCTTTGATAAAAACCGATTTAAGCAAAACTATATTATTAATTTCTAACCGATTAAATTATGAAGATAACTAAAGTCTATACTCGAGGTGGCGATATGGGTAAAACATCACTCGTTGGCGGTCAGAGAGTTTCTAAGGCAAGTGAACGGCTTGAGGCATATGGCACTGTAGATGAATTGAGTAGTCATTTGGGCTTGTTGGCATCGCAGTTGCCTGATGTTGATGACAAGGCGGTGATTATCCGCATACAGAATTGCTTATTTAATGTGTGTACCAACTTAGCTACCGATCAGGAACAAACAACTCTTTCCCCCTCGGCTTATCTTCCAGATGGTGAGATAGAGTTAGTTGAGCAGAAGATTGATGAAATAATGAAGTTGCTGCCCGAAAAACAAGGTTTTGTTTTGCCAGGAGGTACCCAAGAGGCTGCTCAGGCACATGTGTGTCGTACGGTGTGTCGTAGGGCCGAACGTCGTATCGTTGCCTTGTCAGAAGTGGCTAAAATCAGCCCTGAAGTATTGCAATATGTGAACAGATTGAGTGATTATCTGTTTGTTTTGGCAAAAAAAATAAATTTTAACGCTAATCAGAGTGAAATTGTATGGCAAAATGTTGGTAGATAGGAAATAATTGATTACTTTTGCGTCCAAAATTAAAAGAATCAGTTAAACTAACAATTTGTATTATGTATTGGACACTTGAATTAGCTTCAAAATTAGAGGACGCACCTTGGCCTGCAACCAAGGATGAACTTATAGATTATGCCATCCGTTCAGGAGCTCCACTCGAAGTATTGGAGAACCTCCAGGAGATAGAAGACGAGGGCGAAGTTTACGAGAGTATCGAAGACATTTGGCCCGATTATCCAACAAAGGAGGACTTCCTGTTCAACGAGGATGAATATTAATTGCTGGACAATAATCTAACAATCGAAAATTTAACGAGATAGGTAACTTTTTGTTGCATATCTCGTTTTATTTTAGTTAGAATAGTTAAATAGTTATAATACTTTGCAAAAACTTGGTACTTTGTTATACAAGGTACTAGGTTTTTGCTTATCTTTGCCGCAGAAATCTTTAAATAAGGCAAAGATATGAATATTGAAAATGCAAAGTCACAGATGCGTAAAGGTATGCTTGAGTACTGCGTATTGCTGCTACTCGAGCATCGTCCGTCGTATGCCAGTGACATTATCCAACAACTAAAGAATGCGGAGCTGCTAGTGGTAGAGGGGACGCTCTATCCACTGCTAACCCGACTGAAGAACGACGGACTGCTGCAATACGAGTGGCAGGAGTCTACTCAGGGGCCTCCTCGTAAGTACTATGCCCTTAGCACGGAGGGCGTAAAATTCCTGGAAGGTCTGGATACGGCCTGGCTGGAACTCTCTAACACCATTAATTATCTTAAGAACGTAACACCAAAATTATTAGAATCAAAATGAAAAAGAATATTACCATCAATCTTTGTGGGCGTCTGTTTCAGATAGATGAAGATGCTTACGAGCTGCTTCAACAGTATATCAATTCACTTCGTTCGTCGTTTGGCAAGCAGGAGGGAGGTGATGAAATAGTAGATGATATCGAGGCCCGTATAGCAGAACTTTTCGAAGAGTTGCGTCAGCAGGGCATCGAGGCTATTACTATCGAACATGTCAAGGATATCATTACTCGCATTGGCAAACCAGAAGAGCTTACTGGCGAGGAAGCCCAGAAGACAGAAAGCAAAGGTAATAATTGGGAAGAACAGGCTCGTTCGGCTGGTCAGAAGATATATGAGAATGTACGCGAGCGTACTGCAGGCAAAAAGCTGTATCGCAATCCCAAGGACAAGATGCTGGCTGGTGTGCTTTCTGGTATAGCTGTGTATACCAATACTGATCCTATCATCTGGCGACTGCTTATCGTGCTGTTCACCATGTGTTATGGAGTAGGACTCTTTATTTATATCGTTCTGGCCCTTGTGATACCCGAGGCAAAGACACCTGAACAGCTATTACAGATGGAAGGTAAGGATGTTACTCCGCAGAATCTTGCCGATGTGGTGGTTGAGAACGAGAAACAACCTGTTCAACGTCGTAGTTTGATAGGTTTGCTAGTATCATTCCTGCTAAAGATTGTTATCGGTTTTGTAGTGATTATTTCTACCATTATTTGCTTCGCCCTGTTCATCGGGTTCTTGTTTGCGTTGATTGCTACAGTTTGCGGTTTGGTATTACCGCTGAATAGTACCATTCCGTTCAGTCTCAGTTCGATGGGGTTGGCTGGTGCTTGGATACATAATCCTAAGATTCTTGGCATTTTTGTAATTGCTTTTTTCCTTGTGTTGCTCATCCCTATCTATGGCATCACTCACATGATATTGTCGCTTACAGGCAAAATTCGACCAATGGGTGTCGCTCAGCGTATCATCTGGATTTTTCTATGGGTGGTTGCCGTATGTACCGCAGTTCCATTAGGATTCACCATTGCAGAGTATCATAATGAGTATATCTATCAGACTGTTGTGCCAGATGAAACAACAAATTACCAAGGTATAGAAATGACTCCTCAGGACAAGAAATTCCTGCGTAAGGGCGGTTGGAATCTGATTAAGGCAGAGAACTGTGATCATTATACCTACAGAGGTTATTATAACGGCAATCACAATATGCGCTTTATGGATGTTCATAATGAAAATTGCGAGGAAGTGTTTCAGGCGGAGCGCAAGGAGGCTGTGAAACCTGGCGTGTATCGTTTGGACTGTGCAGTTAGGACAGAAGGACCAGGCCCTTGTGTTTATGTCCACGGTGATAGTATTAAGTTAATGTCGATGCCGGTTTATGAAAACCAGGATGGCAGACCTGACATGGGTTGGGTTGACGTTTGCATAGATAATATCGTTGTTTCTGGCGATTCGATTGCATATGGTGTTTCTAGTGACGAAAGTTTTACTGGCAAGCCTTGTAGGGCTCAATGGTTCTCAGCTACTGATTTTAAATTGACGCGTATTGCTGATCTACCTAAAAAGAAGTAAACAATTATAATAAAAAAGAGCGTTTTGCGTTATTATTAACGTGAAACGTTTCTTTTTAGTAACAATAGGGCTACTGATTGCAGCCACACAAGTTTGTGCGCAATACGATCCTTCCTTCGCTCATTATTGGGCGATGGAACCTTCGTTTAATCCTGCGTCGGTAGGAAAAGAGGCCAAACTGAATGTTGCGGGTGCGTACTCTTTACAATTGGCTGGGTTTGAGAATAATCCTAAGACAATGTATGTAGCGGCTGATATGCCATTCTATGCTGTAGGCTCTTATCATGGAGTTGGAGTGCAATTGCTGAATGATGAGATAGGACTGTTTTCGCACAAGCGACTGAGTGTTCAGTATGCTTATCAGAAACGATTGCTGGGTGGCAAACTGAGTGCGGGCGTGCAAGTAGGTATGCTAGGCGAAACGTTTGACGGCAGTAAGGTGGAATTGGGCGACGATCCTGACGATCCTGCTTTTGCTAGCTCATCTGTAAATGGAACTGGCCTTGATTTGTCGGCTGGAGTGTATTATGTGGCGCGTAATTGGTATGTTGGCCTATCGGCTTTGCACCTAAACTCACCAGTGGTGGCTATAGGTGAAACGAATGAATTAAATATTGATCCTACATATTATTTTACTGCGGGATACAATATTCGACTAAATAATCCGTTTTTAAAGATACAGACATCTGTGTTGGGACGTACTGACGCTGTGGCTTGGCGTGCTGACGTGACGGGCCGACTGAAGTACGAACACGACAAAAAGGTGATGTATGCGGGACTGACGTATAGTCCTACAAACTCGGTGACAGTGCTGATAGGTGGAAACTTTCATGGTATACACCTGGGCTACAGCTACGAGATATATACATCAGCCATCAACGTGGGAAACGGAAGTCACGAACTGTTCGTGGGATACCAGACAGAGGTGAACCTATATAAGAAAGGCAGAAATCTGCATAAGAGTGTAAGATTACTATAGTAAATAAGGTATATATATGAAGAAACTTATAGGACTATGCGCCATGGCTGTAATACTGCTAAGCAGTTGTTTTGGCAGCAAGATGATGACATCCAATGGCGGTGAAGTGACTGGTACAGGAGGAAAGGCATTCACAGAGCCTACTCCATACGGAATGGTGCTCGTGAAACGAGGACACCTGAAGATGGGTATAGAAAACCAAGACTCGCTGTGGGGAAAGAAGACTCCCCTCAGGGATATCTCCGTGGATGGGTTCTGGATGGATGATACTGAGGTGACAAACTCAAAGTATCGCCAGTTTGTGAACTATGTGCGCGACTCAATACTGCGTGAACGTCTTTCAGAGATAGATGAGACGTACAAGACGGTTAAGACAGACAAGGAGGGCAATGAGATTTCGACTGTGCTGAACTGGAAGAAGTCGCTGCCACGCCGACCAAGTGAGGATGAGCAGGAGATAATTGATGGACTGTATGTGACCAATCCTGTGACAGGCGAGAAGATGCTGGACTACCGCCAGCTTAACTATCGCTACGAGGTATACGACTATACCGCTGCAGCTCTGCGTCGCAATCGTCTAAACCCGCAGGAGCGCAACCTGAATACTGATATCACTATCGATCCGGAGGAGCAGGTGATGATATCTAAGGATACTGCCTATGTTGACGATGAAGGACGTATCGTTCGCGAGACTATCAATCGCCCATTGTCAGGACCTTGGGACTTCCTGAATACATATATCGTGAACATATTCCCTGATACCACCTGCTGGGTTAATGACTTCCCAAATGCTGATAATGAGATGTATATGAGATACTACTTCTCTAACCCTGCATACAATGACTACCCAGTGGTTGGTGTAACTTGGGAACAGGCTAATGCATATTGCGCATGGCGCACGGAGTATCTGTTGAAGGGACTAGGTCCTGCGGCTAGATATGTACAGCGCTATCGTCTGCCTACTGAAGCAGAGTGGGAGTATGCTGCCCGAGGCAAAGATCAGAACGAGTTCCCTTGGGACAACGAAGCTGTGGCCAGTGGCAAGGGCTGTTTCTATGCCAACTTTAAGCCTGACAACGGCAACTATACCAAGGACGGCAACTTGATTACCAGTCGTGTGGGTATATATTCGGCAAACTCGAATGGACTCTACGACATGGCAGGAAATGTAGCCGAATGGACTAGTACTATATATACCGAAGCTGGAGTAGAGGCTATGAATGACATTAATCCACAGCTGAAGTATAATGCTGCTCAGGAAGATCCTTATCGACTGAAACGCAAGAGTGTAAGAGGTGGTTCGTGGAAGGATCCTGAGTCATATATCCGTTCAGCATGGCGTAGTGCGGAGTATCAGAACCAACCCCGTTCATATATCGGATTCCGCTGCGTGCGCAGTCTGGCTAATTCTACCAGCGAGCGTGCTAAATATACAAAGCAAAATGGAAAGAAGAAATAACTAAAATCGAAAAGAATATGACTACATATAGTAAACTTAACGTAGTATACCGCTTGCAGAAGTGGATGGATAGTGTTCCTGGACAGACGTTCTTGAACTACGCCTATAGCTGGGGTGCATCAATCGTTATCCTTGGTACGCTATTTAAACTTACCCACCTTAGTGGAGCTGATTTCTTCCTGTTCCTCGGAATGGGAACTGAGGTGTTTGTGTTCTTCATTTCGGCTTTCGACCGTCCATTTGATAAGACTACCGATGGTATGGAACTCGATATTCATGCTAATGCAACGCCAACTGTTGTAGGTAATGTTGGTGGTGTCGTAGGAGGCGGCGTCGTTGGTGAAGTGATGCCAGCTGAAGGGGCTGAAATCCCAGAAGGTGTTGAAATCCCAGAAGGTGGAGTCATCAATGTTGGCGGTCCTGTAGTTGCTGGCGGGCCAATAGTGTCAGGTGGTCCTATCGTTGCAGGTGGAGCTACAGCTGGTGGTAGTGGAACCGTTATTATTGGCGGTGGAAGCGGTGCTTCGGTTCCTGTTGAAGGCAATATTCCTACTGTTGAAGGGGGAGCTTCTTCTGGTGGTGGTACAATCATTATTGGTGGTGGAAATGCTCCCGCTGGTGGTGAAGGTCCAGTCGTATTTGGTGGTGGCGGAGGTGCGCCTGTTGTTACACCAAGCGCTCCTAATCCAGAACTCGATGCTGCTACAGCTGGTTATGTTGACGAATTGAAACATCTCACAGAAACTCTTGCCAAAGTTTCGGCTCAGAACGAGAAGTTGGCACACGACTCTGAGGAGATGGAGAACCTGAACCGTACGCTTACTGGTATCTGTAAGGTATACGAAATGCAGCTTAAGAGTGCCAGCTCGCAGATTGGTACTATCGACGATATCAACGAGCAGACCAAGAAAATGGCTGAGCAGATAGCCGAACTGAATAAGATATATGCCCGTATGATCGAGGCAATGACAGCTAAGATGAACGTATAACGACTATGGCAATAAAGAAAAGACCCGTTTCTCCGCGCCAGAAGATGATCAATCTGATGTACGTCGTCTTGATGGCTATGTTGGCACTTAACGTATCTAACGAGGTGCTCAACGGCTTTTCGATTGTGGAGGAAAGTCTGAACCGTACTACTAGCAACTCGTCGAAGGAAAACCTGGCGATATACGAGACCTTTGAACAGCAGATGAAGGCCAATCCTCAGAAAACTAAGGAGTGGTATGATAAGGCCCAGGAGGTTCGACGCATGAGTGACTCGCTTTATAACTTTGCTGCAAGTCTGAAACAAGCAATAGTTGTAGAGGCTGATGGTGAGGATGGCGATGTAACAAACATCCGCAATAAGGAGGACCAAGAGCCTGCCAACTACGTGATGCTTTCGCCAACCAATGGTCAGGGACAGAAACTGTTTAATGCTATCAACTCGTTCCGCAATCGTATGCTCACGATGGTTACAGACGAGAAGCAGAAGAAGATAATAGCCAGCAACCTTACCACTGAGGTGCCTAAGCGTGCCATGGGTAAGAACTGGCAGGAGTATATGTTCGAGTCGATGCCAGCAGCAGCTGCTGTGACATTGTTGTCGAAACTGCAGAGTGATGTTCGCTATGCCGAGGGAGAAGTGCTGCACAGACTAGTACAGAATATCGACGTAAAGGATATCCGTGTGAACCTGCTCGATGCTTTCGTTATCCCTAATTCTAAGACAATCGTGCGAGGCGACCGTTTCTCTGCCCGCATTGTCATGGCTGCTGTCGACACTACTCAGGTACCTGATATCTTTATAGGTGGTCAGAAAGTTAACCTACAGAATGGTCTGTACGAGACTGTTTGTGGTAAAACTGGTGACTTTACTCTGAAGGGTTACATGGAGATGGTGAATGGTAATGGCGATCGCATTCGTCGTGAGTTCGCACAGGAGTATACTGTAGTAGAACCCAGTGCTACCGTATCGGCCGACCTTATGAATATGCTCTATGCTAGATATTCCAATCCTATCAGCATAAGTGTGCCAGGAGTGCCTCTCAATAAGATTCAGGCCTCGATGACTAATGGTACGCTGCAGTCAGTTGGTCCTGGCAAGTATATCGCTAAACCATCTAAGATTGGTCAGAATGCTGTAATCACTGTTACGTCTACTAATACAGGTCGTCCTCAGCAGATGGGACAGTACACATTCCGTGTGCGCAAATTGCCCGATCCTACACCTTATATAACTATGACTGACGAGCATGGCAATCCTACCCGTTATAAGGGTGGCGACCTGCCCAAGACACAGCTTGTGGCAGTGGATAAACTGGGTGCAGCTATCGATGATGGTATACTGGATGTCGCCTTCCGTGTGCTGAGCTTTGAAACGGTATTTCACGACAATATGGGTAATGCTGTGCCTATGGCATCGGATGGTGCTCAGTTCTCTGGTCGTCAAAAGGACACGTTCCGCAAACTCCCTCGCAATCGTCGATTCTATATTTCGAGAGTAACTGTGGTTGGTCCTGATGGACTTACGCGAACACTTACTGGTTCGATGGAAATAAAAGTAAAATAAATAAGGTATAATAGATATGAAAAGAGTATTGTTCTTTTTAACCCTGATGCTGATGGTAGGAGCAGCTGTTGCTCAACCGCCACAGCGACGTGCTGAACAGCAGGAAAAGCAAGCCAACCAGCAGAAAAATGCATCTTCAGCAATGTCGATGCGTGCCCAGATATCATACCCCACGGCAGTAGATATGCCTGAGGATGTCGTGTGGCGTCGTGATATTTATCGCGAGATTTCGCTCGACGAAGATGCGAATGGTGGACTTTACTATCCAGTAGAACCACAAGGCAAGCAGCTCAATCTGTTTACTTATATACTGAAGTTGGCTCTGAATGGATATATCCCCATCTATGAGTATCCTACCGATGGTAACGATGTGTTTACTGAAGAGGCTAAGATAGATATGAAGACTTGGTTGCACGAATATCGTATTCCATACGAAGAACAGAATGGACGAATTAAGGTGGAGAATAGTAATATCCCATCTGCCGAGGTGAAGAAGTATTATCTCAAGGAGAGTGCATATTACGATCAGGCCAATTCTTCGTTCCATATCAAGGTGCTGGCTCTATGTCCTATAGCCGTAGAGGAGGAGAGCGAGTTTTCTATAAGTAGTGAAAGTGAAGAGAGCGACGAAAAAACAGTTACACAATACCCGCTGTTCTGGGTTAAGTATAGCGATCTGGAACCATTCCTTAATCGTCAGACAGTGATGGTCAGCAATATGAACAATGCAGCTCAGGTGTCGATGGACGATTTCTTCACTCTTAATATGTATCGCGGCAAGATATATAAGACCAACAATGCTCAGGGTAAGACTCTGTCGCAGTTGTGTAAGGGTGATAAGACAAAGATGACCGCTGAGCAGCAGCGTATTGAGGCAGAACTCGAGGCATTTAAGAAGACAATCTTTGGTGATCCTGCTAAGCGCGACTCACTTGATAGTATTGCTGCCATTAAGGATACTAAGACTGGTAAGAAAGTTAAGGCTGCTAAGAATAAACCAGCATCAAACAAAGGCGTGAAAGTAGCCAAACAGAAGTCGCAGAAATCAGAGAAAGCAAGCAGCAGTAGCAATAGCGCAGCTAGAGTATCAGTACGTCGTCAGAGACACTAAAAGGTGAAAACAGAAGAAAAAAACGAAAAAAATCCGATAAAAACTTCTCTATTCCAACTTTTTTCGTATCTTTGCAGCCGTAGTAAGATTCATTAACATTTAAATTTTAATAGGTTATGAAGAAATTTTTCACATTGGTAGTGCTGCTGGCAACAATGACTGTTGCAGCTCAGGCACAGGTGCAGTTCGGTGTTAAGGGTGGTCTTAACCTGACTAATATGAAACTTAGCAAAGATGTTGTTGATAAGTCAAATCAGGCAGGATTTTTCATTGGCCCGACTGTCAAGTTCACTCTCCCAGTGGTAGGCCTTGGAATTGACGCCTCTGCTCTCTACGATCAGCGTTCTTCTAAGTTGGATGGTGAGACTGTAAAGCAGCAATCTATCCAGGTTCCTGTAAATCTGCGCTATGGTATTGGTCTGGGCTCAACAGCTAGCATTTATTTCTTTGCAGGTCCTCAGTTCGGCTTTAATGTAGGCGACAAGACTTTTAGTTCTGTTGATGCTGCAACAAACGATATCTCAAATTGGACTCTGAAGAGTTCAAATCTAAGTGCCAATGCAGGTCTTGGCTTGATGTTGTTAAATCACCTTCAGGTTTCTGCCAACTATAATTTCGCTATTGGCAAGACTGGTGACTTTAATGTAGTTGATGCAACGGTTGGTGCTGTTAAGAATAGTATTACTGGTGATACTAAGGCAAATTCATGGCAGCTGTCAGTTGCTTATTTCTTCTAAGAAACTGCAAAAGATAAATTAAAATAGGCCGAATGTTTGGAGCATTCGGCTTTTTTGTGTACTTTTGTCGGCTGATGAGTTACGCTGACGTGATATTGCCTGTTCCCCTTGAGGGATTCTTTACATACTCTGTGCCAGATGGCATGGAGGTAAAAGTGGGCGTGCGTGTACTGGTGACTTTTGGACGTAGTAAGACGTATCTTGGTATTGTGGCTCGTCTGCATGATAATAAGCCTCAGGGCTATCAGATTAAGCCTATCAGTCAGGTGATGGATACAGAACCAGTTATTACTGCCAACCAACTTAAGCTTTGGCTATGGATAGCCGATTACTATATGTCGCCTATTGGCGAGGTATATAAGGCTGCACTACCATCTGGACTGAAAGCAGAAGATGGTTATCGACCAAGAACAGAACTATATATCCAACTTTCGCCCAAGTTCTGTAACGAGCAGGCTTTGCACGTTGCAATGGATATGCTACAGAGAGCTCCTAAACAACAGAAGGCTTTTCTTGATTATCTGGAACTGTCTGGGTGGGATCAGGTTGGGCAAGGAGATAGCCAGTTTGAATTAACCCGTGATGAACTGTTGAACCAGGGCCATACATTACAATCTGTAAATGCTCTAGTGCAACGTGGACTGCTGGAGACTTATGAAAAGGAGGTTGGTCGACTGAACTTTGGCGGCGATCCTCATCCTGAGAATATCAAACCTCTGAGCACAACTCAGCAAGAGGCATTCAATCAGATCCAGTTCTCATTCTTGAAGAAGAATGTTACTCTGCTGCATGGTGTTACTTCGAGTGGCAAGACAGAGATTTATATCCATATGATTCAGCAGGCTTTGGATAAACATCAGCAAGTGCTTTATCTGTTGCCTGAGATTGCACTTACCGTACAGATGATGCAACGACTGCAACGGGTTTTTGGCAATCGACTTGGTATATACCATAGTAAATACTCTGATGCTGAGCGTGTGGAGATATGGCAGAAGCAACTATCAAAGCATCCTTACGATGTGATACTTGGAGCACGTAGTGCTGTATTGTTGCCATTCCAGAATCTTGGATTGATTATCATCGATGAGGAGCACGTTACCTCGTATAAACAGCAGGATCCTGCCCCACGTTATCATGCTCGCTCTGCTGCTATTATGTTGGCTCAGATGTATGGTGCCAAGACGCTACTTGGTACAGCAACCCCATCTGTCGAGACATATCATAACGCCAAGACAGGTAAATATGGCTTGGTGGAACTCTTCCAAAGATATAAAGGTATAGAGTTGCCTGAGATTCAGGTGGTTGATATTAAGGATCTGCAGCATCGCAAGATGATGAACGGACCATTCTCACCGTTATTGCTTGCCAAGACTCGCGAAGCTTTAGAGCGTGGCGAACAGGTGATACTGTTCCAGAACCGTCGTGGATATGCACCTATGATAGAGTGCAAGCAGTGTGGTTGGGTGCCTCATTGCCAGCATTGCGATGTGTCACTAACCTTGCATCGCAATATGAACCAACTTACGTGTCATTACTGTGGATATACTTATCAAGTGCCTACAGAATGCCCCGCTTGCGGGTGTCACGACTTACAGACACGTGGTTATGGCACTGAGAAGGTTGAAGACCAGTTGCGTGATATCTTCCCTGATGCTCGTATTGCGCGAATGGACCTTGACACCACTCGTACACGAAATGCTTACGAACGTATCATCAGTGACTTCTCCTCAGGCAAGACCAACCTTCTGATAGGTACCCAGATGATATCGAAAGGATTGGATTTCGACAAGGTATCTGTTGTGGGTATTCTCAATGCTGATAATCTGTTGAACTATCCTGATTTCCGTGCTTACGAGCAAGCCTATATGATGATGGCACAGGTGAGTGGCCGCGCTGGGCGAAAGGGTAAACAGGGATTGGTGATTCTGCAGACTAAATCGCCAACCAACCCTGTAATCCAGCAGGTAGTACATAATGACTATGCAGGTTTGTACCAATCGTTGATTGCAGAGCGTCAGCAGTTCCATTACCCACCGTATTATCGTTTGGTTTACGTATATCTTAAGCATCGTTCTGATGCGGTAGTAGAAACTGCTAGCATCGAGATGGGTAGTCGCTTGCGCCAGTGGTTCTCGTCTAGAGTGCTAGGTCCTGACAAACCTGCTGTTGCAAAGGTCAAGTCACTGTCTATTCGCAAACTTGTTTTGAAACTAGAACTTGGCATCAACATGGCCGATGTACGCAAATATTTAGCGCTTGCCCAGCAGCAGATGCTACAAGACAAGCGCTATTCGTCGCTCCAGATCTACTTCGATGTAGATCCGCTGTAAATAATCTTAGAACTTGAGTTCGCAACCGATACCAAGTACACGGTTGGTACGAGTGAAGTCGTCACTTACACCAGCCTGTGGATAGTCGTTGCGCTTGTAGTGATCGTAGTTTGTCTGGAAGTAAGCAGCCTTCAGTGTTACCTTGTCGCTAGCTTTATAGTTGAAACCGCAGCCAAGGCTGTAGCTGTTTACTACGAACGACATATCGTTCATGTACTGATCGGTGAGCTGATAGCGTGTGAGCTGGCCACCACCACTGATGGTGAACTTGTCTGACAGATCCCACTCTGCGCCAGCCAGGTACTCGTTGGTTCCACCGCCAAGCAGATCCTGAGTGTTGTTGTACCATTTCACGCTCTTGTCGTAGTAGTGATGATAACCCAGATTCAGACGGAAGTTGTCGCTCATGGTCCACATTGCACCAAGTGACAACTGTGCAGGCATGTCCTCGTCGATCTTCTCAGCATCGCGGAACTTGTTTACTGCAGGAATCTCGCTGGCCTTGTTTACGGTCGACTCGTTCTTCATGTGAATCTCAGTCTTAGCCTCATACTTGGCAGCGAAGTTGAAGTTGCCTACACGCCAGTCGATACCGATAACAGGAGCAACACCTACACTCGACTGATTACAAAGCAGGTTTACACCCTCTGAATACTTCTGCAGTGAGTTGAGACTCTCTTTTGTACCTTCGAGCTGTGCCAGTTTGGTTGTTAGTTCTGCAGGAACATCTACACCTTCTGCCTGATACTGGGCAATACCTGCATTTACCTGACTGATACCTGCATCAACTGTTGTTGCTGCTCCCTGCAGGAAACTACCGAAATCAACATAACCACCAGCGGTGTTTACCATGATGTTGCTGATTTTTGCCTTATAGGTAGCGGTACCATAGAGCACACGCAGACCACCATATACAGAGAAATCCTTTGTGATCTTATAAGCTGTACCCAACTGGAATCCAAAATAGTACTGACGTCCCTGCATATAGCCGTCCATATCGTAACCAGTAGCACCCAGAGGCTTAAGCTGGCTGGCGATGCTTCCTACAACACTCTCGAACGAACCCAGTCCGTCGGCAAACTCACAAGAACCACCACCACCAGGTACTGAGAAGTTGAACTGTACGCTCCAGTTCCCTTTATTATAGGCAGCCTGGATAGATGGGATGAATGGTGCATCGGCTATACCCTCGAAGGTCTTTGTGCCCAGACCATCATTCTTCTTGCCAAGTGCAAACACGGGGTTTGTACTCTCGATGGTGCGCGTCTGATGAGCGTACTGCCAGTTGATGCCCAGATAGAAACCTTCGGGCATGAGTGCTACACCTGCAGGATTACTGTATACTCCATCGAGGCCGATGGCTGCATCTCGCGCTGGGTTGCGCAGGAAGTCGATACTCTGATTGGTGTTGGTTAAGATGCCACCTGCTGTGGCTGTTGTTGTAGCTGCTGTCAGCATCACGCCGGCGAGCAAGACATTAATCTTTTTCATAATTTAAACATTTTTTTTCAAAATCGGCTGCAAAGGTATATGTATTGTTTTAAAATCTTATGTTTGCGTACACAAAGTTAACGAAGTTTAACGAAAATTGCACACAAACCTGCACAAATGTGCAAAAGTGTGCAGTTTTTTGCACACTTCTAGGGGTGTTTGTGCAGGTTTGAATCTACTTTTTCAGTTCTGGGTAGCTAAGACGGGTGTGATAGATAGTCTTTAGCTTCTCTATGAGCACTGTCTTGGCGTAGGCAATATCGCGGAATGTTATAGGACATTCTTTGAAGTATCCCTCTGCTACTTGTGTGTCAATCAGTCGTTCTACCAGTTCGCGAATCGACTTTTCCGTGTAGTCAGGCAGTGAACGCGAGGCTGCCTCAACGGTATCTGCCATCATCAGTATGGCCTGTTCCTTGGTAAACGGATTGGGCCCAGGGTAGGTAAACAGCAGGTCGTCAACCTCTTCGTCTTGATGGGCATTCTTGTATTGTACATAGAAGTACTTGGTCTTGCCCAGTCCGTGGTGTGTGGTGATAAAATCCTTTATCACATCGGGCAGGTTGTATTTGTCGGCCAGTTTAGTTCCTTCTGTAACATGACTGATAATCATCTGTGCACTCTCTATGTACTCCATCTTCTCGTGTGGATTAACGCCCGACTGGTTCTCGGTGAAATATATCGGATTGGCTATCTTTCCGATGTCGTGATATAGTGCGCCAGTACGTACCAACTGACTCTTTGCTCCTATCTTATTAGCAATCTCTGCGGCCAAGTTGCCCACCTGTATCGAGTGCTGGAATGTGCCTGGAGCTACCTCGCTCATCTTGCGGAGCAGTGCTTTGTTCATATCAGACAGTTCGATGAGTGTGATGTTTGATGTGAATCCAAACGCCTTCTCGATGACATAGAGTAGGGGGTAAGAGCAGAACAGCAGAATGCCGTTGATAACCAAGTAGTTGTATTCGCTATAACTTATTTTCGACAGGTCGTTGATACGGATCCAGTCGAGTGCCAGGTTGGTTAATACAGCTGCTATGGTTACTGAAACGGCTGTCCAGAACAGTTGCGAACGGCTTGACAGTTCGCGCAGCGAGAATATTGCTACCAGACCCGCCACTAGTTCTACAGCTACAAACTCCAACGGGTATTGTAGGAAGCATGCACAGGTAAGAATCATTGTGGCAAGTGCCATGAATGCCGTGCGTGAATCCATAAACACACGTATGAATATAGGTACCATAGCAAACGGCACGATATATACGTGGAGCACGCTGTGTTTTACCATCATCGAAGCTATGATGGTGAATATCACTATCAAGGCATATAGCATCGTGGTAGATCTTACCTTCTCGAAGTAGTCTTTCCTGAACAGTGTAAGGAAGATGGTAAAACAGGTGATGAGTATGGCTGTATACAGGATTTGTCCCATAATGTTCAGACGAATCTTTTCTTGGTCTACATTCTGTCGTTCCATCTCTTTCTGGTACGACAGTAGTTTGTTGTAGGTCTTTTCGTCTACGATATCGCCACGGTCTATAATCTTCTCGCCTCTCTGAACCAGTCCGCTGGCTAGTGGCACGCTGTTCTGTAGGTCGTTCAGACTTGACTCGCTTCGCTCTTTGTCGTATAACAGGTTGGGCGAGATGTAGTCGTTAAGATTACACTTCTGCAGTATGTCACGATGGTTGGCCAGTGCTGGATCCTGGAATATCTGTTCGTAGGCTGATACTACCGAGTAGACCTTACTTATCTGCATACTCGTAGCCTGTTTGCCGCTTACTATTCTGATAAATTTAGATGTGTCTCGGCTTATCTTTGCATAATCTGTATTGCTCATTATGCCCTGCTCGTAGAGTCGGCGCAGACGATTGGCTATGATGCTCAGGTAGTCGTTGTTCAGTCCAGGTATGCCGTTTGAGTAGTCCTTTGAGAACTGGCGCAACTGTCTGCCAACGGTCTCGCTGTTCAGTATGTAGTAGGGCTCATATAGTTTCATCAAACTATCGCGCTCAGCTTTCACTGCTTCATCACTCTTATAAATCGGAAAATCGAACGGAGCACTCAGGTCGGTATATATCCAGGGACGCCCTTTTTCTATCTTGTAATTGTGCTGACTGCTGCGTGGCATCATCCACACGATGACGGCAACGGTTATGATGATTAGACCCAATCTAGTTAGAAAATCGCGCCAAGTTAGGTCGTTTTTGATGTTAAAACTACTCATTTCTATGTAATTTATGCAATTATGGTGCAAAAATACAAAAAAACTCTCAAATTTTTTGTAACTTTGCACACAAATTTTAATTAGATATGTCAGAAAGAAGAGTTAGAGTACGTTTTGCCCCCAGTCCAACGGGTGCATTGCACATCGGCGGTGTACGTACCGCCTTGTATAATTATCTGTTTGCCAAGCAGCATGGTGGCGATCTGGTTTTCCGTATCGAGGATACTGATAGTAACCGTTTCGTACCAGGTGCCGAGGAGTATATCATCGAGTCGTTCAAGTGGCTTGGCATCAAGTTTGACGAGGGCGTAAGTTTTGGTGGCGACAAGGGACCATATCGCCAGAGCGAGCGTCGTGATATCTATAAGAAGTATGTTCAGCAGTTGCTCGATGCTGATAAGGCATATATTGCTTTCGATACTCCTGAGGAGTTGGAGGCTAAGCGTGCTGAGATTCAGAACTTCCAGTACGATTGTCACACTCGCAGCCAGATGCGTAACTCGCTGACCTTGCCAAAGGAAGAGGTTGAGAAGCTGATTGCCGAGGGTAAGCAGTATGTGGTTCGTTTCAAGATCGAAGCTGGTCAGGAGGTTCTTGTAAACGACCTGATTCGTGGTGAGGTGCGTGTAAAGAGCGACATCCTTGACGATAAGGTGCTGTATAAGAGTGCCGACCAGTTGCCAACATATCACCTGGCAAACATCGTGGATGACCACTTGATGGAGATTTCTCACGTTATCCGTGGTGAGGAGTGGTTGCCATCAGCACCTCTGCATGTATTGCTTTATCAGGCTTTTGGTTGGGCCGATACTATGCCTCAATTTGCTCACCTGCCATTGCTGCTTAAGCCCGATGGTAAGGGTAAACTGTCAAAGCGTGATGGCGACCGTCTGGGATTCCCTGTGTTCCCTCTGCTTTGGAAGGATCCTAAGAGCGGTGAGACTTCTCGCGGTTATCGCGAGGATGGCTACTTCCCCGAGGCTGTCATCAACTTCCTTGCTCTGTTGGGATGGAATCCTGGTACTGAGCAGGAAATTTTCTCGCTCGACGAGCTTGTTCCTCTGTTTGATATCTCAAAGTGCTCAAAGGCTGGTGCCAAGTTTGCCTTCGAGAAGGCTGTCTGGTTCAACCACGAGTATATCCTCAAGAAGAGCAACGAGGAGATTGCTGCTCTCTTTGAGCCAATCGTAAAGGAGCATTGTCCAAACGAGACTTCTGAGCGTGTCCTCAAGGTTACTGAGATGATGAAGGATCGTGTATCGTTCGTTCACGAGTTGTGGCCACTCTGCTCATTCTTCTTCGAGGCTCCCACTGCCTATGATGAGAAGACTGCTAAGAAGCGTTGGAAGGAAGACTCTGCACAGGTTATGACTGAACTTATCGGTGTGCTCGAGGGTATCGACGACTTCTCGCTCGAGAATCAGGAGCAGATTGTTCACGCTTGGGTTGAGCAGAAAGAGTATAAGCTTGGTAATGTGATGAATGCTTGGCGACTCACTCTCGTAGGCGAGGGTAAAGGCCCTGGTATGTTCGATATCTCTGCATTCCTCGGCAAGGAGGAGACAATCGCTCGAATGAAACGTGCTATTGAAGTATTAGGCTAATGATTTACAACCTTGTAATATATCTGTATCTTCTTGGAGTGGCTATTTATAGCCGCTTCAATGAGAAGGTACGTAAGATGTGGCTTGGTGAGCGCGAGGCTTTCAAGATTCTGCGCGAAAAGGTCGACCCCAATGCCAAGTATGTGTGGTTCCACGCAGCTTCGCTTGGTGAGTTCGAACAGGGTCGCCCGCTGATGGAACAATTGCGCAAGGATCATCCTGAGTACAAGATTCTTCTTACGTTCTTCTCGCCTTCTGGCTACGAGGTTCGAAAGAACTATCAGGGTGCCGACATTATCACCTATTTGCCACTCGACACAATCACTAATGCTCGACGTTTCCTTCGTACGGTTCGTCCAGTGATGGCTTTCTTTATCAAGTACGAGTTTTGGTACAACTACCTGCACATACTTAAGCATCGCAATGTGCCTGTATATAGTGTGTCGAGCATCTTCCGCGAGGATCAGGTGTTCTTTAAGTGGTATGGCCGCCAGTATGGTCGTGTGCTCAACTGCTTCACACACTTCTTTGTGCAGAATGAAATCAGTAAGGAACTGCTGGCCAAGATTGGTATCACCAACGCTACTGTAGTGGGCGATACTCGCTTTGACCGTGTGCTCCAGATTAAGGAGGCTGCCAAGCAGTTGCCTATAGTAGAGGCTTTCGTAAAGGATGCTCCACAGGTATTCGTGGCAGGTTCGTCATGGCCTCCTGATGAGGAAATATTCATCAAGTACTTTAACGAACACAAGAACTGGAAGTTGATTATCGCTCCTCATGTGATTGGCGAGGATCATCTAAAACAGATAGAGAAACTGCTCGAAGGCCGCAAGGTTATCCGCTACACTGATGCTACCGAAGCAAATGTACAGGATGCAGAAGTGTTGATTATCAACTGCTTCGGCCTGTTGTCAAGTATCTACCATTATGGTCAGGTGGCCTATGTTGGTGGAGGCTTTGGCGTGGGTATTCACAATCTGCTCGAGGCTGCTGTATGGGATGTGCCCGTGTTCTTCGGTCCCAACAATCAGAAATTCCAGGAGGCTCAGGGACTTAAACTTAGCGGTGGATTCGAGATTAATAACTATGAGGAGTTTGCTGATCAGATGGATCGCTTTACATCAGATGCTGACTACCTGCAGGAGCAGGGGCGCAAGGCTGGCCACTTTGTAAAGGGGCAGGCTGGCGCTATGCAGAAGATATTCTCTGCTGTTGCCTTGTAGTCAAAGCAACTATTAACTACGCATGAAAACTATGTGGATGATACTGTTTCTCATATTACCTTTCATGGCTATTGGCTATATCGCCTGGCATGTGTGGGTTATGCTTCCATTGTCGGCTTGGGTTAAGTCGCTGATCATTGCTGTGGGTATACTCAGCTTTGTGATGCTGATTCTTAACTTCCGTCGTATGTTTGATGGTATGCCGCTTTGGGTGGCTCGTGGGGCTTACGAGATTGGTACATCCTCGCTCTTCATACTGCTATATCTGGTGATGATATTCTTGGTGCTCGATCTTGGCCGTTTGGTCCATCTTGTACCCAAGTCATTCCTTTTCCACAACGGATATACTGCCATGGGAATCTTCGTGCTGATGTTCGGCTTGTTCCTCTATGGCAATCTGCATTATAATAATAAGGTACGCGTAGAGCTTGAGTTGAAATCGCCCAAACCTCTTGCTAAGGAGTATAAAATTGTGATGGCTAGCGATTTGCATATCGGCTATCATAACCCCCGTAGGGAATTGGCCCGCTGGGTGGATATGATGAATGCTGAGAACCCTGATTTTATCCTGATAGCTGGCGATATCATAGATGGTAGTATGCGACCAGTCATAGAAGAGCGGATGGCCGAAGAGTTCCATCGACTCAAAGCGCCAGTATATGCTTGCTTGGGCAATCACGAATTCTATACAGGTGTGCCCGAGGCTCGACAGTTTTATAAGGATGCAGGGATAAATCTACTGATAGATGATGCTGCAGTCATCGATAGCAGCATCGTCATCATCGGTCGCGACGATCGCACTAACATGCGTCGCAAACCCATTAAGGATTTGAAGGATTCTCTAAATTCTAAAATCTCAAATCATAATTATGCCATAGTATTAGACCATCAGCCTTATAATCTCGATCGTGCTGAGGCTGCAGGAGTCGACTTCCAACTAAGTGGCCACACCCATCGAGGACAGGTATGGCCAATATCCTGGATCACAGATCGTATCTACGAATGCTCGTGGGGTAGCCATCAGCGTGGCTCTACCCAGTACTATGTCTCCTCTGGCATAGGCATCTGGGGAGGAAAGTTCCGCATCGGTACGCAATCAGAATACGTGGTAGCCACCCTTAAGTAATACTTAGAACTTTGTTGGTTCTGTTTCGCCTTCCTCTAGATAGAACTTGGAGTAGGCCACATAATGCTTGGCGTTGTCCGTCTGTCCTGGGCGGACGGGTTTGATGTATTTGGCAGGCACGCCTCCCCAAATCTCACCAGCAGGTATCTTGGTATTCTGCAGAACCAATGCACCTGCGGCCACTATGCTACCTTCGCCTATCTCGCAACCATCCAGTAGGGTTGAGCCCATTCCGATAAGTGCGTTGTCGTGGATGGTGCAGGCATGCACGGTTACGTTGTGTCCGATGGTCACATAGTTGCCGATATGCGTAGGACCAGTCTCGTGGGTAACGTGAACACAACTTCCATCCTGTATGTTGGTGCAGTTGCCGATGGTGATAGGAGCTACATCGCCGCGAACCACAGCATTAAACCACACTGAGCATTCGTCGCCCATCGTCACATCGCCCACAATAGTGGCGTTCTCGCTAAAATAGCAATCTCGCCCCCATTTGGGAGCGAGACCGCGATAATTTTTTATTAAGGCCATAACCTCTAAATTCTTAATTCTAAATTCTGAATTAATTACAGGTTAGCGTTGTCCTTACCCCAATCCTCAACAGCTGGAATAATACCAAGGCTGATGATCTCGTCGCGCATCTTCTGCAGGTGCTCGTACGAAGCCTGGAGTGAAGCCATCTCCTCAGCAGTACCCTCGGGCTGTGTGTAGTGTACACCGTCCTTGTCGATAACAGTAGGCATAGCCATCATTACGTTCTTGAAACCGAATGCGTTAACATAGCATCCTGCAGGCCACTTGAATGGCTCGCCACCCATAGCACCCTCAATCATCTTAACAGCCTGATAAGCAGGGCTCTGGAATGAAGAGCGACCACGCAGCTTGATGATGTTGCTACCACCCTGTGTAGTCATGTGCTTGATCTCAGCCCAACGCTCGTCAGAGAGTGGGAGTTCAGACAGAGGCTTGCCGTCGATGAGAGCCTTGCTGGCAAATACTGCCATCTGCTCACCGTGACCACCGTATGTGAATGCGTTAGTTACCTTGTCCTGACGTACACTGAACTCCTGAGCCAGCTGCTGCTGCAGACGGGTAGAGTCGAGAGCTGCCAGTGATGTCAGCTGGTTGGGCTTCAAACCTGAGTGGATCAGAGCTGTCAGGGCTGTTACGTCGGCTGGGTTGAAGATTACTACCACGTGCTTAACGTCTGGGCAGTACTTCTTGATGTTCTCACCGAAGTCAGCTGCAATCTGGCAGTTACCCTTCAGCAGATCCTCACGGGTCATACCCTCCTTACGTGGAGCACCACCTGAAGAGATGATGTACTTAGCACCAGTGAAAGCCTCCTTGGCGTCTACTGTATAAGAAATGTTTGCACCTGGGAAAGCGCAGTGACACATCTCGTCATATACACCATGAACGCCTGGCTCATAGATATCATACAAACAGATGTTGGGAGTCAAGCCCAGCATCAACACACTCTGTACCATGTTAGAGCCAATCATACCACCGGCACCAACAATCACCAATTTCTCGTCTGTCAAAAAAGCCATAATTGTATTTTTAAAATTGTTAATTAAAGTGCTGCAAAGTTACAAAAAAAGACTCATACAAAGTGTTTTTTTATTATTAATCTGTGTTAATCGTGTCATTTTCTCTTAGATAATTCGTACCTTTGTAATCTCGAAATTACAAAATGCGATGAATATGACTGTTAATCAACGAATTGAAGCTCTCCGCGAGGTGATGCAGCGCGAACATCTTGCAGCGTTTATATTCCCAAGTACCGACCCTCATCAGGGCGAATACGTGCCCGATCATTGGAAAGGGCGCGAGTGGATTTCGGGCTTCAATGGCTCGGCTGGAACTGCTGTGGTCACTATGACTTCGGCTGCACTCTGGACCGATTCCCGTTATTTCATCGCTGCCGAAGAACAACTACGTGGTACAGAGTTCCAACTTATGAAACTTAAGATGCCTGACACTCCCACCATCCCGGAGTGGATAGGCAAGGAGTGTGGTGCTGGTGCTGAAGTCGGACTTGATGGAATGGTCAATTCGGCCAATGCTGTAAAGGGCCTGATTGCCGATCTTCGCCAACAGGGTGGTATCACGCTTCGTACCAATCTCGATCCTTTATCACAGATTTGGAAAGATCGTCCTGCTATCCCTGAGAATCCTGTCGAGATTTATCCGATGGAGTATGCAGGCGAGAACTGTCGCGATAAAATTGCCCGCATCCGCAAGGCCCTACGCGAAAAACATGCCGATGGAATGCTGATGTCAGCACTTGATGATATCGCTTGGACACTAAACCTTCGTGGCACTGATGTGCATTGCAATCCTGTGTTCGTAAGCTATCTGCTTATTTCTACAAAAGATGTCACCCTATATATTAATAAGGTGAAGCTCACACCTCAGGTTGAGGCTTATCTTGCAGCCGAGGGTATAGCAGTTGCTCCATACGAGGATGTGGCTAAGGGATTGAAAGACTACTTTGAGTATAACATCCTGCTCGACCCTG
>Ga0310695_10004085_pt1 | contig 27496 bp, 18 predicted proteins | sample RumenRJG_04DNA_FD_203882 | JGI IMG/M metagenome (GOLD analysis project Ga0310695, IMG submission 203882) | Bovine rumen microbial communities from Lethbridge, Alberta, Canada - RJG_04 (v2) (version 2) | ecosystem: Host-associated > Mammals > Digestive system > Stomach > Rumen | place: Canada... | reverse complement strand
CATGTATGAGCCAAAAATGCAATGAAAACATACGGTTTTCCGCGTAAAATCAAGCTTTTGCGGCAATCCCGATCCGCCGTGGAGAGATCGAGAGTTAATTACCAAGGAAGTTCATAGTATATGGTGAATCACGGCGGCAGAGAATCCTATGAGATGATCCGCTTTGCCGGCGTCCGTCACCCCGAGGACCGGGACGACCACCTGGTCCATGCGGTCAGCATGTGCTTTTCCGACGTGGATATGGAGACCAGGAACAGCCTGGCCCAGAACCGGGCGCTGGGAGAGGCGCTTGCGGCGGCGGAGGAGGCCAACAAGGCCAAAACCTCCTTCCTCTCCAATATGAGCCACGAGATCCGCACGCCGATGAATGCCATCATCGGTCTGGACAATATTGCCTTAAGCGACCCGGATATCCCGCAGAAGACCAGGGAGCATCTGGAAAAGATCGGCGTGTCCGCCCAGCATCTTTTAAGCATTATCAACGATATCCTGGACATGTCCCGCATCGAGTCGGGAAGAATGACCATTAACAACGAGGAATTCTCCTTCGCGAAGGCCCTGGAGCAGGTCAATGCCATGATCGGCAGCCAGTGCCGGGAAAAGGGCCTGGAGTACGAGTGCCGCGTCACCGGAAAGGTGGATGATTACTACATCGGCGATGACATGAAGCTCCGGCAGGTGATGCTGAATATTCTGGGCAACGCGGTGAAGTTCACCCCGGCCGGCGGCCGCGTCACCTTCCAGGTGGAGGAGGTTGCCCGGTTTGAGGAGAAATCCACCCTGCGCTTTGTCATAAGCGATACGGGCATCGGCATGAGCAGCGAGTATCTGCCGAAGATTTTCGATGCCTTCAGCCAGGAGGATGCCTCTGCCACGAACAAGTACGGAAGTACAGGTCTCGGCATGCCCATCACCAGGAGCCTGGTGGACCTGATGAACGGCCACATCGACGTGGAGAGCGTAAAGGGCGAAGGAACCACCTTCACGGTCACCATCACCCTGGGCATCTCCGGAAGAAAGGACGAAGGGGACAGTCTGACCGGGCAGGGAGAGCTTCACCCCCACGAGATGAAGGTGCTGGTGATTGACGATGATCCGGTGGCCTGCGAGCACGCCCGCGTTGTCCTGGGCCAGGTGGGCGTCTACTGCGAAGCGGCATCCTCCGGCGAGGAGGGCGTGGAGATGGTGCGGGTGCAGCATGCAAGAAGAGAACCCTACAACCTGATCCTGGTGGACTGGAAGATGCCCGGCATGGACGGCATCGAGACCACGCGGCAGATCCGGCAGGCCGTCGGCCACGAATCGGCCATCGTCATCCTGACCTCCTACCACTGGGACGATGTGGCGGATGAGGCCAGGGAAGCCGGCGTCGACACCTTCGTGCCGAAGCCCCTCTTTGCCGCGACCGTCCTGGATGAATTCCGGGAGGCCTTCCGCAAAAAGAACCGGGAGGCGCGCCAGCTGGCAGCAGGTCTGGCGGGGCGCCGCATTCTGCTGGCGGAGGACATGGTGGTCAACGCCGAGATCATGATGATGGTGCTGTCCATGCGCGAGATGGAGGCAGAGCTGGCGGAGAACGGAAAGGTCGCCGTCGAGATGTTTGCCGCCCACGAGGCAGGCTACTACGACGCCATTCTCATGGACATGCGGATGCCGGTCATGGACGGCCTGACGGCCACCCGGGAGATCCGGGCCATGGACCGGAAAGACGCAAAGACCATCCCCATCATCGCCCTCACGGCCAATGCCTTCGACGAGGACGTGCAGCGCAGCATGCAGGCGGGCCTGAATGCCCATCTGTCAAAGCCCGTGGAGCCGGAGGCTCTGTTCCGGACGCTGGAGAGCCTGATTAAGAACTAACGGCAAGGAGGCACATAATGTTTTGTACCAGCTGTGGAAAACAGATACCTGATGAAAACCAGTTCTGCACATACTGCGGCGCAAAGCTGAGACCGAGAAGTGCCGTGCAGCAGGATGGCCGGACATCGCAGGATGGCGTGAACCGGGGGCAGCAGGATGCCCGGACCAATGCGTCCCGCCGCCCGGAGCGGGAGTGGACTCCGCCGGGACAGGAACCGAAGCCGGGCTGGACTCCGCCGGGGCGTGAGCAGATGACCTACGGCGCAGGCCTGGAAGACAAAGACTTCTATGCCGAACCGGAACCGGGCAGAAAGAAGTCCATTCTTCCCAAAATCGCCATTGCGCTCATTGCGCTGGCGGTGTTCTTCGGTGCGGCCTTTTTCGGCTACCGGGTCTTCTCCGGCGGCGGGGAAGATACCGTCAAGGAAGCCCGGGCGGATAAAGATAAAAAAGATAAGAAAAAGAAGGATGTCGGGGAAGAAGACAAATCCGTGAAAGAAGAGGAGTCGGAATCCGGGGAAGCCGCTGCAGAGACCGCCGCAATCGAAAACGCATCTGCTGAAACCACTGCCGCTGCAGAAACCACCGGGGCTGACACTTCTGCCGGCGGGAATACGAAACCAACCATAAACAAAGAGGAAAGTCTGGCAATTTCCAGAAGATTCAGCACCATGGAAAACGCGAGACTGGCGGATATGGCATGGTTTACTGAACTGAGGCAGAATACCGACAATCCGGACAAAACCATCATCGGACGCTCCTTCCGGTTTGACCAGATCGATCCCTGGATGGGCAGCGGCGGATGGAAAGCGATGCTGATTCCGGTCACCGAATTGAACAAGGATACACATGTTCATACATGCAATGTTTTCGTGACCCTGACCGGAGAAAATGTAGAGGAGCCTCTTCAGGCTGCCGTGTCTCTGACCCGTGGGACGTCGATTGACCCCGTAACGGGAAAAGAGGAGAAAGAATCGGGAACGGACATGTTTATCGGGGAGTGGACCCCGGATACCGGACATATCACCGCAGATAATCAGGCCGGTAAGATAGTGATAGAGGCTCTGTTTGCAGAAAATGACACTTCCAGACAATATGCCATGGGCAGCCTGGAGCTGGAAGGAACAGGAGAATATATGCTGATCATGGTGCGGGATAACAATAGCCGCGCCGGAAATGAAACTGCCGGGAATGAAACCGTAGGAAGCGGAACATCCGGGAGTTAACCGGAATACCCGGAGGCAGCGAAAAAAGCGGAAGACACAGACAGATACGGACAGATAGGCGGGGGACATATGGACGTATACGGCGAATACAGACAGAAACTCCGGACGCCGGATGAGGCGGTTCGGTGCATAAACAGCGGAGACTGGGTAGATTACACGGTGTCACTGGCATTCCCGCAGCTGCTGGATGCTGCGCTGGCCAGAAGAAAAGAAGAGCTGCACGATGTAAAGATTCGGGGAAATCTTCTGTTCGGCCCGATACAGACAGTAGAGTGCGACCCGTCCAGAGAACACTTTATCTACAATACCTGGCACTGCTCTGAGTACGAGCGGAAGCTCTGCGACAAGGGCCTGTGCAACTACATCCCCATGGTGTTCCACAACGTGGTGCCTTACTATGAGCATTTCCTGACCGTCAATGTGGCCATGGTGGCAGTCACCCCCATGGACCGGCACGGCTACTTCAACCTGTCCTGCTCCACCGGAACGGTGAAAGGGATTGTGGACCGGGCGGACATTGTAATTCTGGAGGTAAATGAGCGCCTTCCCCGGGTCTTCGGCGGATTCGGCGACTGCATCCATATCTCCGAGGCGGATTATGTGGTGGAAGGCGAGCATCCGCCTCTGCCCGAGTTCGTTCCCGACGAGCCGACCGATATCGAGAGAAGCATTGCCGGACACATCTTCCCTTACATTCCGGACGGTGCAAACCTGCAGCTCGGCATCGGCGGAATGCCCGGCGTGGTCGGGGAGATGCTGGCCCAGTCCGACTTAAAGGATCTGGGGATGCACACCGAGCTCTGCACCGATGCCTATGTCACCCTGCACGAGGCAGGGAAGCTCACCAACCGGCACAAGCAGGTGCTGCCCGGAAAGGGTGTGGCAGGCTTTGCCTTCGGCACCCGGAAGCTCTATGACTGGCTGGACGAGAATCCGGGGCTTGCTTTCTGCCCGCTGGAGTTTGTCAACGACCCGACGGTTATCCGCCGCATCGACAATATGGTTTCCATCAACGAATGCCTCGCCGTCGACATCTTCGGCCAGGTATCCTCCGAGAGCGCAGGCCTCAGGCAGATCAGCGGCACCGGCGGCCAGCTGGACTTCCTTCTGGGGGCTTCGGAATCCAACGGCGGCAAGGCCTTCCTCTGCCTGCCGTCCACCTACACGGACCGGAAAGGACACCGGCACAGCAATATCCTGCCGCACTTCCACGGCGAGATCGTGACCTCCCCCAGGTCCCAGGTCTTCTTCATCGTCACCGAATACGGCGCCGTGAACCTGGAGGGACGATCCACCTGGGAGCGGGCCGAGATGCTGGTGAGCGTCGCTCACCCCGACTACCGGGATGAGCTGATAGAGGCTGCAGAGAAGATGAAGATATGGAGAAAATCGAATAAGAGATAAGGGAACTTTTCAGAATACATCTAAAATACAGCTTGCTGTCTTAGGCAGGCTGTATTTTTTTAGCGAAAATGCATGCCCTTTCCGGGAATACAGCTCAACTGCGCTGATGCAATTTGTTTTGAGATGTATTTTCAGCCTGCCGCTGTGTGGATTCAGACAGGTCTTCCGGCTCTGCAGAGACATCTCTTCAGAAACACATCTAAGTCCTGTTCCAGGGGCGGGCCAGAGATGTATTCTACGAAAAGCAGCTGCGAGAATCTTGAAAAATACATCTCACCCCGCACAGTCCATGGAAAAAAAGGGATGAGTCCGGAACGGTCCCCCCTGGTTTCCCTCAGTGACATCCACGGCACAGCCGTAATTGTAAAAGGCTGATTTACATGAATCTTCTCACCAGACAGTTTCCACCTTTTGCAGGTGTCAAATCCCGTAAAATCCGTTACAATAGAGAATAAGAACGCCGTTTTCAATACATGCAGCGTCGGAAATGAAAAAGATACCTTATACTCTTTGCAGATACGGGAGGATATGCATATGAGAAAATATATCGGAACGCTTGCGCTTCTTCTCTCCGTAACCCTGGTGGGCTGCGGCAGCGGAGCCGCGCAGCAGGCGGAAGCCGGGAAGACAGCGGCGGAGGAAACCCAGGCAGCAGAAGAAAAAGCAGAGGAAAAAACGGAAGGTGCAGCGGCAGAAACAGCCGAAACCTCCGGGACAGCAGAGGACAAAAAAACTGCCGCAAATGATGCCATCGCCGGCGAACTGGCGGCAAAGAAAGAAAAGAAGGCCGATGAAAAGACCGATGTCTTTGCCGAGATGGCCGGCTGGGAATATGAATTCACCAGCGGTGCCGGTGCCTGGGCAACAGAGCTTGCCGTCAATGCGGACGGTACGTTCTCCGGCACATTCCACGATGCCAACATGGGCGAGACCGGGGAAGGATACGAAGAAAACGGTACCCTGTATCTTTCGGAATTTACGGGAAAGTTCGGAGAAGCGAAAGAACGGGAGCCCTTCATCTATGAAGTTCCCATCGAGGAAATCAATTATAAGAATACGCCGGAAACGGAGAAGATAGAGGACGGAACAAAATACATTTACGCCGAGGCCTATGGCCTCTCCGGGGCAGACAGCCTCCTCGTCTACCTGCCGGGAACACCCATAGAAAAACTGGATGAGGGCTACATGAGCTGGATCACCCCGCTGCACTTCCGGGAGTGGATAAGAGAAAACTCCTATCTCGACCTGCCGGAAGACCTTCCCTTCTGCGGTATCTACCATCAGGAAGAGCAGTTGGGATTCTTCTCCTGGTCGAAAGAAGGGAAAAACAGGCAGTATGTGGTGAACCGCTACGGCCTGCCCGGCCTTGTGAATGAAGTGGCAGAACTCTATGAAGACGGTACCTACCACTATCTGGACCGGGACCCGAACGGCATGGTATTTGTGGACAATTACTGCTTTGAAACCTCACCGACAGACCTGGAAGGAAGCAGTGAAGATATAGGCAGAGCGGCTATCGGCCGGACCGATGAGGGAGAAACCATGCATGACTTCTTCTGCATGGATTACGACAGCATCGAGTACATGGCAAGCGTCATGAGCCTGAACGGAGAAACCACCCGTTACGCCTTCTGGAACAATGGCAGCGGCGAGGATCTGCGGAACTGTACCGCCCGTATCCTTATCAGCGGCGACTATACCTATGTCTATATCATCTCCATAGATGCGGACGAGGAACTCTACAAGGGCGAAGGAGCGAACTTCTATCTGTCCTCCCTCACCCTCTCCGGAAAACCGGACAAGCTGTCCTCTGCAAGTCCGCTTGGCGCAGAAAAGAAGATTACGTGCTATGCAAAGCCGGATAATGCGAAAGATAAGCTTCTTGCAGATGAGGTAACCTGGGTGAGCGGTGACGACACCGAGACCCTTGCCCGGTACGGCATTGACCCGGAAGACATCACCAACGACTATGCCATCGTAGATGCCGACGGCGACTATAAGGCATACCAGGTGGCAGAAGATGCACCCTGCTACGTCCAGTACCCGGGAGAAGACAAAATCCACGGATTCGTCACCCAGGAAGAGCTTCGGAACTATCTCGGAAAAAACGGCGACGGAAAACTTCTTGAGCTGATACTCGATAAAGACGATAAAGTAACCTTCATTTACGAGCCCTATACGCCGTAAAAACCGGATTTTGAACGCAAAAACGGAATTCCGAATCGGAAAGCCGGAGAGATGAGACCAGGCATTGGTCGTCATCCCTCCGGCTTCTTTTTAACTTCCGGGGAATGACTTTGGACGGTGGCCTTCATTCCCCGATGCGGTTTTCGCTCTCGGGGGAATGAGTTTCAGGCTCGGCCGTCATTCCCCGGCTCGTCTTTCGGTCTCGGGGTAATGATTTTTTAACACGGCCGTCATTCCCCAGCGTATCTTTGAGCCTCGGGGGGATGAATTTTTAGTTTTGCCGTCATTCCTCGGCATGGCTTTTGACCTTTGGGGAATGAGTTTCAGTGGTGGCCATCAATCCCCGTTGTTTTGCATCACATTTTTTTATACGCATTGCGTAACAGAACGAATTGTGATATCCTGTATATGTGCACTGCATACAGCAACTTAGTCCTGAACATACTAGAAAGAAGGATATATATGGACTGCAAGATAAATGTAAAAAAACTGAGAGAGATGACCGGGATGAACCGGAGAGAATTCTGCGAATACTTTGAAATCCCCTATTCCACAGTGACTGACTGGGAGCGAGAGCATCGGCATGCGCCCAACTATGTGCTCAGACTGCTGGAATATAAGATTCAGATGGAGAACCTTGTTAAAAAGAAATAATATCAGGAAAAACACCCGCATAAGCGGGTGTTTGCCCGGAGAGTCGGAAGGGAGCTATGCCAGCGCCGGACTTGCAAGAGGAAGGAGCTGATGCCAATGGTCACATACGCGGATTTGTTCCAGTTTGTGATAATGCTTTGCGCTGTAGCAACACTGATTATTGTCGCAACACGCAAAAAGTAGCACCCTCTGCCCACGAAGCTAAGGTGCTACCTTTTGTGTAGTAACTAAGTTTGCCGGCGGCTGGACACGCCCCAGCGTCCGACTCTCTTGTAAAAGTATTATAACCTGTGAGAATTCACTTTTCAACTGTGAAAATATTATTGGGAAAAACAACCGCATAAGCGGGTGTTTGCCCAAAGAGTCAGAAGGGAGCCATGCCAGTATGCCAAACTGGAAATTCATCTTCGACCAGAACCGCTGCATTGGCTGCGGCGCCTGCCAGGTAGCATGCAAAGACCGGCATGACCTGCCGGCAGGCCTGCTTTACCGGAGAGTCGACACGATAGAGCGGAATCAGCGCTGGTTCCACTGGACCGACGCCTGTCATCACTGCGAGAATGCCGCCTGTGTGAGGAACTGCCCGACGGGAGCCATGCATTACCGGGATGACGGCACAGTGGCGGCAGATGAGAAACTCTGTACAGGCTGCGGCGCCTGCGAGAAGGCATGTCCTTACGGTGCAGTGAAGGTCGCATACAACATTCATACGAATACCACGGCTGCCCGCAAGTGCACCTCCTGTCCGGAGGAGCGCGCCGCGGGGAAAAAGCCGGCCTGCGTCATGGCCTGCCCCACGGGCTGTCTGGACTTCCGGGACCTGGAGAAAGAACCTCTGACGGAAGAAGAGAAGACCGCACAGAAGAAGACCGAAGAGATGGCTCTCCTGGCCATGTCGGGAGAGGGATTCCGGGTAAATGTCTCCGCCGCAGCACAAGAACGCCAAGAGGCACAGATAAAAGACACGCCCCCCGCCTCCCCCAAGCTTTCGCCCGCAGCCTTTCCCCTGCAGGAATTCTGCGGCTTCTTCGAGAGCCGGCAGAAAGCCCTGCGCATCATGGAGAAGCGCTTTGCCGACTGGAACGACCACACAGAGCGGGAGTGGGCCCTGATGTACGATTATGTCTTCCGCGGCACCAGCGCATGGCTGGAAGTGCCCCTGTGGGCCGGGGCAGCCTTCGGTGAGAAAGTACTGCTGAATCAGACCACCCTGGATGTGATAAAGTTCTGTCACCGCCTGGGCTATGAACCGGCGTGGAACGAGGGAAATCCCCCGGACTACATCGGAACCCAGCTGCACTTCATGCAGTGGCTTATGGAAGGGGATAAGACAGAACAGACAGCCGCCCGGCTCTTTGCAAAGACATACACCCTGCCCACGGCCCACGCCATCGCTTCGTATCTCGCGGACAAAACCGATGTCTATGATGGGATAAAACGCTGGATGGCGGCCCTGTACGGGAAGATAGCACTGCTTGTAGGTGAGTTGGAAAATGTTTCTGCCTTGGCAGATCCGACAGCCACGACCCAGGCGCCAGCCGCCGGCACGACCCGGTTGCCCGACGGTACCCCGGCTCCGTCCGCCGGCACAACCCGGCCGGCACTGGCCGAATTCCTCGCCTCCCTTCCCCCCGCCTGGGCCATCCCCAATGCCCCGGAACGGACCATCAACACAGCGGGGTTAAATAACTGCGGCGGCATCTGCATCATCCGCCCGACCGTGCAGGAAAACTGCATGCTGCGTATCGAGAGCGACCAGGAAGCCACTGCACCCCAGCTTCGCGCCTGTGTCCGCGGCCGAGGCTATAGAAAAACCTTCCTCCATCCGGGACGACTGAAGTATCCCATGAAGCGGGTAGGAAAGCGGGGCGAAGGAAAGTTTGAGCGGATATCCTGGGACGAAGCCATAGATATCCTGGCAAAAGAGTGGGTCCGCATCCGCGATGCCTACGGTCCCGGATCCCGCTATGTCCTTTACGGCACCGGATCCCAGGGAGTCATGAAACCAGCAAACCTGTTAAGACGGCTTCTCAATCTGGACGGCGGATACCTGGGCTACTTCAATTCCTACAGCTCCGCCTGCGTGAGCTACGTGGATACCTATCTGTTCGGCACGCCGGACTGTGCCCACAGCGCGGCGGATGTGCTGAACACTAAGCTCCTCATCCTCTGGGCCGACAACTCCGCCGAGTCCATCTTCGGGCCGGACCGGAACTACTACCTGGCAAAGCTCAAGACCATGGGAGTAAAAATCATTTGCATCGACCCCAGAAGAAGCCAGACGGCCATCGCCTATGCGGACGAGTGGATTCCCATAAAGCCCGCAAGCGACGCGGCGCTCGCCGACGCCATGGCATATGTCATCTGGTCCGAAGGCCTGCAGGACCAACAGTTCATGGACCGGTGCTGCGTGGGCTTCGACGAAGAACACATGCCGCCCGGCGTGCCTGCAGGAGAAAGCTATAAAAACTACCTTTTCGGAGGAAAAGACGGCATTCCGAAGACCCCGGAGTGGGCGGAACCCATCACCGGCATTCCCGCGGACAAAATCCGGGAAATCGCCCGCCTCTACGCGACAACCAAGCCCGCCTGCATCGCGGCAGGTCTCGGCGCCCAGCGCCACAGAAACGGCGAACAGGCGGCAAAGGGCATCAGCATGCTGTGCTGCCTTACCGGCAACGTGGGCATCCCCGGCGGTTCCAACGGGGGCAATGCCAGCAACATGCGGGAACACCGTGGAATCGGGCTTTTCACCGACCGTACCGTAAACCCGTACCCGGCAAAAATCCCCACCTTTCTGTGGACAAAGGCCATTGAGCACGGGACAGAGATGACGCCCAAAGATGACCGGGTAAAAGGTGCCGACCATCTGGACAGCAATATCAAAATGCTGTTCTCCATGGCCAGCAACATCCTCATCAACCAGCACTCGGACATCAACGATACCATCCGCATCCTGCAGGACGAGACCAAGTGCGAATTTATCGTGGTGAGCGACATCTTCATGACGCCCTCCGCCCGCTATGCGGACCTGCTTCTTCCGGCAACCAGCCTGTTTGAAGGGGAAAATGTCATCGCTCCCTGGGTAGGCGGCAATTACCTGTTGAAAAATAATCCGGCCATCCGACCCATCTTTGAATGTCGTTTCGAGTGGGACTGGTTAAAAGACCTGGCGGACAAACTGGGACTCTATGAAGAATTCACCGAAGGAAAGCCGGCTCTCCGAACCTGGCTTAGAGAGAATTACGATATCCTCCGGGAGAAAGAAAAAGAACTTCCGGACTATGATGAATTCAGCAGAGCCGGCGGCTGGAAGTACAGAGAACAGGTGAATCAGGTGGCCTTTTCAGAAGAAGTAAAAGATCCGGAACACCACCGGTTCTGGACGCCCTCCGGGAAGATAGAGATTTTCTCAAAACGGCTCTACGATATGAAAGACCCGGCCATCCCGGCGATTCCGGGATATCAGGCCTGCGCGGAGGGACCGGAGGACCCGGCAAGGGCAGAGTATCCCCTGCAGCTTATCGGCTGGCATACTCGCAGACGCTGCCATACCATCCACGACAACAACGAGTGGATGGAAGAAGTCGAGAAGCCCATGGTCTGGATAAACCCGAAAGATGCAGAAAAGAGACAGATCCATACCGGCGACACAGTCGAAATCTTTAACCGCCGCGGCATCATCCGCATGCCTGCCCTGGTCACCGACCGCATCACAGAGGGCGTCTGCGGCATGCCCCAGGGCGCCTGGTACACGCCGGAGCGGGCAGGAGAAAACTCTCCCGACCTCCGCGGCAGCATCAACGTCCTGACCGGAACAGACCCATCGCCGCTGGCAAAGGGCAATCCCCAGCACACCAACCTAGTGGAAATCCGGAAATATCAGAAACCGGAGAAGAACGAAAGGAGCAGAACATCATGACAGCAGCGATAGACATTTCCTTCCTTCTCTGGCTGCAGGAGATACGATACGCCCTGGGCCCGGGCGTGGAAGCGGCACTGTGCGCCGTTACAGACTTTGCCGCTTCCGTGTATACGGTCCTGATTCCCATAGTGATATTCTGGTGCTTCGACAAGAAGACGGGCCGCGAGACCCTGGCCATCTTTGCCGTCGCCCAGATGCTCAATCAGTTCATCAAGAACACCTTCTGCATCTACCGACCCTGGATAAGAGATGCGCGAGTGCAGGTCGCCCCGGAGGCGGCAGACGGTGCCACCGGCTATTCCTTTCCCAGCGGCCACACCGTCATGGCGACCACCATCTACGGAAACCTGGGCAGAAGATACCGGACCTCACACCCGGGGTGGGCAGCCCTGGCATTCTTTGCCGTGCCCCTGGTTATGTTCACGAGGCTCTACCTCGGGTGCCATGCGCCGCAGGACGTTCTGGTGGGCTGCGCGGAGGCGGTTCTTCTGATATGTCTCTCCGGGCCCTGGGAGCGGTGGCTGAAAGAACATGAAGAATACGATACCGCCATTCTCATCGGCGTTCACGCGATTACGGCCATCGTCTGCATCTACTGGGTCGTCAAGCCCTATCCCATGGATTACGCCGCCGACGGCACACTCCTGGTGGATCCGGTCCTGATGCAGGAAGACTGCTTCCAGGCAGCAGGGTATCTCCTGGCCTTTGTAACCGGCTGGTACATCGACCGAAGATACATCCGCTTTACCACGGAAGGACTCACCGGTAAAGTCCGGATTGCCCGTATCCTTTCGGGCCTTGTCATTACCCTGGCGGGAGGCTTTACGGCGAGAACCCTGGCGGGAGGACTCGACCTGCGGGCCAGGGAATTCATCTTTTACTATGTTCTTGTGATTTTCGTGACGGCAGCAGCCCCCCGGATGTTCCGCTTTACCGACCGGCTTGCTTTGGCCGGAGAAAAAAAACCGGGGAAAGAAAACAGGGGCAAATAATCACGAAATCATCTAAAAGATGGATAACATTACATAAAAAAGTGTGCTATAACATGCTATAGAGAGAAAGTATGTCCGGTCGAGGAGGACAGCTTTCAGGGGGAAAAGCATGAAAAAGCACACTTTTTTATTGTATGCGGCTCTGGCAGCAGGGCTTAGTATCAGTGCAGCGGCCTTTGCCGGCTGCGGAAGTGCCGGGGCAGGCGCCGGGAGTGCCGCAGAGTCCGCAGAACAGGGCGAATCCGCAGGCGAGACAGACGCTGCGCAGGAGACCGAAGCGGAGGAATTCAGTGAACCGGAAGAGACTGTAGGCCCGCCCAGGATAGAGATTGATGTTCTGGAGAAAACGACAGACTACCGGGATGAGAACGACGGCCATGTGCTGGTACATCTGACCAACACCGAGCTTGTGCCCGGAAACAGCGAGACTGCAGCGTACCCGGCCCTTGCGGACCGCCTGAAGAGTATCAGCCGCGACGACCTGACCTACAAACAGGACGTGCTGAAGAAAACGATCAAGAGCTGCATGGACGAGTATGCAGCCCACAGCGAGACCTTCACCACCATGCAGGTGGGCATCGATGTCATCATGGGACGCACCGACGAAGAGATCGTGAGCTTCATGAAAAAAGAATACTCTGACCTTGACGGGGAAAGCCCCTTCTGGACCTACCAGGGGATGAACATCGACCCGAAGAGCGGAAGCAGCATAAAATTAAGCTCTATCGTGACCGATCAGGAGCTTCTCCCGGACCTGCTGGCAGAAGAGCTTCGCAGCAAAGAGCCGGAAGTATATGAACGGCTCTGCCCGCCGCCTCCGGAGACAGAACCGGAAACGACCGCTGCGGAAGAGACGAAAGGAGATTCCGAAGAGTCCGCCGGCGATGACACAGAAGCATCCGCCGCAGAAGAAACCGCAGAATCCGAACCGGAGACAGAGCCCGCACCGGATCCGGCCGTCGTGAAGACCATCCGCGACTGCCTGAAGCGCTATTCCGGAAACGGGGAAAGCCTCTGGTGTCTTACACCCGAAGGCCTGCGATTCTATTTCGGCCCCTACGCGCTGGGCGCAGGCTCCGACGAGCAGATCCTGACCATCCGGCAGGAAGACCACCCCGAGCTCTTTACGCTCTCCATCGTCAACTACCCGGAGATCACGGCAAGAACCCGCACATCAGAGCGCATCTTCCCGTTGGAAAATGTCTCCGTCACCGGCGCATACACCGCATTTGACGTCGATGAGACCAAGTATCCCGGCCTGGCAGCGGCCCTGAAAACCTATGAGGAAGAGGCCGCCGCCCGCGTAAATGAAAAGCTGGATGAATGGGAGAAAGAAGCGGGAAAGATTACCGATGAGACCGTCTTTAAGAGAGACTTCCGTGTTGTTGCGCAGAATGTCACCGCAGACATCAACACCCTTACCTTCGACGAGGTCATCCTGAGTACCGACGAAACCTCCGAAGAAGCAAAAGAAGAGGGAAGAAGCACCCTGACCTGGGACATAAAGACAGGAAGAAGCAAAAAAGAGTAAAAGACATAAGAAACATACCAGAAACAGAACAGACGAAAAGCAAAATCGGCGTCGCACATGAGTGCGGCGCCGAACTTGTCATATATATCATTCTTCAGTTCCCTGCAGCTTCCACAGCTTCAGAACTGACCGGGAAATTAAAATAGGTATCGGGATAGGGCTCATCCACCAGGGTGAAATGCCACCATTCCGTGGAAATCGGCTTAAATCCGTGGGCCGTCATGGCCTTCCGAAGAATCAGCCGGTTATTCTTCTGCTCCGGGGTGAGCTTTTTGTACTCATAATGGGACGCATCACCGAAGTAATCGAAAGTGCCGCCCATATCCGCATCCTTCCCCGTGCTCAGGTCAAACAGGGTGATATCCACGGTGCTTCCGCGGCTGTGCCCGGACCTTTTTGCGATATAGCCGGAAGAGAAAAGCTGGGACTTGTCCACCTCGGGGTAAAAATACGCCTTCATCCGGGTGTCCCCGAGGTCCTTTGCCCACCTTACAAAGTGGTTCACCGCGTCCTGGGGCCGGTAGGCATCATAAATCTTAATCCGGTATCCCTGAGCCATCAGGTCATCACTGGCCTCCTTCAGAGCCAGCGCCGCTTCCTTGGTGAGGAGAGCGCAGGGCTCATCATAGCCATCGATCCGATCACCTACAAAATTGAACGTAGAGTGGTACCGGATCTCCAGAATGGCGTCCGGAATCACCTGACTTACCACCACAAAATCCGCGGCAGCCGCAGCCGCATCCTTCGGGAGCGCCGAAACCTGCGGCCGGCTGGAATCCGGCACATCGCTGCTCCCCGCGACTTCAAAGGTATCCGTACGGATTCCTTCCTCCGAATCTACCGTTTCCTTCTCGGTTTCGCTGACAATCACGATCTGCGGCTCTTTTTGCTCCCTGGCCCCAGAGCTTTCCTTCCGGCCTTCCTTTTCAGTATCTGCCGCCGAAGTTTTCTCTGCCGAAGTTTTCTCTGTCGAGATTTTTTCAGCAAGAATCTCCGCCGGCTTCGTCAGAGCCCCGCAGGCAGTCAGCGTCATCGTTCCGGTCAGAATTGCAGTCAGCAGAGCAAGTACATACTTTTTCATGACATTCCCCTTCTGCGCGCGGCCATCTGCCGCACATCCTGATTCGATAATAGCAGAGAGGAAAAAGAAAGTAAATGGAACTTACTGCGCAGCCGCACTCTCAGCCGGCATTTCCGGAGGATTTCCTTCCGGTGCGCCTTCCGGGGGATTGCCCTGCGGAGGCTGGCCATTCGGGGCACCTTCCGGCGGATTCCCCTGCGGGGGTTCGCCCTGACCGCCCTGCGGAGGCTGCATGCCCTGCCCGTTGCCGGGCTTTCCGCCCTGCGGAGGCTGACCGCCCTTTCCGCCCTGGGGACCGCCCTGACCGTCACCGGGCTTTCCGCCCTGCGGGGGCTGGCCGCCCTTTCCATCCGGGCCGCCCTGGCCGGAGCTCTGAATCTCTACCACGATCGCCTCGCCGGTGGAAGCGGTGCCTTCTGTGTACTCCTTATCGCCCACAACCAGCTTGTGGCCATTAAGGTCGATGGCATCCTCGCCGCAGGTAAGAGAAGTAATATAAGAATCTCCAGTCAGCGTCCACTTCGCGCCGTCCTCCAGTTCCACATACACCTGGCCGTCCGCGCCCGCGGAGTTGATTGCGCCGGTGTAGGACGAATCATCAGAGATATAAAAGTTCAGGGACGAAACCGAATCCACGACCATATCGCCGTCGATATGCTGATTCTCCGTGTGCAGGTCCACATGGCCGCCATTGGAACCTTCATTTCCCCAGCCGGCTGCCGCCGCCCGGAGGAATACGCCGTCGCCCTCATTCACGATATCCGTGCCGGCGAGCGTAATCACGGCCCGGGTGTTGTTCACGAAGAACACATCCCCGTTCTTATTGGTGATAGAGCCGCCGTCAGTGGTAAATGAAGCCGTTCCCTCATCGGCATCGCCGGACATGGACTGGTATATCATCACGGCCTGGTAATAATCCGAGTGGTTGCCATTCTTTTTATTATTATCGGCGGTAAGTTTCACCTCATTCAGGGTGACGCTGTTCTTGCCTTCCACCACGACGCCCTGGGAGGCGGTGGAAGTAAGCTCTGCGTCAGAAACCGTGATATCCGCTGTCGAGTAGATAACGGGAGAGCCGACCCCGTCGGTGGTGTACGTACCGTCGGTTACATTCACGGTGCCGCCGCCCCGGTCAGACCGGATCGCCGCGGAAGAATTGCCGGTGGTGTGAATCGTGAGGCCGGTGGCATTCATGGTACCGCCGCCGGTGGTCATCAGTCCGCCGGAGCAGTTGCCGGTGGTCTCAATCACCGAATCCTTGATATTCACCGTCGTCCCCTCGCCGTAGCTGAACACCGCATTGGCGTGGGTGCCGTTCGTGGTGATATCCATATTGTCGAGATCCAGGGTTGCTCCGTTGGTGGCAAATACGGCCGCATTCTCGCCGTAGAAATCTGCCTCATCGCCCTCCGCTTCGCCGGTTTTTACAACCTTCGCATCCTTATAGGAAGCCTTCTCGCCGTCCGCAAGAATCGCATGTCCGCCGTCCTCGGCATTCTCATAGACGCCGGAATACTCCTGTTCGCCCGAACTCTCCGAAGCATCCATCGTGATCTCCTCAGGAGACTCCTCCGCCGACGCAGCTTCCGTGGAGACAGCCGCCGTTTCTGCAGTCTGCCCCGAGCAGGCCGTCACACTCAGCATCACCGCCGCCATGGCAGCGCATCCAAGACGCCGGAACGTCGCCCGGTTCATACGGAATCTTCTCATATCAAAACCTCCATCCTGAAAACAAAAGAAACATGCTAAACATGTAAAATGCATTTCTGCTATACACCGTACTATAAACTCAAAATCTGTTCAAACCATGACCAAAATGTGTAGAAGATGTGAAATCAGCTTCTGCGATTCTACTTTAAAATTTTGCATAGATCGACAAAAACTTAAAATACTACTTTAAGATATTGACAAATTTAAAAAATCTTAAAATAGTATTTTAAGATTATATTGACTTCTGAAAAATCTTAAAATAGAATAGTGCTAAGGTCAATAATTCCCCGACCGAAGGCCGGGGGCAGAATAGAAAACCGACAATGGCGTGCAGGGAGGAAATATGATCCGCAGAGAACACTATTTATCAAAGATCAGGCCATTCTATGACAGTGATTTGATTAAGATTATGACAGGGATCAGACGGTGTGGAAAGTCTGTTATTCTGAGACATGTAATGGAAGAACTGGAAGCAGCCGGGAAAAAATGCCTGTTTCTGGATTTTGACCTTCTCCCTGTACATCGTGAAATTCCGAATGCAGATGCTCTTATCACGTATATCAGCGAATATCTGGGCGAGGAGAAACTTTACGTGTTCCTGGATGAAATTCAGAATCTGGATGGATGGAACGAGGCTTGCAGAACAATAAGACTATACAATACCTCCCTGTTTATCACGGGGAGCAATTCTAAATTGCTGTCAAAAGAGTTTACAAAAGAACTCTCCGGGCGCTATGTATCTTTCCGCATAAAACCTTTTGTCTACAGAGAGGCAGAAGAATACAGGCAGCAGATGGGAAAGTCATTTGAAATTACGGACTATCTGATTTGGGGCGGATTCCCTGCAGCTTTGGAACAGCCGGATGCAGAGTCGAGGAAAAGGTATTTAACGGATCTGAACAATACGATTATTTATAATGATTTGGAGAACAGATACCATATACGAAAACGAGATATCTTTGAACGGATTGTGGATTTTGTATTAATATCCAATGCCCGCATTTTCAGCGCAAAGTCCATTGCGGATTATATGAAAGGTCAGAATATCCTGGTAACAGTACCGACGGTAATTAAATATCTCGGGTATCTCAAAGAAGCATATATCATTGAGGATGTTCACCTGTATTCACCGAAAGCAAAGGCGAAACTGAACTATTATTTTAAACTGTATGACGAAGATGTATCGCTAAACAGCATTCGACAGAGCGGACCGAGGTATGATCTGACGCACAATTTGGAAAATGTTGTACTCAACGAGCTTATTTTTAGGGGGTATGAGGTTTCTGTATATAATAACAAAGGCCGAGAAATAGATTTTCTGGCTGTCAAAGATAATAAACAATATCTGGTCCAGGTAGCATACAGTGTAGCTGAGGATAAGACATATGAGCGCGAATTTTCAGCATTTGCAGAATTAGATAATTCTATGAAAAAGATTATCATCACAAACGATGACATAGACTATTCAACAAGTACAGTTTACCATTACAGACTGAAGGATTTCCTGAAAATGGACGAATTGTAAAACACGGAAAAGATATGGCCGGCAGCCTCGTGTTCCTAAGGGATATTCGATGTGTTTGCACTTAGACACAGGCAATACCTTGCGGCACCCCTCCCAGGACCGGCCACAGGACAATTGTACTCCCGGAATATTCTTCATGCAAGGGCCGAAAACCCTCCGAAACTTTTGACGCCAAAACCCCGTTAAACTACAATAACCTGCTACGGCCTCGCCGACGAATCCTACGCAAAGATTATTCTGACCGATACCGGGTGGCTTATGGTCACTGACGAAGAACTGGCAGAATATCTGGGAGAGGAGGACTTCACACCGCCTCTGGATGTGGAGAATGGAAAAGTGACCGAGCCGGAGACAGAGACCCTCATCCCGGCCCTGGAAGACGTGATAGAACTGATGCCAAGAGAAGAGGCCGTCCTCACAGAGGACGACCCCGCAGCTTAAGAACTATTATGAAACACCGGCAGCAATGCCATTCTTTTTGAGAAAGCGCTCCACATTCTCATCCCAGGCATGCTCCAGCGTTTTATCCATCGTAAACTGGGAGAAGCTCACCCCTGTCACACAGTACAGGAGCTTCTCCTCATAGAGGATATTGATGTAAAGCCCGAGACCCGCATCCTCTCTAAGATTCGGCGCATGCTCTGCCATGAATCTGGCCGCCCCCTGGGGCGGCAGCCGGAGGATGATATGGAAGCTCTCGGGCTGCTTTTTGCCCTTAATCAGAGAAAAGCAGAACGGCCTGACCATCTGCCAGGTGGCGTAATCCTCCAGTCTTGCCTGCTCCAGCTCCTCATCGGTAAAAAAGTCCTGATGAAGCCTGCCGTCCACCGTGAAGGCGGCAAAAGTCGTAAACCGCGCCTCCTGCACCAGAAACCGGTCAAATGTCTCCGCCATAAAGAGCTGTCTTGTAAATTCCCTGATATCCTCAACCTGAAGCGCAATCATAACAGGGCCTCCTTCAGCATAGGCTCACCCATAATCTTCCGGTAGAACTCCTTGGCGTACCGATACATCTTGATCGTGTAATCCCCGAACTCAATCCCGGCCATGCTCTTAAACACAGCCCACAGGGCCCACAGAAAGCCACCCAGGGCTGCATAGGCGTAAGTCACCGCCACCTCCTCGGCCGTGGGCTTCCGCTCCAGATAGACCGAAAGGAGCTTCTCCGTCTGGGAAATGTCATAGTAAGCGTAGATGCTGCTCATGGCGATGTCCAGAAGCGGGTCTGCCATGCCGGCGTACTCCCAGTCGATGAGCCGGATGTCCCCATTGCCTAAAATCAGGAAGTTATCACACACCGCATCGATGTGGGCCAGCACCTTCGGCCGGTTCTTCTTCCGGAGAGCAGCAATCAGCTCATCCATCCGGGCCCGAACCTGATCATAATCTTCAAACAGGTTCTGCTGCATGTGGCTGCAGAGACCTTCATAGAAGTCAATGCGCTCCGCGATATCAAAGGGATGGTCCACCGTGATGCCGGACTGATGAAGCCGCCGTACGATGGCCATGCAGGAAGCCACCTCCGGACTCTCCGGGTCGGAGAAATCCGCATTTCTTGCCCCTTCATAATACTCCGAAATCTTATATCCCGTATCTTCATTAAAGTAGATAACCTTCTCCGTGATGGCAAGACCCGCCACCGCCGCATAGACCGCGTGCTCCTGATGGCGGTTAATCAGCTTCTCCGTCCCCTGTCCGGGAACACGGCAGATATAGTGGCGTCCCTCCACCTCAAAGAGGAAAGACTGATTCGTCATACCTGCCTTCAGACAGCGGATATTCTGAATCTCCGACTCCCGTACATGGAAGACCTGGGAGACCAGCTGCATCGCCCGGTTGTCCGAGTGATTCTGATATCTGGGGTCAAAGTTCCGGAGCTCCTCCAGGTTCTCAAACTCATAGACCTGGTCTGCCGGCTGCCAGTTGGCGTCCATCGCCAGCTCCGCAATATGGTGCACCAGCGTCTGCTCCCAGTAATTCTGCTCCGTACCCGGGGCCAGATAATCTGCCTCCGCCATTGGCAGGAAGACTTCCGTAAAGTCCTTCAGCATGCAGACCGGCCCGTACATCACCCAGGCATCCCGCCCGCCTACGCGGACATCTGTGATGCGCCCCTTCTTATTAATATCCAGGCACCACTCCGAGGTCGGCCCCTCCATATAGACAGAAGAGTACCAGGAGGCGCACTCATAGGCGTGGAACATATTATTGCGGATCCAGTTGTCCGAGACCAGAAGATACATATTTCTGCCGCGGAACAGCTCCCTTGCATGCCAGTAGGTGGACAGGTTATTCTTCGTCAGATACTCCGGATTATAGAGAAGCTTCACATCATACTTATCAATCAGATACTCAAACTTCTCCTTGAGATACCCCACAACAATCGTAATATCCCGGATACCGGCATCATGGAGCTGCTTAATCTGCCGCTCAATCATCCGCTCCCCCAGAACCTCCACCAGGCCCTTGGGCTGCTCAAAGGTGAGAGGCACAAACCGGGACCCGAATCCGGCGGCAAAAATTACCGCCCCGTCCATCCGGTAGGGGGCGAGGTATTCCTGACCGGCTTTGGTAAGTTTATACCGGGCCTTTCCGGATTTTCCGTCCTCAATAGCCTCCAGAAACCCGCGCTCCGCGCACTCCGAAACCAGCTTATTCACACTTCCCAGCGAAACGCCGAGAATCTCTGCCAGCCCCCGCTGAGAGATATCCTCTTGCTCCAGAAAACTCCGGCACACCAGTCCGATACGGTCCATAACAACACTCCTGCATGTTCAAAAATCTATAATCATACTTAATTATGAACAGTATAGCACCCGGGGAAGAGAAAAACAATACAAATAATATATGGAGGAGATGGGAAATCTGCGATGTATACGCCTTGCATATCTTATGCATCCTGCGGTATGATAAACATCGTAGGTACCTTTTAAAAGCATAACCTCATCTCACACGGAGGAACTACGAATGAAAACCTGGAAAACACTGCAGAAGAAGGCAGCTGCCCTCCTCATCGCGGTACTGGCAGTCCTTACGCCCCTGAGCTCCTATGCAGCAGTATGGCAGCAGGGCACCGGCGACTATGCAAACCGCGCACAGTACATTGATGACCTGGGACAGCCTGCCGTAAACACCTGGCTCTGGCTTGACCGGAATGGCGACGGCATCGCCGAGCGCTACTGGTTTGGCCCCGACGGCTACACTCTGCCCGGAGGCGTTGCCCCGGACGGCCAGCTGGTAGATGCAAACGGCGCATGGCTGGTGGGTGGCATCGTCCGCACCCGTCCCGTCGCCGCCACGGGCGTCATCGTCCGCGTCGGTACCGTCGTGGAGGGCGAGGGCGCCAATGCAGGCCACTTCTGGTATAAATACACCGACGGCACCTACCCGGCTAACCGCTGGGCCTGGATCGACAAAGACGGCGACAAAGCCGCCGAATGCTACTACTTCGACGCCCAGGGCTGGTCCGTCACCACAAGTACAAACCCTGACGCCTATCCCGTAGACATGACCGGCGCTTGGACCATGAACAACGCGGCCCTGAAACTCCCGGTCACCGGAACCACCCATTACTCCGGCAGCACCACAACCGTGGCCACCGCCAAGAAGAAATCCTCCGGCGGAGGCGGAGGAGGCGGTGGTGGTGGCGGTGGAGGAGGCGGTGGCGGAGGCGGCGGAAGCAGCTCCTCCGGCAGCTCCTCATCCACAGAAGAGACCATCGACTACAGCAACTACTCGCCGCTGTTTGATGTCGGGATGGAACATATGACAAAATATGTTGAAGACTTGGCTATAGATAAGGATATCGCAAGTTTTAAGAGGCAGTACATCAAACCCGGAATGAGCGACTTTGAGAAAGAGTTGGCGCTCATCCAGTACATTGTCAGCAAATCCTCCTACAGTGATACCGGGGCCCGCACCGAGCGTTCCGCCTACGGTATGATATCCGAAGGGAAGATGCTCTGTACCGGGTATGCGGACGCTTTTCTCCGTTATGGCAAGGCTATTGGCCTGGAAGTGGGATATGTCGACAATGAGCGCCATGCCTGGAACATGATCAAGTTGGACGACCAGTGGTACCAGGTGGACGTTACTTTCGAAGATTCTGGAGAAGACAATAATTACAATTTCGGAAACCTCCGCAACAAATATATCAACCTGGAAGATGTAGAGATGTCTGTAGCCAATTACCATGGTGACCGCTTCGGCAAGTGGGCAACGAACGGATATAAGGCGACAGCAATCACTTATGGCACCCCTGTTGTAGCACAGTATATGGCAGATGGAACCACCGATACCAGCCTTGCAAAGTCCTATCACGACCGGAAAGAGGCGGAACTGTCTTCTTATATTAATAATGATAAGGCAAAAGACATCACCTATCAGAGTGAAGACGCAGCTGTGCAGGCCCTTGTGGCACAGCTGGACAAGGCAATTCAGAACAAAGAGAAGAATATCAATCTTCTGGTTCGTTATAACGACTACAGCCGCAAGGTGGACTCCCGGGAGAGCAAAACCGTCGTCAGCATGAATGAGACAGTCATTCAGAAGGCCCTGACGCAGCTGAAAGCCAAATATCCGGACATCATCACGGGGGCAAATGTTTCTGCCCAGAAGCCGGAGGCCGATGGCAGCACAAAATACGTCTGCAGAAACACATTTACCGTTTCTTATAAAGAAACAGCGGTAACCCAGCCGGCTGCACAGGCAGCGACGTATACAGCAACATCTCAGACAGCTGCAGCGGCACCGAAAGCAGCATCGGCAGCAGCTACGGAATCGACAGAACCGGCAGCAGAAAAAACGACAGCGGCCCGTTCTGTGACACTTACTGCATTACAGAAAACGGAGGAAGAAGTTGCAGAAGCCACTTCAGGGGAAACTGTCACAAAAGACCTGGAGAATGAAGAAAACGGCAATGTAGAAGAATCTGAAGTGGAAGAAACGGAAGAAAAAGAGGCCACGGAGGAGCAGAAAGAAGCCCCCCAGGGCGAGACCGAAGAACCGGAGAATGCCGCGGAATCCGCTGAAACAGAGCCGCAGAAAGCCACATCATCTAATCTGTAACCAGCAATAACGCAGATATTGCAATGTTTATTGCAGAATATTCTTACGAAAATGGCACTCAAAATGTAACACTTTCGTAAGAAATTGCTTAGGTTATGTTTATAGCATTTTTGGATCGGATACTCTATAATGGGGACTGTATCGGAGAACTGGTCTTAAGACTTTCATAAGAATTAATCAAGACTTTCCAAAAAACTCTTGATTAATTTCACTGGTGGAAGTATAATCGACCTGTAATGCGATCGGGAATTTCGAAAAAGCATTTCAAAAAAGGAAAAGGAGTGTGCATCTATTATGAGAAAGCAGACAAAACTTGTAGCAGTGCTCTCTGCTGCAGCGCTTCTCGCTCTTGGCGCATCCATGACATCCTTCGCCGCTGGTTGGGAGAAGGACGAGGCTGGAATCTGGCATTACTATGATTCCGACGATGACATGGTTACCGGTGAGTGGAAGAAAGACGGCGGAAAGTGGTTCTATCTGGATGATGACGGCGATATGCTGACAGATTCTTGGGTAGACGATGATTATTACGTTGGCGCTGACGGCGCTATGCTGGTAAATCAGTGGTACAAGGGCTTCGGTGATGACGAAGAGCAGGATGACCCTGATGATGAAGGAGAGCACTGGTATTATTTCGGCAGCAGAGGTAAAAAGTGTACCGAGCAGAAGAAGAAGATCGGTGGAAAGACCTACTTCTTCAATGAAGATGGTAAGATGTTCTGGGGTTGGCACGAGACCTCCGACGGTGATGTTTATTACCTTGGTAGCGAAGACGAAGGTTGGAGAGCAGAGAATCAGTGGCTGTGGCTCGAAAAGCCGTCCGTTGCTCACGACGCAGATAACGATGATGACTTCAATGTAATCAACACCACTTTTGATTGCTATGAAGATGATAACTGCGATGATGAAGGTTGGTATTGGTTCCAGTCTTCCGGTAAGATGTATCGTGGAAGCAACAAGAAAAAGATCAACGGCAACTTCTTCGTATTCAATGACCATGGTCAGATGCTCTATGAGTGGATCAACAATGCAAATGTAAAGCTTGGTTCCAATGCTCGTCTGGATGGCAAGATCAAAGCTTCTGTTGGCGTAGCTAGTGTCTCTGATATGCTTTGGTACAGAGAAAATGGTTCGGATTCCATCGACGGTTCCAGACCGACTGGCTGGTTCAAGATTGATGGTTCTGAGGACGTAGGTACTGATTCTGATACCGACTGGTACTACATCAAGAAGGGCGAAGCTAAGCACGCCGGCGATAACGATACCATGGGCATCATGGATGGCAAGGACACCATCTATGTAAAACGTGAGAAGATCGACGGTAAGTATTTCGCATTCAACGAGAAGGGCCAGATGCAGGATGGCCTGCAGTACATCGGCGGCAATATGTACTACTTCAACAGCGATGGCTACATGCAGACCGGCAAACAGAGCAATGTTGAAGAGGGCGATGACGACACCTACAACTACTACTTCACAACCAAGAACTCCGGCAATGGCAAGGGTTATACAGGTGAGAAGGATGGTTACCTGTACTGGAATGGTAAGAGACTCGAAGCTGATGACGATTATAAGATCTTCAAGGTTGACGGAGCTTACTATGTAGTTAATACCAAGGGTAAGTGCCAGAAGTCCAACAGCAAGAAGTATGATGTTGAGCGTTACGATGGCCAGACCGAAGAGAAGTATGAAGGCTTCCACTGGACCGGTAAGAAGACCTACAAGGTAGATGTGACTCCTTTCGTTAAGAAGAATGCTTGCGTTCCGCACATTGCTCTTAAGGACAGCTGGGTACTCCAGAATCCGGATACCAATGCAGCGGAGATTATCCCGTATGCTGAAAAGGTAGAGAACGATTCTAACATTAACACCGAGTTCCTTACCGAGACTGGTGCAAAGGATGCTATTGCTAAGTACGGCAGCAAGTCCACATCTGCTACTGCTGAAGATGGCGAGGAAGAGGGTTGGGAATAATTCTTAATCTGAATCCATGACGTAAGTCAATAAACAACATTGGGCGGTATCCCGAAAGGGGTACCGCCTTTTTATGCGAATACAGCCGGATATAGAAAACAGAATAACATGTAATGATTTTGTCAAGAGAAAAACCAACAAATATTACCACATTTTATTCCGATGTACCCTAAGGCAACATGAAAGAACTTTAGGATATCAGTTTCCGGCATTAGCCACTCTGACATACGTGGATTCAGAGTTTGCTTATATATGTCATGGGATGTGGCAAAAAAACGAACAGTTCAACGTGTTTAAGCAATAATGAAGAATATCTGAACAACAATACGGCTCCTCAAGGAGAGCACTCAATCGAGGAGGAACTTCAAACAAAGAACAAACAGAAAAAACGAGCTATAGATAAGAAAATCTGGCCGTTTGGCCGGATTTTTACCGCTTAGAAAAGGGCTGCCGCATTATGCGACAGCCCCCTATTAGTACATGTTGACCTAAGTCAGAAAAGCTAACTTGGAATTATTCTTCCTCGTCACTCTCATCCTCAGCACTCTTGGAAAGGCTCTTAGCCTTATCAACAGTCAGATACTCGATCTTGTCCTGAGCCGGAACAACCTTAGAACCAGAGGTGCCATCCTCAACTACCCAGCTGTCGCACAGAGTGATGTGCGGTACGCAAGCAATCTTCTCAAGATCTTCAAACTTGGTAGCAGAAGCAACCTTGTAGCTCTTCTTACCAGTCATGGTAATCTGAACTTCCTCAACGGTGCCATTCTCTGTCTCAACATCGAACTTCTTGGAAGTGGACTTCTGGCATTTACCCTTGGTGTTTACAAGATAGTAAGCGCCATCTACGACGTAGAACTTGTAATCATCATCAGCCTCAAGTCTCTTACCCATCCAGTACAGATAGCCGTCCTTCTCACCGGTATAACCCTTGCCGTTTCCAGCATTCTTGGTTGTGAAGTAGTAGCTGTAGGTATCGTCGTCATCCTCTTCAATGTTGGACTGCTTACCAGTCTGCATGTAGCCATCGCTATTGAAGTAGTACATAGCACCGCCGATGAACTGCAGACCATCCTGCATCTGGCCCTTCTCGTTGAATGCAAAGTACTTGCCATCAATCTTTTCACGCTTTACATATACCTGGTCCTTGCCATCCATGATACCCATGGTGTCATCCTTGGTAGCATGCTTAGCTTCGCCCTTCTTGATGTAGTACCAGTCGGTATCATCAGAAGTGCCTACGTCCTCAGAACCATCGATCTTGAACCAACCAGTCGGTCTGGAACCGTCGATAGAATCGGAACCGTTCTCACGGAACCAAAGCATCTCGCCGATAGTAGACTCACCCTCGGTGGTCAGGTTGCCATCAAGCTGAGCATTGGAGCCCAGAGTAACCTTGCTGTTGTTGATCCACTCATAGAGCATCTGACCATGGTCGTTGAATACGAAGAAGTTGCCGTTGATCTTCTTCTTCTTGGTACCATAGTACATCTTACCGGAAGACTGGAACCAGTACCAACCTTCGTCATCGCAGTTATCATCTTCGGAGCAACCCAGAACTTCGGTATTGAATTCTGTGTCGTCGTCGTCAGCAGCGAGAGCGGATTTCTCAAGCCAGAGCCACTGAGATTCAGCTCTCCAACCTTCATCCTCTTCGCCCAGATAGTAAACATCGTCGCCGTTCTGATACCAGCCCCAGCGCATCTTACCATCTTCGTTGAAGAAGTAAGTCTTGCCGCCGATCTTCTTCTTCTGATCAACGACCTTCTTACCTCTGCTGCCGAAATAATACCAGTGCTCGCCGTCGTCCTCAGGGTCATCCTGCTCGTCGTCATCGCCGAAGCCCTTGAACCACTGATTTACATACATAGCACCATCGGAACCAACATAGTACTCGTCGTCTACCCATCTGTCGGTAGCCATATCGCCATCGTCATCAAGATAGAACCACTTTCCGCCGTCCTTCTTCCACTCGCCTGTTACCATGTCATCGGAGGAATCATAGTAATGCCAGATTCCAGCCTCGTCCTTCTCCCAACCAGCGGCGAAGGATGTCATGGATGCACCAAGAGCGAGAAGCGCTGCTGCAGAGAGCACCGCAACAAGTTTGGTTTGATGTATATTATATGTGATTAAATAATGATATAATGTATTTGTAGTAATTATATTATTATCTTATAAATGATGGATAAAATTCTGAAAATGACATTTTTGGTGATGAAAGCATTCATGCTTGCGTTTTGCGCCGCCGAGCGGACACCGGTGCGTTTGCCAGCGGACACTCGGCGGTGGCAACGGACAGCGCTTTAGTTAGTCACTTTTCGTTCAATCATTACGATGTAGTGTTTCGTTACACGCTT
>Ga0310695_10004084_pt1 | contig 27496 bp, 12 predicted proteins | sample RumenRJG_04DNA_FD_203882 | JGI IMG/M metagenome (GOLD analysis project Ga0310695, IMG submission 203882) | Bovine rumen microbial communities from Lethbridge, Alberta, Canada - RJG_04 (v2) (version 2) | ecosystem: Host-associated > Mammals > Digestive system > Stomach > Rumen | place: Canada... | reverse complement strand
GAACTGGCTTTCGGCGGCGGATCTGGCGAAAGGCGGCAGACTCGTGTTCAGGATGTCGTCCAAACCCGTCAAGACGCGCGGCACCACACTCGCGGCGGCGCCTTATTCCATGAGCAAGGATGAAAAGAAATGATCTTTTGCATTCTCCCGGTATTTCTGGCGGCAACAGCTTCGGTTGTGGTTGAGGTTGATGCTTTAATCTAGAGGGTCGGGCCCTTCTGTATATGTTTTACTGTATATGCTTGACTGCGCCACGGCAGCAAGTTTCCACATCAGGCCTACGTATGCCGACGACGAGGACGTCGTCGCTACGCAGGGGAGTTGCTAGTCATTAGTGCCTAGTCGGCAACATTTTACACTTTACATTTTACACTTTACACTCTTCCCATTCCCCATTCCCTCTACATTTTACAAGGGGATTGACAAAACAGGAAAGGTGTGATATACTGTTTCAAATAATCCACCAAGTGTAGGACTGCTACATTGACATGTAAATCGCAAATGACGCCATTGAAGAGGCATGAAACGGCATCGGAAACGACGCCGCGTATGACTGTTTTGGAAGTCCGATGTCTTTTGTCAACACCTTAAACTAACCGCCAGCAAGGGCAACAACAGAAGGGAAGAAAGCCATGACAACAGGAAAAGCACTCAATGGAAAGCCGTATGCGGGAAATCCGCACGTACGGTTTGACGAGGGGGAAGTCGCATCATGCACCGCAGAAGCTTCGCTTCGGAGGAGACCTTGCCGAAGGCAACCCGAAGCTATGACCCGACCGCAGGTCGCTTCGCGTAGCGAAGTCGCTAGAGGTCTGCGCGCAAGCGTGTGCGCGGCAACGCCGAGGCGTGGGTCTCTACTCTACATTCGCGCCGCAATTGCGGCAATCTGCGCAGCAGCGGCGTTGCCGTCGTGGGCGGCGACCGTGGCATGGAAGAGCAATGCCCAGGGCTACATGAACGTGGCGTCAAACTGGACGGGCGACGCCTTGCCGCAGGACGGCGACACGTTGGACATGAGCATCCTGACATCCCCGTCGAGTATGTACGTGGGCGACTTCGGGGACGAGCGCAGGTTTGAGACGATGACATTGTGGCGGACGTCCAACCAGTTGGTTCTGCGGGAGGGAACGTTGCGCCTCCAATACCTCACATATTCCTCCGGCTCGGTTTTCGGGTTGAGCAGTGCCGTCATTCTGGACGTTTCAGGCAAGATTACGTCAACGGGATCGCGTTTCTTCGCCGGATGCGGCGATGGGACCGTCATCGCCGGCGAGATCGAAAATGCCGGCGGGAACGCCTTTATGTGCAATTCGTCGTCGTCCAGCGGCGGGCTTGTCGTCAAGACGGGCAAGTTCACGATTTCCAATTCAGGATATCTGTCGCTTTCGTCGGCTGGCAATAATTCAAGCTATGGTGTGAATTATGTTGTCGGGGCTGGCGGGCTGTCGTTCGGCGACGGCGCGACGAGCAGTGCATTTTACCAGAATTCCAATAAAAACAAGGTGCGCATAGATCCGTCCGCAGACTATACGCTCGCGGTCAATCCCGCGCGTGAAAGTGCGATGGGGGACAACCTCGCGTTCATGTGCCACGAATCGACGACGTACTTCGGCACGACCGACTACTACGACAACACGCAGCCCCGTACCGTGACGTTCGCCGGCGGCATCGGCGCGGATAGTACCTCGGGACGCAACGTGATTGTGGATGGAATCGGAACGCTCGTGTTCAACGCCTGCAAGAGTGGCAGTCACGAGTTCAACGGCGCCTTGACGGTGAAGAACACGGCGACGCTTCTTCTGCGCGACACCGCCGCTCCCGGCAAGGGGACGAAGACTTTCGAAAGCGGCACGACGTTCAAGGTGGAGCAGACGAGCCCGACGGGAATCGTGGCGCTTAAGGGCTCGCTCACGCTCGCGGCGAACTCGACGCTGGAGTTCGTCCTTGCGGAGAACGCCACGACTTCGGCGTTGAGGGCTGCAACACTCACGTTGCCCGCGTCGGGGACGGTCAAGGTGAAGCTTTCGGATGCTGCCCCTGGCAGGTATTCACTTGTGGAGAACCTGCCAAGCGGCACCACGGCAGACAAGTTCACCGCAGTTTACGACAGCAATGGTGCATCTATTGTGTCCCTTTACGTTGAGGACGACAGGCTCATAGCCGTCGTATCCAAGAAGGCAATCTGGAAGAGCAATGTGGAAGGGAACATGAGCGATTCCACAAAGTGGGTCGATGATTACGTGCCGCAGGACGGCGACACGCCGGACCTCCGGGTGATTGCTTCGAGCCAGAAGAACGTCTATATACCCGACTTCGGCGACGACTGCAGGTTCGAGACGCTCGTGCAAAACGGCAACATCATGTTGCGTTCGGCAGACAGTCCGGCAACGAACAGGCTGCGGCTCGCGTACCTGACCTATTCCGCCGGCTCGTCTTTCGGCCTCGGTTCCTCCGCCGGGCTTGATGTCGCGGGGAAACTGAAATTCACCGGTGATTCGAGATGCTTTGGCGGATGCGGCGCGGTGGTCGTCAAGGCAGACGAGTTTGAGCAAGCAGGACTACCAGCGTTCATTTGCGCCTCCTCCTATTTCGCCTCACCGCTCGGCGTCACGGTGCGGAAGTTCACGATTTCAGGAAGTACCTTGTATCTGACGACCGGTATGAACAACAACGGATACGGAGTGAAGTATGTCGTGGGATCTGGCGGCTTCACTTTTGCAGAGGGATGTACAGCCTCTGCCTACTACGCCGTGAGATATGCGACAAACTCGGCGCGCATCGATCCGTCCGCAGACTATTCGATCGGTGTCAACCCGTTGAGCGTCAACAATTATTCATTCAGAAACCTCTCGTCCACCGTTTATTTTGGCACGACGGACGCCAACGACCACGAGACGCCGCGTACCGTTACGTGCGAGGGAGGCATTGGCGGGGAATCGTCCGATGCCAACGCCAATATGTATGTTGACGGGAATGGAACGTTTGTGTTCAACTCGGCGACGGGCACATACCGCTACCCAGGAAAACTCTCTGTGCGGGACACCGCCACACTCCTTCTGCGCGACACGGCGACGACCGGCATAGGCCCCATGACGTTCAACGCCGGCACGACGCTCAAGATTGAGCAGACGAGTGCAAACGGAATCGTGGAGCTGGGAGGCGCACTCACGCTTGCGGCGAATTCGACGCTGGAGTTCGACCTTTCGGAGAACTCCGCCACGTCTGCGCTGAAGGTCACGAGCCTCACGATGCCCGCGTCGGGCAAGGTGCGGGTGAAGGCGTCGGGAGTGGGCAGAGGTGCCAGCGTGGTGCTTATCGAAAATCTGCCTGCCGGAACCGGCTCAAAACAGTTTGAGTTTGTGGGAAAGCCATACGACAATGCGACGCTCGTTGTGCGCAACAACAAGTTGATGGTTGAAAAGAGCAAGGGCCTGGTAATCATTATCGCTGGCGGGAAATCGGCTTCGCCTGCACCCGTCACGGCGAAGATCCTATTCGCGGGCGATTCCACGCTTGACGACTACGGCCGCGTCGTGAATCCGTTTGCAAGCTGGGGTACGACGCTTGAGGATTTCATGCGCTCCGGCTGCAGCGTGGACAACTATGCCAAGAGCGGCGCATCGACCAAGAGCTTTAGGGCGAACGGATACTGGGGATCGCTTTTGGCGGCCATCAGGCCGGGGGATTTCGTCGGCATCCAGTTCGGTCACAACGACCAGAAGGCGGGATCAAACTTTGCCGCTCCGGACGGCTTGTTCCGCGACAACGTGAGGCAGTTCGTGTCGGAGGTCCGCGCCTTAGGCGGCAAGCCGATCCTGCTTTCGCCTATCGTGCGCGGCACGTTCGACGACGACGGCAATCTGTACGAAACGCAGCTCGACAACGGCACGCGCCTTTCTCAATACGCCACGGCGATGCGCGAGCTGAGCGTGGAGCTGGGCACGGACTTCGTGGACATGAACGCGCTCACGCACGACCTGCTCGTGGAGCTGGGCAAGGCGGAGTCCGCCAAGCTCTTCGCGGCTTCTGCGGGCAAGAGTGGCGACTACACTCATCCAATCCCCGCCGGCGCCGATGCGTTTGCGCGGCTGTTCATAAAGAACGTGAAGGATCGCGGGCTGGAAGTGGCCGCGCTCTTCTCCTAAGGAAACGACGTTGAACGGCAAATCGCAAATGACGCCATTGTGGAGGCATGGAACGGCATCGGAAACGACGCCGGGAACACCTTGTTGTCGTACGCTTGCTGTCTTTTCGTGTACGACAGCAAGCGTACAACAGCAAGAGTTCCACATCCAATCTTAAACAACCCGCCCGCAAGGTGAAGGCCAAAGGATTTTCCGCCGATGACATTGCCGAACTCACTGGTCTCACCGCCGGCGAAATCAAGGCTTTGTAAAACATGCATGTAAATCGTCCGTTGTCAGAAGTCCTACCTTGTGCATCTGTGGGCGCACGATGGGCGATCAGCTGCGACTACAGGGGATCGATACGTAATCGGCTCGCCGGGACGGCTCGCCCCACCATTCCGCCGCCAAGATAGCGGCGTGGTTGTAGGTTGTTTTTTGACGTGAGACTTGAGACGCGAGACGTGAGGGCTCGTCTCTCGTCTCGCGTCTCACGTCACCACTCACCACCTGACATCCCCCATAAGCTTCTGCAAGACACTGCAAAACGCCACCGGGGAATTGACGAATCGCGGAAGAATGTGCTAACATATCGCCAATCGTCAATTGGGAGACCAGCGGTTTCGAAAGGAAAACTACAAATGAAAATGACGCCGTCAGCATCGCAGGGAAAGTAAAGCTCGTGAAGGCCGGCGAAGGCACGTTCATCGCGTCGCAGTACAAGCAGACATACGCCGGCGGCACGGACGTTGAGGGCGGAGTCCTGAAGGCAGGCACTTTCGGAAGCGCTCAGCCGTTCGGTCTCTGCAACGACAATCTTCTCTTCAATGGATCGTTTGACGCCGGCTCGATCACGAACGGGTCAACTTACATGTACGCCTTTTCAACGAAATGGCCGGAGAATCCCGGATGGACGTGCGACGGGAAAAACGTGGGGCTTACGACGGCAAATGGCACCTGGGTCAATACTGGCTACGACATCGGCAAGTATGCGATGTACCTGCGGTCGAATGGAGCTGATGCGACGATTGGCCCGGCGCACGCCGAGCAGACGTTCCGCATTGCCGACCCCGGCCAATACCGGTTCTCGTTTACCTACATGGCCGTTCCCGCTAATAATCGCAAGGGCGCGACGCTGCGGGCGTATCTCATCCATGGTGGCGCGACGAATATGACCGTCAATCTAGGCGCCGTTACCAGCGCGGCGCGCCAGAGTTTCAGCTGCCGCGTTGAAATCACAGAGGCGGGCGAATACACGCTCCAGTTCTATCAGGACGCAGGGAACAAGGTTCTTGCGAATAGCATCGACGACGTGGTGTTCGCGCCCGTGCTGGAGGAGAACAACCTCCTGAAGAACGGTTCGTTCGACGAGGGGAGCATAAGTGGAAGCTACCAGTACGCGAGTTCAACGAATTGGACGGAAAATCCGCACTGGACGTGCGATGGCGTGAACGTGGGGCTTTCGACCGCCAATGGCACATGGGCGGATGCGGGTTCTTTTGTCGGCAAATACTCTGCATATCTGCGTACCTATAACAACCTCGGTGATGCTTGGTTCGAGCAGACGATGCACATCGACGATCCCGGCGCGTATGCGCTGTGGTTCACGTGTTCGCAATGCGCCGGCGAATCTCAGAGACGAGGCGAGCCGTTCCATGTGCTGCTGATACACAACGGCGAAACGAACCACGTCATGTCCGTGACGGCGGACAACGGCAGTTTCCGCTATTACGGAAAGGTCGTCGAGATAATGGAGCCGGGCGAATGGACGCTCCAGTTCCGCCAATATTCGACGTCGGCTGTGAAGTCGAGCAACATCAACGACGTCTATTTCGGGCGCGTGCCGCAGATAATCGTTCGCGAAGGCGCGACGTTCGACGCCAACGGGCAGTACTCGTTCGGAAAGTATCCGCTTGTGATGGACGGCGGCACGTTCGTGAATTCCGGCGCGCGCGCCGCTCACAATGTCGCCGACTCGCTGCTCGGAACGGTGTTGCTCTCGAAGGACTCGCTTTTCGCGATTACAAATTCCTATGCAATGCGCGCGTACGAGTACGGAACCCTTGGACGGTCGCGCATGAACCTCGGCGGACACGAACTTGACATCAAGTTGTTTGGCAACTACTTCTACTTCGAGAACTGCACGATCACGAACGGATCAATCAAGGTGTCCGAGGAAACGGGAGATGTGCGCTACGTTTGCTTCATCGACGGCAACACCGACGCGACCGGCGTTGATTTGACGCTCAAGACGTGCCACATGTCAGCCGATGTCACCGGCATCCGCAATCTCACGTTCAACGATCCCGGCGCGACGCATTACGGCGCCAACACGCTCTACGTCAGCGGTACGTTCAAGTGTCTCCTGCCGAATTTCCCGAACATCAGGCTCGCGGACGGCGCGACGCTCGACCTCTCGGAGAACACGGGAACGTTCAGTCTGGAAGGCACGTCCAATGCGCGTACGATTTCCTTCGCCGACAACGCGACGATCGCGCTGAAGCTCGGCACGGGCAGACATCCTTCGAAGATCGTCGGATGGACGACCGCGCCGACGAACCTCGACACGCTCACGTTCGTTCGCAGTGCGGAGGACGCCGGAAGGAAGTACCGCATCGTCAAGAAGGACGACGGCATTTATATCATCACGGGCATGATGATCATCGTCAAGTAGCCGCGGCAACGCGCTCGATCATAGCGACTCCGTGAAGCAGATGCCCTAGCAGGGGTGCATTCCCGGTGCGGGCCGCCCGGTGGTCGGCCCCTACCGCTGGTAGGGCGCGATCACCGAGCGGAAAATGCCACGCGGTGGGATTGACGCGTCACGGAAGGATGTGCTATCATACCATCCATCTTCTTTGGGAGACCAACGACCTTGAACGGCAGTCGCAAAAGGTCGAATGGAATGTTAATATTTCAAAGAAGGGATTGACAAATGAAGAAAATGCTGACTGGTGTTTCTGCCGCGCTGTACGCGGCGCTGTGCGGCGGGGCGTTCGCCACCGGACTTCCCGAGGCGGAATTCCGCGATCCGTCTGTGGCGAATCGGCCGGAGACGTGGTTCCACTTCATCGGCGGCAATGTCGCGAAGCCCGGAATCACCGCCGACCTCGAGGCGATCAAGGGGGCCGGCATCAGCGGCATCCACCTCTTCCACGGACAGTTCGGCGGCAAGTGGCCCGGCGTCGAGCCGCAGATCACGTGCCTCAGTGCGCCGTGGGACGGCCTCGTGGGCTTCGTAGCGGACGAGTGCAAACGGCTCGGCCTCACGTTCACGATGCAGAACTGCCCCGGCTGGGCGATGAGCGGCGGCCCGTGGATCAAGCCGGAGAACGCCATGCGCCACCTCATCTGGAGGCGCATCGACGTCGAGGGCGGGAAGCGCGTGGAGGTGAAGCTCCCCGTGCTCGCGCCGTCCGCACCCCATCCGAAGGACTACCGCGACGTCGTCGTGCTCGCGTTTCCCGCGATCGCGCAGTGGGGGAGCGCGCTTACGCCCGCGAAGGTGTCGAGCAACGTCAAGGCGGACTGGGACGCATGGCAGGCGTGGAAGACGTCCGTCCTGATCGACGGCGGCGTGACGGCCACGATCACGTTCGACTTTGCCGAGCCGGTCACGATCCGCACGGTGGAGCTGCCGGCGGTCGAAAGCCTCGGACACGTCTTTAGCTGCGATCCCGATACGGCCGTCATCTGCGAGGCGAACGGCAAGATGCTCTTCACGCGCGAGATTCCACAGTCCAACTGGCAGGACGACAGGCCTCTCACGTTCTCCTGCGACGAAACGACGACGAAGCAGGTGAAAGTCACGCTCAAGCCGCGGAGCCACGCGATCAAGCTCAGACGCATCAGCCTCTTCAGTGCCGCCCGCAACGACGACTGGGAGGCGCAGGCCGGGTGGACGCTCCGCAGCCTGATGCGCAACCCGCCCGCGAAGCAGAGCGAGTCGGCGTGGGTGAAGTCCGCCGAGGTGCGCGACGTTTCGAAGTTCATGAAGCCGGACGGCACGTTCGCGTGGGACGCCCCCGCCGGCAAATGGGCGGTCATCCGCGTCGGGCACGTCAACACGATGCGCCGGAACGGCCCCGCGCCGAAGGAAGGCACGGGATTCGAGTGCGACAAGCTCTCGACGAAGGGCGCGGACGTCCAGTTCGACAACTACATCGGCCGCCTCTCCGGCGAGGGCGGCCCTGTCAAGGGCAAGATGGCCCGGATGCTCATGGACAGCTGGGAGTGCAGCCGCCAGACCTGGACGCCCGGCCTCGACAAGGTGTTCCGCGAGCGCCTCGGCTACGACCTCCTCAAATGGATGCCCGCGATCCTCGGATACGTGGTTGACAGCCCCGAGGTGTCCGCGCGCTTCCTCAACGACTGGCGCGGGTTCCTCGGCGATCTCATTGCCGACAACTTCTTCGCGCGGATGGCGAAGCGCTGCCACGACCGCGGCATGGACATCACCTTCGAGACGGCGTTCGGCGATGTCATCCCCGGCGACATCTTGCGCTTCTACAAGTACGCGGACATCCCGATGTGCGAGTTCTGGCAGCCGCGCCACCACGGCGGAGTGGGCGACCACAACTACAAGCCCGTCTATCCCTGCGCCTCCGCCGCGCACCTGTACGGCAAGAAGAGCGTGGCCGCCGAGGCGTTCACCTCGGGCCAGCTCACGTGGGACGAGAAGCTCCGCGACCTCAAGTACGTCGCGAACCTCCATCTCGCGCGCGGCGTCTCGCATACGGTGTTCCACACCTACACGCACAACCCGCGCACGGACTGGCTGCCGCCGGGCACCTCCTTCGGCGCGGGCATCGGTACGCCGTTCCTGCGCGGGCAGACGTGGTGGAAGTTCATGCCCGACTTCACGGCCTACCTCGCGCGCTGCCAGGCGATGCTCGAGGCCGGCAAGCCCGCGAGCGACGTCCTCTGGTACCTCGGCGACGACTGGGACCACAAGCCGAACGAGAACATCCCGTTCCTTGCCGGATACAAGTTCGACTACTGCAACCCCGATGCGCTCCTCACGCGCATCTCCGTGAACGACAAGGGCGAGTGGACGACGCCCGACGGCATCACGTACCGCGTCCTCTGGGTCCCCGAGTCGAAGCGCATGATGCCCGAGACGATGGAGAAGATTCTCGAAGGCGTGCAGAAGGGCGCCAAGGCCGCGTTCGCGGCGCTCCCCGAAAGCATCTCGACGCTGCGCGGCGGCGCGGCGATGCAGGCGCGCTTCGACAAGGCGCTTACGGCGATGAAGTCGTCCAAAAATATTTACGTCGGGCGTTCGCTTGAATCCGTGCTCGCCGCCGAGAAGATCGCGAAGGACCTCATCGCGGAAGGTGTGGCCTGGAACCATCGCCGCTCCGACGACGCGGACTGGTACTTCCTCGCGTCCGCCCGCCAGGGCGTGGGAATCGCCGGTGCCGTCGGCTTCCGCTGCGAAGGCGAGGTCGAGATCTGGCATCCGGAGACGGGCCTCTCTGAGAAGGTCTATACCGCGTCCGTGAAGGACGGCCGCACGTGGGTTGCGCTCTCGCTCGCCCCGCACAAGTCGTGCTTCGTGGTGTTCAAGCGCGGCGGGAAGCTCGATCCGCGCGCCGTCGTGAGCATTGCGAAGGACGGCAAGACGCTCGCCTCGGCGGGGCCTGACCACATCGCGCGTCCGCGTGAAATCTGCACGGTTCTCGAGGCCCGCTACGGGGATCTCAAGACGCCCGGGCGCTGGGCCGACGTGAGCGTGAAGGTCCAGGCGGCCCTGGACACGCACAAGGCGAAGATTACCGTGAACAACGCCTGGGCGGAGTGCGATCCCGCCTACCAGACGCCGAAGTCCTTCTCCGCGAAGTTCCGTCTGCCGGACGGCAAGGTCCTCACCCGCTCCACGGGGGAGGGCGGGACCGTGACACTGCCGCAGGTCTGGTCGAAGACGCTGATACGCGAGAACGGCGGCGGCTATCCGATTCCGTTCGAAAGCGGCGACTACACGATCACCCGTGCGGACGGCACGACGGAGAACGTGCGGATGTCCTTCGACGTGACGACGCTCGCCGGCCCCTGGAACGTGTCGTTCCCCGAGGGCTGGGGCATGCCGGGCCAGATGACGATCGACGCGCTGGAGCCGTGGAAGGAACTCGGCACGACGCTGGAGGCGAAGGCGTTTTCGGGAACGGCCGACTACGCGATCGACTTCACGCTGGACAAGGTTGACGAGGGCACCATCGTGGTCCTCGACCTCGGGCGCGTGGAGTCCCTCGCGAAGGTGGAGGTGAACGGCAGGGACTTCGGCGACGTGTGGAGCCCGCCGTACCGCGTCCCGCTGACGGGCGCGGTGAAGGCCGGGAAGAATACGCTCAAGGTGTCCGTGACCGACACGTGGTACAACCGCCTCGCGTTCGACGCCGGGCAGCCCCAGGCGAAGCGCCGCACGTGGACGCTCGCGGGTCCGAAGAAGGGCAGCTCCCTGCGCGATTCCGGCCTCATTGGCCCCGTTAAAGTTGTTGTTATACGTTTTAAGTGAGAATGAAAATGAAAATCAAGTCTATAACCTGTGTTTCGGCTGCGTGCGCGGCCATGGTGGGATTCGCCGCCCCGGAGCCGAAGAACGTGCCGGAATTGATGACCACGAGCAAGGGCGAGAAGGTCACGACCGTCGAGCAATGGGAGAAGATACGCGCGCCGGAGCTCTTCGCGCTGTTCGAGCGCGAGGAGTACGGACGCCGTCCCGCCGCCGCGAATGCGCGCGACCGCGTGTCGTTTGACGTCTACGACGTGAGCGAGGCGCTGGGCGGCAAGGCGGTGCGGAAGCTCGTGCGCGTGACGTACAAGGGTCCGAACGGAACCTTTTCCTTCCCGTTCACGGCGTTCATACCGAAGACGAAGAAGCCCGTGCCGGCGTTCGTCCTTGCGGCCAACATCAAGCGCGGCACCCTCGACGAGAAGAAGGGGCTTTCGTCGGTGTTCTGGCCGGTCGAGGAGATCATCGCGCGCGGCTACGCGACCGCCGCGTTCCGGTTCGACTTCGCGGCGGCGGACAAGAAGGGCGCGGGCTTCTCGCAGGGCGTCTTCCCGGCCGTGCAGCCTGAGTCCGAGCGTGACAACGAGTCGTGGGCGACGCTTTCCGCGTGGGCCTGGGCCGACTCGCGTATTCTCGACTGGATGGAGACAGAGCCGCTCATCGACGCGAAGCATGTGGGCGTGGTGGGGCACTCGCGCGGCGGAAAGACCGCGATCTGGGCGGGCGTGACGGACAAGCGTTTTGCGATGGTGTGCTCCAACAACTCGGGGTGCAGCGGCGCGAAGCTGAACCACATCGAGCTCCCGAAGTCCGAGAACATCAAGCTGATCCTCAAGAACTTCCCGTACTGGTTCTGCAAAAACTACCACACGTACGCGGGCAAGGACATGTCGATGGACTTCGACCAGCACGAGCTGCTTGCGTTGATTGCGCCGCGCCTGCTGTGCGTGGCGTCCGCGACGGATGACTACTGGGCCGGACCGCGCGGCGAGTGGTGGGCGGCGAAGCTGGCTTCGCCCGCATGGGAGCTGTACGGAAAGAAGGGGCTCGTGGCGGATGCGTATCCCGAGCCGGAGAAACCGCAGCAGGAAGGGCGCATCTCGTACCACCTCCGCAAAGGACCGCACTTCCTTGCGCCCTACGACTGGAACCGTTACATGGATTTCGCGGACCGTCACGGCTGGCGTGACTGAAGGACACAGTTGTCCCAGTGGGACGGGCGGATCGCCGCCAAGACGGCGGCGTGGTTGTAGGGTGTTTTTTGACGTGAGACGTGAGACGCGAGACGAGAGGGTTTCTGCAAAACGCCGCCGGGGATTGACGAATCGGGAAGGATGTGCTAACATAACGCCAAGTCTTTTCTACACGTTCTACATGTTCTACACGGGATAAATAACAACCACTTTAAATCAACACGCCCGCAAGGGCAAGCACAGAAAGGGAAATCAAAATGAGCATGAGGAAAGTAATGGCTGTCGCGGCGGTTGCGGCAAGCGTGATGGTACCCGTGGCTTCGTGGGCGGCTGGATTTTCCATCTGCGCCGTGGGCGATTCGATCACGCAGGGAGGCAACACCGGCTTCGTGGCGCACCGCATTGCGCTTGAGCAAGTCCTGGACGCGAATGACTGGAGCGTGGAGTGGAAAGGCACGCGGACCGACCCTACGTGGGGAAGCAGCAATCCGTGCGAGGGGTACAGCGGACAGAACGCCCAGTCTGTTGCTGCGTACTATGTGGCCCATGCCGCGTCGGTCGTGGCGGACGTCCTGCTGCTCCATGCCGGACACAACTACAACGTCGACCCTGACACGACCTCTCCGGCGTACATGCCCGAGGCGGACATCGTCGCCGCCGCGACGAACGCGCACGCGCAGATCATCGCGGCGGCGCGCGCGCAGAATCCGAACGTGATCGTCCTCTACGCGCAGGTCATCACGAGCGGCAAGCTGCCGAAGTACTCCTATATCCCCGCGCTCAATTCGGGCATTGCCGCCCTCGCCGCCGAACTGAACACGGCGGCGTCGCCCGTCGTGGCCGTCGATATGGCGGATGGGTGGAACTACGCGACGGACTGCGTTTCCGACATGGTGCATCCGAACGCAGTCGGCGCGAACAAGATGGCGGCCAAGTGGTTCGCCGCGCTCGAAGCTCAGGTCGCCGCCGGAAAGTTGACGGCCGTGCCCAAGGAAAGGGCCCCCGTCTCCGTAGCGAGAGACATCACGCTCGGCAAGGACACCGACTGGCGCGGCAACGGCCCGGTGAACATCGAGCCCAACGCGACCGTCAACCTCAACGGACACAAGCTCTACGTCGATGGCGTTTCCGGTGGCGGCGCGGTGTTTTCGGCTCGTACTGGAACAGATTCCATTGCAACAGACGGCTACAAGCTGCTCGCGTATGTTGAGACGCCCGCCGACAACAACACGGTGAAGTGCCACATTGACACGGGGTACATCCCTGCCGCGACCGACCGTGTGGAGGCCGGATTCCAACTCGGGACAACGGATGGAACGCAATGGATATTCGGTTCCTACACGGCCAACAAGCGTTTTGACTGCTATATTTCTAACGGTAAATGCGCTTTCATGCTCGGAAATAAAAATGCTACCAAGGGGGCGGTCTTGGCTCAGCACAACATCGCGTTGGACGGTGCGCGCTCTCATGCGGTTTTGCGAAAGGAATACTACAAGACGGAGACATTTGAAATTGATGAAAACAACTTTACGCCAACCACGCCAATACGTTTGTTCGGAGCAGCGGACAATACGGCCAACCGCTGGGCTATTTCATGCAGGCTCCACTTCTTCCGCATCTACGACAAGGACGGTAGCCTAAGGCTCAACCTGCTTCCCGCGCAGAATGCGAACGGCGTGGTCGGCCTCTTTGATACCGTACGAAAAGTCTTCTTCGTCCCTGCAAACGGCGCGTTGACGGCAGGCGAATCTAACGAATACGAGGAGCGGGAATACGTCGAGACGTCAGCCAATAACGCCAGCGCGTTCGTCGATACGCGCTATTGGCCGAGTCCGTCCGACAGGGTGGAAACGCGCATCCGCTTTAGCAGCCTTTCGGGGAACATGGGCATCTTCTCGGCACGTTACACATATCAAAACAGGCCCTTCAACTGCATCCTGCGGGACAGCAACGGAATTTCGTTTGACCATTACAAGTCTGGGACGGCATACGCCTATCATACGGTCGGAGGCGTGAGGACCCGGTACACTACTGGGACGGACTACGACCTTGTGATGGATGGCGGGACATGTCAATTCTCCGTGAACGGAACGGTCTCCGAGACGAGACTTGGCGACGACATGGACGAGGCGTACACCAACTTCGTGCTCTTCGCCACCGCTGACGGATACGACAAAAGGGTAGCCACATTTGCAAAGGGACTGCGGATGTACGGTTTCAAGGTATATAACGCGGACGGCTACATCACGGCGGACCTTGTCCCCGCGAGACGCACGTCGGATAGCGCAATCGGCTTCTACGACCGCATTCGCAACTACTTTTTAACGACGCCTGACGGCACGGCAACGCTCAGCGCAGGCAGCGTGTCGATCCGGCAATATGGCGATGTCCGCGACCTCACACACCCAGGCGGGACGTGCGCAATGCCAACCCCCCATGAGACTTCGTCCGGAACAGTGGACAACCTGTTCAATGACAATTTCATCTATCGTACAGACGCAACCCACCGTGTGCTGCTTAACTCGGGCATTGCGGGCCAGCAGTTCCCGCTTCGGATCGACTACGATTTCGGTGAGGGAGAAGCGAAGACCGTCAACATGTACCGGGTCCATGCGGCGTATCACCCACGGGCGCCGAAGGCGTGGGTGTTCTATGGGTCAAACGATCCTGCGGCGTACAATTCGGCTTCCGATGACGGCTGGGTCGTGATTGACGAATGCGAATCGCAACTGGACTGGGAAACGCCAACTGGCTCTGGAATGCTGGCCCAGTACTGCACGAAGGTTTTTGCCAACGATGCGGCCTATCGGTTCTACCGCATGAAAATCACTGAAAAGAAAGACGAAACCCAGTCGTATTTCGACCTCGTGCAGCTGGAGTATTTCCGCGTTGAACCTACGGGCGCCCCCGGTGAACTGCATGTTGACGTGGCGGTCGGCAAGGCGGTGACGAATGCGACGGTTGCGATTGGCGGCGACATGAAGGTGGTGAAGGAAGGCGGCGGTTCGTTCACGGCAGAGAAGGCGGACCAGTTCTACATGGGTGGCACGGAAGTCAATGCGGGCACGTTTACCGTCGCCGCGCCGCTTTCGACGGTGTTGACGATGGTGAGCGGCGCAACGCTTGGCTTCGTACCTGTGGACGGAGGAAACGCGCCGTTGCTGGCGTTGGAGTCTGGCTCGTCGATTCCGTCGCCGCTCAACGTCTCGGTGTTCGGTGACGCCCGTCCGCCGCAGGATGGATTGTTGCTCGCGTCCGGCTACGATTTCGGAGGGGTGGCGGTGAATCCCGTTGAACTTTCCGAAAACGTAACCAGCGTCATGGCGGACGGCGAAGGGGACCTCCGCGCGTACAGACACAGGGGCTTTATGATTATCGTGAGGTAGGGTCGCGATTGACAACGGGCGGGACGCCCGTTGTCCCAGTTGCGGGCGAGACGCCCGCCACCCCGAATGGGCGGGACGCACGCCACCCCGATATGCCCATGCGATGAGTTTCGCGTGGTTCGCGAAGATTTATGCGCGATTTTCACGGTATGGGATGCGGGATGAGTTTATAATATTGACATGAAAAAACTGCTACCATTAGGTTTTGCGGCACTTGCCGCCTTACAGCTCATCGCAATTTCGTCCGACGCGTGTTGTGCCGCAGGCAACGCGAAGTGGGTGCGGCCCGAGATCGGCACCGCCTACAACGGGCACACGTTCGTGGCGGCGACGTATCCGTTCGGACTTCTTCAGCCTGGGCCGGACACGGGACGCGAGGGGTGGCAGTACTGCTCCGGCTACCGCTGGGACGACGCGCGCATCACGGGCTTTTCGCAGACGCATCTGAACGGTACGGGGTGTCCCGATCTCGGGGACCTCCGTATCATGCCGTTCGTCGGCGAGGCGAAGGCCGATGTCTCGTCTGCGTACCGCAAGGGGACGCAGGTCGCCGAACCCGGCTACTACGCCGTCACGCTCGACGACTGCGGCGTGAAACTGGAGGCGACGGTCTCGCCGCGCTGCGCGATCTACCGGCTGGCGTATCCAAAGGGCGAGGGACGGCTTCTCGTCGACTGCCAGTACGGCATCGGCTGGGATCTCGCCACGTCCATCGTCTCGTGCGACGCGCGCGCCGAAGGAGACCGCCGCATCGTCGGCACGACGCGCCGCAGGGGATGGGTGGACCGCCTCTATTCGTATGTGATCGAGTTCGACCGTCCGTTCACCGCATGCGAAACGCTCCCGAAGGCGGCGGATGGCGAAAAGGCACCGCGGTTCGCGCTCCGGTTCGATCTCTCCGACGGCACGCCGCTCCATGTCCGGATCGGCTATTCGACGGTCGACGTCGACGGCGCACGCCGCAATCTCGCGAAGGAAATCCCGCACTTCGGGTTCGACGGCATCCGCGTGGCGGCGCGCGCCGCGTGGAACCATTACCTCGCGCGGGCGGACATCGACGGGACGGACGAGCAGAAGGTGAGCTTCTACACGGCGCTCTACCATGCGTTCATCCAGCCGAACAACATTGCGGACGTGGACGGGCGCTACCGCGGGGCGGACGGCAAGGTGTCCGTGGCGGAGAGCGGCGAGTACTACTCGACGCTTTCGCTCTGGGACACGTACCGCGCGGCGAATCCGCTCTACACGCTGATCGCGCCCGAGAAGATCGACGCGATGGTCGCGACGATGGTCGCGCACCAGCGGGCGGCGGGCTTCCTGCCGATCTGGACACTCATGGGCAAGGACAACCAGTGCATGATCGGCTCCCATGCCGTGCCCGTCATCGTGGACGCCTACCTGAAGGGTTTCCGGGGCTTCGACCCCGAGGCCGCGTACCAGGCGATCCGCGCAACGCTGCGCGAGCGGCACGCCGACCGGGTGAAGGAGAACTGGGACCTGCTCGACGCGCACGGCTACTACCCGAACGACATCGTGAAGAGCGAGTCCGTCGCACGGCTCCTCGAATGCGCCTACGACGATTGGTGCGCGGGCGTGATGGCGGAGCGGCTCGGGCACGCGGAGGACGCGGCGTTCTTCAAGAAACGCGCGGGCAACTGGCGCAACGTGCTCGATCCCGAAACGGGCTTCATGCGCGGCCGCGATTCAAAGGGCGTGTGGCGGACGCCGTTCAGCCCGTTTGCGCTCGGACACGACGCGTCTCGCCGCAACGACTTCACGGAAGGCAACTCCTGGCAGTGGACGTGGCACGTGATGCAGGACCCCGAAGGACTCATCGCCGCGCTGGGCGGACGCGACAAGGCGCTGGCCAAGTTGCTGGCGCTCTTCGAGCAGCCTGAGAAGACCGCGGACTCCGGCTTCGTCCTCGACGCGACCGGGCTCATCGGCCAGTATGCACACGGCAACGAGCCGAGCCACCACGTCGTCTACTTCTTCCAGTTCCTCGGACGCGGCGACCGCACGGCGGAGCTCGTGCGCGAGATATTCGACAAGTTCTACCTCGCGAAGCCGGACGGCCTCTGCGGCAACGACGACTGCGGACAGATGAGCGCCTGGCACGTCTTCAGCGCGATGGGCTTCTATCCGTTCAGCCCGTGCGGCGGCGAGTACGTCCTCGGCGCGCCGCAGATAGCACGTGTAAAATTGAAAGTTGAAAATGGAAAATGCAGAGAGGGGAACGGGGAGTTTCACGTCATTGCCAGGAATCTTTCGAAAGAGAACAAGTACGTGAAGTCCGTGACGCTCAACGGCAAGCCTGTCAACGGCTTCAAGCTCCGCCACGCCGACATCGTCGCCGGCGGCGAACTCGTGTTTGAGATGGCCGCGAGGCCGTAATGCGGGCGTGAGTGCATGAGGCGTGCGTTTGCCATCCTGGTTGCGTTCGTCGCGGCGACTGTCGCGGCGGAACCGCTGCTGAAGGCGCGCGTCATCGCGCCGTCGCCTGGAATGGCGTCCGACGACCTGATCCTCTGCACCGCCGACGCGACGGAATACGGGGCGGACAAGACGGGCGAGCGCGATTCCACGCAGGCAATCCAGGATGCGCTCGACGCCTGCGTGAAGGCGACAGGCGGCATCGTGTTTCTGCCGGCGGGACGCTACCGGGTGGACGGACGTCTCGTCGTGAAGGGCGGCGTCACGCTGCGCGGCGAGTGGGTGAACCCGGAGCAGGGCGGCGTCGGCAAGGGGACGATTCTCATGGCGCGGCTCGGGCGCGGCAACGAGTCCCCCACGGACCAGGCCTTTCTGCGCGTCCACGGCGCGTCGTGTCTGCGCGACCTGAGCGTGTGGTACCCCGAGCAGTCGCCGTCCGACCCCGTGCCGTATCCGGCGACGATCCACGCGTCGGGACACTCCACGATCTACAACATCACCCTCTACAACTCGTGGACAGGATTCTGGAACAACGACTGCTCGTCGATGCTCATCCGCCGCCTGTACGGCACCGTCCTCAAGCTCGGCGTCCACGGCGCGTACGCCTACGACGTCCCGCGCATCGAGCACGTCCACTTCAGTCCGCGCTTCTGGGCCGAGAGCCGGCTGCCGGGCGCGCCCGCCGGGTCATCCCTCGCGAAGCTGAAGGCGTTTCTCGCGCAGAACCTCGTCGGCATCCAGGGCGGCGAGCAGGACTGGGGCTACTGGTGGGATCTGGACATCGACTGGTGCGCGCGCGGTCTGTACCTCACGGCCATTCTGTCCGACGACGGCAAGAAGCTCGTCCCGGGCAACATCTGCGCGGGCAACGTGAAGATCCGCAACGCGATGGTGGGCGTCCATGTGGAGAACGCGGGCTATCCCGGCTTCATGCTGACGTACGGCGACATCTCGGCGCGGACGTGCGGGCTCTACTTCGCCAACAAGCCCGACTACGTGGCGCGCTACGGAGAGGTTGGCGAGAAGGTGTCGTACCAGCGCGGATCGACGCTGCTGGTGACGGGCGTCGCGTTCCACGGCGGCCAGTACGCGGTCGCCTCGGCGAAGAAGGGGCCGTACGGCGTGAACCTGAACGACTGCACGTTCGACGGCTACACGCAGGCGGGCGTCCGCTCCTCGACGGGAAGCATCACGGTCACGCGCAGCCGGTTCCTCGCGCCGCGCGTCCCCGCGTTCAAGATGGAGGACGCGGTGGACCAGCTCGTGCTGCTCGGCAATTCCTTCGCCACGCGCAACGTCGTGACGGGATGCGCGGCGGACGATCCGCGCATCTATCGCGACGACCGCGAGAAGGACGTCCCCGCCGCGATGAAGTACGCGTTCGACCACGTGCCGCGCCGCAAGCCGTCCGCAGTGCGTGTGTGGGACGTCGCCGAATTCGGCGCAACGCGCGGTTCTTACGAGGAACCGCCGACGCGCGACTCGACGGCGGCGTTCCAGAAGGCGCTCGACGCGGCCGGCAAGGCGAGGGGCGGCACGGTGTACGTGCCGGCGGGCATCTACCGTCTCGACGGCGCGCTCAAGGTGCCGCACGGCGTGGAGCTGCGCGGGTGCTTCTCCGGTGCCCACTACGGCAACGGCACGTCGGCGGGAACGATCCTCTGGGTGTACGGCGGCAAGGACAAGCCCGACGCCGACCCGCTCGTGACGCTTGCGCCGGGCTCGGGATTCCGTGGCTTCACGGTGTTCTATCCCGAACAGGGGTGGACGGACCGGGAGGGCGCCGAGGAAGAGGCCCGCGTGAAGAAGTATCCGCCCACGGTGCGGACAGCCTCCGGTTGCTGGGTGCAGGACAACACGATCGTCTGCTGCTGGGACGCGATCGACGCGATGACGGTCAAGAGCGACAACCTCGAGATTGTGGACGTCACGGGCGCGGCCATGGGATCGACGCTCCTCTACGGGCACGGGGCGGTCGACGGCGTCGTCCGGAACCTGCACTTCAACTACTCCAACTGGACGCATCAGGGCAAGTTCCCGAACAGGCCCCATGGCGACGACCTCACGCAGTACACGGGGCGCTGCGTGAAGGGGCTTGTCCTCGGCGATCTCCGCCGATGCGAATTCTTCTCGTGCTTCAACATCCTCGTTTCCGACCAGATCGTGCTGGAGCGCGACCGCTACACGGGCCGCAGCTTCCTCGGCAAGACGTGGGGCATCGCCTTCGACGCGGCCCACAACGGCATCGTGGGCAAGCCTGGCTGCGAGGCGGTGATCGGCCTGATCGCGTCGATGGGCGTGTTCAACCAGCAGGGCGGCGGACACTACGTCGTCACCGAACCTGGGTTCAAGGGACACATCGTCCTCTCGAACGCCGACATCTGGTCCGGACACTCCCGCATCACCGACATCCACGGCGGGACGGTCTGGATTTCGCAGCTCCTTTCGTGGTGCTGTCTCGAGGCGGTCTGCCACGCCGGCGGCGAGCTCAAGGTCTTTGCGAGCACGTACGTGGGCGACCACATCGGCGACAACGACCCGCGCGACTGCATCCGCTACGAAGCCGGCGCGAAGGGCGTCGTCCTTGGCAACGTCGAGTGCCGCAAGCGCCTCACCATCCTGACCGATCCCGACGCCAAGGTCCGCGTGGGCGTCAACGGCGCGCGAAAGGAACGATAGGCATTTCAATGAAAAGGAGAAACATGAACATTCGCATGATGGCTGTTGCCGCGTTTGCGGCGTCCTGCGCGTTCGGCGGCGCACGCATTGAAACTCCTCTCGGCGGGGACGGGTGGAAACTGTGGCTCGACAAAAAGGCCGAATACAAGTCCGATCAGCTCCACCTCAACCCGGCGGACGCGGCGAAGATCCGCGCGAACGCCGTGGACTGGCTGACGCCTGTCGACGTGCGCGCGCTGTCGGTCGCGGGTCCGGGGTGCGGGTGGGACCGGCTTTTCGCGAAGTCTGTTCCGTGGACCGAGGCCGAGGCGGCGTGGAAAGACTCCGGGCTGTCGCTTGAGATTTCCGTACCCGGCACTGCCGAGGGCTATTTCTTCGACGCGATCTCCGGAAACCGCCAAGGCGCGCGGGAGACGGGCGACTACAAGGGCGTGAGCTGGTGGGGACGCACGTTCGACGTGCCGGCCGCCGCGAAGGGCCGCCGCGTGGTCCTCGCGTTCCGGGAAGGAATCCGCCAGCGCGCGGAGGTGTTCGTCAACCGGAAGCTCGTCGGCTACGAGCTCGTGCTGCAGTCGCCGTTCGAGGTCGACGTGAGCGACGTCGTGAACTACGGCGGCGCGAACGAACTCGCCGTGCGCATCACGGACGCGAACGGCAACTTCGGCTGGGGCGACTACACCTTCACGAAATGGGGGAAGTACATGTTCCCGCTTTCGCACGGCTTTGGCGGCATCCCCGGCGGCATCGACCTCGTCGTCACGGATCCTGTCCGCATCGAGGACGTGTTCGTGCGCAACAAGCCGACGCTGCGCGACATCGACACGTCCGTCTACCTCGTGAACGGAAGTCCGCGCGCGGCCCGCCTCACGGTGGAGGCGGCCATCGTCGAGAACTGGTCCGGCTCCGCGCCCGTGAAGAACCCGAAGACGGTCTTCGCGAAGAAGGTCGGCACGGTCGAGGTGCCCGCCGGCGCGGCGCGGACGTTCGACTTCAACGCCGTCGTCAAGGAGGCGAAGCTCTGGGAGATACACGATTCGCATCTCTACGACATGCAGGTTACGCTGAAGGACGAGAAGGGCGCGCTCGTGGACCGGCACGCCGTGCGGTTCGGCTTCCGCTTCCTGGAGGCGAAGGGCGTGGGCACGGACGCGCAGCTCTGGCTCAACGGGCGGCGTATCTTCATCCTCTCCGGGATCAGCTGGGGCTTCTGGCCGTCGAACGGCATGTTCCCCACGCCGGAACTCGCGCGTCGGCACGTGGCGTCGGCCGTGAAGCTCGGCATGAACATGCTCAACTGCCACCGCTGCCGGGGCAACGAGGCGATTCTCAACGCCGCGGACGAGATGGGCGTGATGTACTACGAGGAGCCGGGCGGGTTCAGCACCTACCGCTACAAGAACGAGGACATGTCGGACGTCGACCAGTCCGTCGCCCACGAGATCTGCCGCCAGAAGCTCCTCCGCATGGTGAAGAACCACCGCAACCACGCCTCGCTCATGATCTACAACATGGTCAACGAGCCCGGCTGGGAGCCGGACGACCGCGCGAAGGAGGACATGGCGCTCGCGCACTTCCTCGACCCGACGCGCCTGATCGTGTACGGGTCGGGCTTCATGGGCGTGGGCAAGCCCGAGCCGCGCAAGCTCAACATGCTCCCGTACAGCCGCGAGCAGAACATCACCGGCTTCACCGACATCCACAACGCGAGCGCCTCGCCGGGCGTGTACGTGGATTCGAACTATCCCTCGCCGACGGGTTTCGCCCGCAAGGAACGCGCCGCGACGGAACTCTTCATCTGGGGCGAGGAGGGCGCGCTTGCCGCGCCGCCGCAACTGGAGCTCATCCAGAAGCAGAAGAAGGGCACGCCCCCCGGCTGGGACGGCCAGCAGTACGATCTCTGGTACCAGGGCTACAAGTCGTACCTGGAGAAGAAGGGCCTCACGAAGAACTTCCCGTCGATCACGGACCTCATCACCTCGATGGGCGACATCCAGTACTACGAGCACGGGCGTCTCCTCGAGAACACCCGCATCGCCGACGGCGCCGAGGCGTACATCTTCAACGGCTACGAGTCGATGAAGGACGACAACATCTCCGGCTGCGTGGACTGCTACCGCAACCACAAGGGACGGCCGGAGCTCGTCTCGCAGTACATGAAGCCGCTCGTGATGTCCGTCAAGGCCCGCGAGAAGCTCGGCGCGACGGGCGACACGAACCTCTTCGACCTCTGGGTGCTCAACAACTACGCGATTCCGGCGGGCACGTACCGCGTGCGCGCGGGCGTGAAGACGCCGACGGGGAAGGTCCGCCTGCTCCACGCGGGCGAGGTGAAGGTCTCGGGCGGCGCGAAGTTCAGCGATCTCGCCGCGAAGGGAATCGCCGTCAAGCTCGACGACGGCCCCGGACTCTACAGCATCCGGGCGCAGATCTCCGACGCGCAGGGCCGCGCGCTGGCGAAGGGGCACGACGAGATGTTCGCCGTCGCGCCGGTTCCCGGCCAGATCAACGCGAAGGTCGCGATCGTGGGCGGCGGGCCGGAGTACGTCAAGTACGCCGAGTCGATCGGGGCGCGCGTGCAGCCGTACGATCCGCAGATGGGGCGCCTTGACGGTATTCTCCTCGCGCCGACGGACCTCGGGCAGCAGTTCAAGCCCATTCCGTCCTTTAACTTCCGCGCGAAGGACGGCGTGACGCCGGGCCTCAACCTCGACCACTTCCTCGGCAAGAAGTTCGAGACGCCGGTCGGCCAGCGCGTCTCGACGGCGGCGATCGACTTCGACCTCAAGGCGAAGCTGATCCCCGGCTACGACATCATCGGGCTGAGCAACTTCTCCGTGCGCTGGGAAGGGTACGTGGTCTGCGACTACACGGGCGAGATCGAGTTCGAGTACACGTGCGACGACGGCGCGCGCGTGTGGTTCGACGGCGCGCGCGTGGTGGACAAGTGGACGAACGGGCCGAAGCAGACGCGCACGTTCAAGAAGAACCTCGTCGCCGGCAAGAAGTACGCGCTCAAGATCGAGGCGTACCAGGACGGCGGCGACTGGCTCGCAAGCTTCAAGTGGAAGCTGCCGCTGCCGGACGTGAAGTGCGATCTTCCCGACATCCTCCGCCGGGTGCGCGAGGACGGCACGAAGCTCGTCCTCGTGGAGGACGCCGAGACGTGGCTCAAGAAGCTCCGCGAGGCGAAGGCGTTCCCCGAATACAAGGTGTTCCACCCGCACAAGACGTGGGTGGGCCACAACCTCTTCGTGAAGGAGCATCCGTTCTTCACGGGCCTTCCCGTCAACTGCGCGATGAACTGGGAATACCAGAAGCTCGTCGTGTACGACGGTCCCAAGCACTTCGGCCTGGAAATGGACGGCGAGGAGGCGCTCGTCGGCATCGTCGGCGTGCCGCTCCGCGGCATCGCAACCTCGGTTGGCATCGTCCCGTACGGCAAGGGGCGGATCGTCTTCTCCAGCCTCGACATCGCTCCCAACCTCGCGTCGGACGACAAGAGCGCCGTGACGCCCAAGCGGATTTTTGCTAATATTCTCAACTGGACACAGCAAGGAAGGTAAAACCATGAAACACACGCTTCTGGCGGTTTCGCTGATTCTTTCATCTGCGGCGTTCGCCGCAGGCACGCGCCATGCCGGGAATCCGGTGTACCCGACGTATGACGGGCGTGTCATGGCCGGTTACCAAGGGTGGTTCCACAACCGTTCGGGCGGCGTGATGTACCCGACCGAGGAGTCCGTCCGCATCGACATGTGGCCGGACGTCTCCGAGTACGAAAAGACGTATCCCACGGGGTTGAAGCTCGCGAACGGCGAGACGGCGCGGTTCTTCTGCTCGGACGACGAATCGACGGTCGAGACGCACTTCCGCTGGATGGAGGAGTACGGACTCGACGGCGTGTTCCTGCAGCGCTTCTTCGACAACGCGACGCGGCGTTCGAAGGAGGGGCGCGAGGCGTCCGCGACGGTGATCCGCCACGCGCTCAAGGCGGCGCAGAGGCACTCGCGCGCCGTCGCGATCATGTACGACCTCTCGGGGCTGCGTCCCGGGCGCGACGACTGCCTGAAGCTCGTCGCGGACTGGAAGTTCCTCGTGGACGAGGTCAAGGCGACTAGCTACGGCGCGCGCAACATGTACCTCCACCATCGCGGAAAGCCGCTCGTCGTCATCTGGGGGGTGGGTTTCCCCGACCGTCCGTATTCGATCCGCGACATCAAGCTCGCGGAGTTCATGGACTTCCTGAAGAACGATCCGGAGTACGGCGGATGCAGCGTGATGCTCGGCGTGCCGACGCACTGGCGCGCGCTCGAGCACGACTGCGTGAAGGACGCCTACCTCCACGAACTCGTGCGGAAGGCCGACCTGGTCATGCCGTGGATGGTCGGTCGCTTCACGCCACTTCTCTACAACGACATGAACCGCTACCGTGGCATCGTGTCGGCAGACCTCGCCTGGTGCAAGGCGGCGGGCGTCGACTACGTCCCGCTCGTCTATCCCGGCTTCAGCTGGTACAACCTGAGCCGCAAGGAAAAGGGGCTCAAGCCTATGCCCGTGGAGTGCATCCCCCGCCAGGGCGGCACGTTCTACTGGGACCAGATCCAGTCCGCCGTGGCGGCGGGGGCGAACCGCCTCTACGTGGCCATGTTCGACGAGGTGAACGAGGGGACGGCCATCTTCAAGGTGTCGGACAATCCGCCGGTCGGCACGACCGTGAAGTTCGCCCGCATGGACGGATGTCCGTCGGACCACTACCTCTTCCTCACCGGAGAGGGAGCGAAGCTCCTGCGCGGTGAACGCGCGCCGACCCAGCCAGGTGAACTTCCGCTTAAAATTCGCCGTTGACATTGCAGCCCGTTCGCCGTATAATGCTTAATCATTTTTTTGCAAAAATCTGCATAAAATGAAAGGCATTCGTGATACGTAACATTAAACTTGCTGCTGTATTGGCCGCGTTCTGTGCCGCACTTTGCGCGCAGGGCGTGGAGGATACGTACTGCAGCTGTCCGCGCGATCCGCGCTTCCTCGCGTACATGCGCGCGGTGGCGCGCATCTATGCCGCCAACCATCCGGCGAGCGTCTGGATCGACGACGACCTCCGCATCGACAACCACTACCCCGCTTCGCGCGGTTCGCTTGACGGTTGTTGGTGCAAGACGTGCATCGCGAACCTCGACGGCAAAGACGCCATCAAGAAGGTTGGCGATTACGGTGGCGCCTTCAGCGCGCTCGGCCGCTCAAGCATCGGAAAGGCGGCAAACAACGTGATGCGCACCGAGCTCCTGAAAGCTCTCGCGAATGCATTCAACATGCAGGTGGAGACCGACAGTGACGGCAAGGCGCGTTTCAACAGGGCGTTCCTGCGCAATCTTGAAAGGAACCCGAACTTGTCGGCGAGAACGGCCTGCCCGTAGTCAAGGTGCTGACCGACGAACTCATCGACGAAATTGGACCGAAGATCCTGAAAGAATACTTCCGCACCTAGGCCATTTAGAGAAAGGAGAAGATGTCATGGAATTCGAACAACTGGTTGACGCTTTCGCAAAACGGTACGGCATTGCAGACCTTGTTCCGGAAGACAACGGGATGTCCCTCGACATAGACGGCATCGTGGTGGCGGCTGTCGCCATCGGCGACGAGGTTGTCCTCTCCGCAGAGATTGGCGAGCCGCCAGTCGAGGGAAGGGCGGAGTTCGCCGACGCGATGCTCGAGGCGAGCATGGGGGCTGAGACGTTTTTCGCGAAAAGTGCGCAGACCGGCAAATACGTGCTGCTGCGCCGTCTCAGTCTGCTGAGGCTGGACGATGTCGCCTTTGACACTGCAATCGAGTCGCTCGTCAACACGGCCGAGATCTGGCGCAAGATGCTCGACGATTTCCGTCCCGCTGCAAAGTCCGCCGCCGAAAGGGCAGAGGCGGAACAACCGTTGTTGGGCGCGTCCGGCTTCATGCAGGTCTAGCTTTATCCTGTCAGTTGCTGCAGCGATCTCGGGGAAGCGGCACTCTTGCCGCTTCGCCTTTTCTGCCGATTTCCCCCTTGTCCGGGGGAATAAGATTTGCTATCATAGTCGAGCCTTTCGGGGAAGGGGGTGCCCTGAGCCGTGAGGCGCAACCGAGACACACGGCAACGCATCTTGGCGGAAAGGAAAAACAGATGAAACAAGCGTCATTCTGCGCCGCGCTTGCGGCGGCGATCTGCATCGCGATGGTGCCCTCGCAGTCATGGGCGGCGAGATATTGGACCGGCAACAAAGACAGCAATTGGGCGACTTCAGGGAACTGGACAAGTACTTCAGGCCGACGCTACTTCAGGAAGGGTAATCTGACAGGGGAAAAGAGAGATTTCATTTATCTTTCTGCCAATGTCACAGAGACTTCCAATACGGGATTGTGTTTCTACGATGTCCCCGATAGAGGGTATTGGCGTTTCCAGGGGCAAAACCAATACACATTCGACAACTCCTCCCCATCCAATAACAAGGACTACGACCAGGATTCCATCTGCATTGGCTACGCCGGGGCCGGCTCTTCCGTTCGCTTTTATGCGGTGACCCTGAAAACACGACACTTGACCATCGGCGGCAATGCGACTTTGGGGAAAGAAATCGTCAAGTATGACATGACTGGCCATCTTGTTCTCGACGACCTGAACAACGACGCCAACGGTTATGGTGGCCCCGTCAACATCACGGCGACCAAGACATGCGACTTCTTCAAGGGCGACCTCTATGCCACGAACGCGAACATCACGTGTCAGGGCGACATGATGCTCTACACATTCACAGTGGACAAGACCGGTGGAGACTGGACGATGACCGGCGATTTTAAGATTGGACTTGGCAGCGGTACGGCGACGGTTATCCAGAGAAGCGGCACGTTCTTGGTCCCTGCCGGCAAATGGACGCGGTTCGAGAGCGGCTCGACCAGCACGCTGAACCTCTACGGCGGCACGTTCAAGACGCGGCGCATAACCAACCAGAGTGCCGCATCGGCCTCCGTCATTTTGGACGGTGGAAGTATCGAGGTCAATGGCGATGCCTCTAATTAGTGTCTGCCCATCAAAGGCTTGTTTCCGGCGCGGACGCGGACTTTCGCCGCACTCCCGCCACCTCGCGGTGGCTTGAACGGACGGGTTTGGCGGCTTAGGCGGCATCGTCCAGCACCTCCATGAG
>Ga0310695_10004083_pt1 | contig 27506 bp, 20 predicted proteins | sample RumenRJG_04DNA_FD_203882 | JGI IMG/M metagenome (GOLD analysis project Ga0310695, IMG submission 203882) | Bovine rumen microbial communities from Lethbridge, Alberta, Canada - RJG_04 (v2) (version 2) | ecosystem: Host-associated > Mammals > Digestive system > Stomach > Rumen | place: Canada... | reverse complement strand
CGGCGTAGAGCTTCGTCAGACTCTGACCGGATTCAAGTGGATCGGCGATCAGATCGCACAGCTCGAAGCAGCAGGCGAAGTCGACCGCTTCATCTTCGGTTTTGAAGAGAGCTACGGCTATCTGGCAGGCCCTTATGTCCGTGACAAGGATGCGATCATCGGTTCCATGCTGATCTGCGAGATGGCTGCTTACTACCGCAGCATCGGTTCCAGCATCAAGCAGCGTCTGGAAGAGCTCTATGCTCAGTACGGCCGTTACCTCAACAAGATCGACACCGTCGAGTTCCCCGGCCTCTCCGGCATGGACAAGATGGCAGGAATCATGAAGGGTCTGAGAGAGAACCCTCCGGCAGCATTCGGCAGCAAGGCAGTTGCTTCCGTTACGGACTATGCGAAGCCCGAGACGACCGGCCTTCCGAAGGCAAACGTTCTGTCCTTCGTACTCGAGGACGGCGCCAAGGTCATGGTCAGACCTTCCGGCACAGAGCCCAAGATCAAGGCTTACTACACCACCCTTGGCAAAGATCTCGATGCGGCGCAGGCAGAGAAGGATGAGCTGTCCGCAGCGATCAAGCCTATCTTCAGCTGACCCCGGTGGCAAAAGAATCTTTACAGCGATCATAGCACCTATGCAAAAGGGGCTGCCTCAATCGGCAGCCCCTTTTTTGTGCGATCATTTGCTTTTTGTAAATACAGTTAAGACAATGATTTACCGGTTCACTCAGTCTTTCTTCTCGATGCTGTCCGTCTTGTAAATAAACTTGACTCTCGTCTCATCCGGGTTTGCAGTGCCGCTGAATGTCTTGTATGACTTCGCAGCATCACGGATCATATCTATTCTCTTTTCGATCGACTTCACATCGGTCTTATAGAGCTCGGAGAGCTTCTTCACACCTTCTTCATTGAGCTTCACGCATCCGTCTTTTAATTCCACAGCGCCGGAAGAGATCTGGGACATGCCGTCTGCGAGCTTTGCCGCGCCCTCGCTCAGCTGTGACGCGCCGTCATCAAGCTTGCTGCCGTTTTCATCCAGTGTCTTTGTGCCCTGCGCCAGTTCGCCGATCCCGCTGCTCAGTTTCGATGCCCCTGCAGCAAGCTGTGCCGCACCGTCATTGAGTGTCTTATTATTTGCGGCGAGCGCAGCTGTCCCTTTCTTAAGCTCAGAGATTCCTTTAACCAGTTCACTTCCGCTGCTGTCAAGGGTGCTTGCCCCGTCTGCGAGCGAATCGATCCCGCTCCCCAGATCAGACGCTCCGGCTGCCAAAGCACTGATGCCGTCATCGATCGCCTGATTATTTGCAGCAAGCGTGCCCGTTCCGTCTTTGATCTTCGATGCTGCATCCGCAAGCTCCTTAGCACCTGCATCCACACTCTTTGAGCCGTCAATAAGCGCTGCTGTACTTCCATTGAGTGTTTTGGCGCCCTCCATAAGCTTCCCTGCAGCGTCATTGATCTGTCCGACTCCCCCGGTATAAGTCTCCAGGGCCTGCAGCAGCCCGGGTTGTTCGCCTTCGCCTGCAGGTTCATGAGACAGGCCGGCGCTGAGCTGTGCCGCACCGGTTGTAAGTGTATCTGATTGTTCTGTCAACATTTCAAGGCCTGTATCCAGAGCACTGACACCTTTTCCCAGTTCACTGAGTCCACCGGCCAGGCTGTCCGCATTGTCTGCCAGGTTTCCGCTGACCTGTGCAAGGGATTCCGAAGCGCTCCCCAATGCTGATGCTCCTTCGGAAACCGCCTCGGCTCCGTCGACTACTGCGCTCACCTCTTCTTTGAGCGTATGTATGGTATTCTTGGCATCATCGATTCCACCGCTGACGGAATCTGCATCTTCAGCCAGATCCGAGAGATCCTTTGAAACATCCCCCAGGCTCACCGCGGAATCGGATGCCGTTTTTTTGGCCGTTTCCAGCTTTTCATTTGCCTGATCTATATGGCTTTGGGCAGCATCTGCTGCTGAAACATCTGCGGCAGTTTCGATCGCACTGTTTGCCTTTTCAGCCAGCCCATCCAGCTTATCGTTGATCTCATTCTCAAGTTGATCGGATACATCTCCCTGAACCGCCTGCTGAGCGTCAGATGCTGCCGAATCCTTCTCTTCGGGCGACATCGTATCCGGAAGACTGTTATAAACGGCATTATAAACATCGAGATCGACCGTGAAATGTTCGCTCTCGATACTCCCTGCGGCTTCCAGTCCCGCTTTACTGGCGCTTTCGATGAGTGAAGAATCGGTCGTCATATCTCCCATGTCAGCGATTCCCTCAAGGTCATCTATACTGTCATCGATGTCCTGCTTGGAGCTCGGAATCCCGCCGGAAACCCGATCGGCGCTTTCTTGAAGATTTCCGATCTTCTCTTCTGCGCTGTCCAGATCCCCAAGCGAATTCTTTGCGTCGCTCAGTCCTCCGGTGATCGCATCCGCGCCGCTCTTAACCGTCTCTGCGGCAGTTTTGACTGACGCTGTGTAGCTCCTTACAGCGCCGGCCAATGATGAAGCTCCGGTCTCAAGAGCAGGTATTCCTTTTTCCTGATCGAGCATCGCAGCGGTTCCCTTTTTGGCCTCTGCAACGCCGCCGGTATACTGCGTCAGACCTTCGCTCAGACTCTTTGCGCCGTCAGCAAGCTGTTTGACACCACTGTTGATTCCTTCGGAACTGTCCGCCAGCTGCTGCGTTCCGTCATGCAGCATCACAAGGCCTGAGGAAAGATCGTTCACAGCGGTTCCAAACTGTTCCAGTCCGCCGCTGAGCAGAGAAGTGCCGCTCGTAAAGTCAGGGAGGTTCTCTACCAGCTGCCCCAGTCCGTCGTCTACAGATTGCACGCCGTCTGTATAATTCTTGATTCCGCTCTCGAGATCCGGAAGACTGTCGGTCAGCTGTTTCGTTCCCTCCCGGAGCTTTCCTGCTCCTTCATTGAGCTGCGAAACGCCGCCGGTATACTGCGAAATACCGTCCTTCAGATCACCCGCGCCGCTGTTGATCTTAGCCACGCCTCCGGTATATTCTTTCAGACCTTTGGTCAGAGAGGGGAGGCTCTTCACGAGTTTACCTGCACCGTCGTTGATCTGAGAAGCACCGTCATTGACCTTCGAGACGCCGTCTGTATACTCACTGATGCCGTCCGCCAGTTCTCCCGCACCGTCTGAGAGCTCGCTTGAACCGCTCGCCGCCTCTTCAATACCATCCGAGAGCTCGCCTGCTCCGTCCGCCAGATCGTTTCCATCCTTCTCCAGGTCAGCGATCTTTTCATCCATATCTTTCAAAAGGCTTTCAGAGTCGTCCTCCTCATCGTCAAGAAGCCCGGAGAAGACCATAGTCATACAGGTACTCATCTTGAAATCCACTGCGTCCAGCGTGATCTCCACTGAATCCGGGATATTCAGGTCCTGCAGCTTTTGCCGCGAGTCCTCTCCTGCTTCCGTTTCTTCGAGAAGATGGTCCGCATCGTCCTTTACGACCTGCAGACTGTCGGAGAGTCCCGGGAAGGCCATTCCCACAACAACGGTATTTTTTCCCTCTGAGATAACAGAGCCGTTGTCCACTTCCACATTTTTGACATTGTCGTTGGAGAAGATAATACCTGTCATCGTCGTAAAAGGCACATAGACATCTTTATACGATTCTGTGTTCTCATATTCGATGCGGATCTTGACCTTGCCGGTCTTTCCGGCCAGCTCCTCGGGAGTGACTTCCGTCCCTTCCAGGAAATATGTGATCTTCTGAGTGACCGGAGGCTGCTTATCCGTCGTACCCTGATAATAAATATCATTTCCGCCGGCATTCCAGACCAGTTCCTCTCCGTTCTGTGTAAAGGATTCGTCTCCTTTTACATTCTCTATATTCTTCAGGATCGACCTGTCGTAGAGTTCCGACGAGCCGTCCCTGTTCTTGAGCCAGTTCGAGACCGTCATACTCTTCAGGTTTCCGTTTGCATCTGTAAAAACATAGACCGTCTCTTCTTTTTCGGCTCCCTGTACCTCCGTACCTGAGCTGTCCTTTGCCATTGCACTCAGTGCAGCCGCCAGATCCGATTCCGTGATCTCTCCTGCTTCCTCACTGTTTTGATATATGATCCCGTTTGCGGGCATTGTCACTGCCGCATAAGCAGGCGCAGCCATGCTCGCTGTGATCGCTGCGGCGATCAAAAGGGCAAGAACCTGTTTTCTCTTCATTGTTGATCTCCTTCTATTACATGGAATGGGACAGCCCTGTTTCACGGCCGGTCCGAATCTCTTCTATATCTTTATTCATAGACTCTTTATTCATAGGTTTTTTGCTTATAAATCCCCGGCTGGTCCTGACAATGACCGGGTCGAACAGAAGCAGTACGGAAGGCAGCGCAAACACAACAGTCACCATGCTGATCAAAGCGCCTCTTGCCATCAGCATACACAGCGAGGAAATGACGGAAATCCCGGAATACATTCCCACGCCGAAGGTCGAAGCAAAGAAGGACATCGCGCTGACAAATATACTTTGGATCGAAGTCTTGTGTGCGATCAGTACAGCTTCCTTTTTGCTGCGCCCTGCAGCTCTCTCCACCTGATAGCGGCTGGTCATCAGGATCGCATAGTCCACCGTGGAACCCAGCTGGATCGTTCCGATGACGATCGATGCGATGAACGGAAGTGAAGTCCCGGTGTAAAATGCCAGCGACATATTGATGAAGATAGCGCACTCGATGACTGTGACCAGAAGGATCGGCAGACTCAGCGACATAAACACGAACATGATGATTGCTGCTATAATGCCTATGGACGCCCAGTTGACAACTGTAAAGTCATGGTTCGAGATCGTGATCAGGTCCTTCGTACAGGGCGCATCTCCGATCAGCATAGCCTTTTCATCATATCGGTGAATGATATCATTGATCGTGTCGATCTGCTGATTCATCTCATCTGTGGCTGTGACATATTCACTGGCCACCAGCATGAGTTGATATCCTCCGCCGTACAGCACATTTGTCGCCTCTTCCGGCAGCAGTTCTCTGGGGATCTCCTCGCCCACAAAGCTGTCCACAGAAATGACGCTTTTGACACCTTCCACATTTTTGATCTCTTTGGACATCCGGTCGCCATCTTTGGCTTCCAGATTCTCATCCGCGAGGATCATCAGCGTATTGTTCATGCTGAAAGTATCTTCCATCCTTTGGTTCGCGATCATGGACGGAAGACCCTTGGGCAGCGTCTGAATGATATCGTAGTACACATCAATGTGCGTATATCCATACACAGCAGGGATCCAGATCAGCAGAAAAGCGACAAATACCGCCTTGTAATGCTTCTGTACAAATGCAGGGATCCTCTCAAAAGTGGGAAGGAAAGGTCTGTGCCTTGTCTTCTCGATCAGCTTTTCAAACATCAGGATCATGGAAGGAAGGATCGTGACACAGCAAATGACGCCGAGCGCAACGCCCTTCATCATGACGATGCCGACATCAAGGCCGAATCGGAATGTCATGAAGCAAAGCGCGGCAAATCCGGCGATCGTAGTCACTGAGGATCCCACCACAGATTTTAATGTTTCGTTGATCGCTGCAGCCATCGCTTCTAAGGAAGTGTCGAACTTCTTTTCATTCTCCTTGAAGCTGTGCCACAAAAATATGGAGTAATCCATTGTGACGCCAAGCTGCAGAACTGCTGCCAGCGCTTTTGTAATATATGATACTTCACCGAAAAAGTAATTGGAACCCAGATTGTATATGATCGCGATTCCAATTGATAGGAGGAAAAACACCGGAGCCAGGTACGTATCCATGCTCAGCGCCAGAATGATCGATGCCAATATAACAGCCAGTGCCACATAGACCGGCTCCTCCGATTCTGCCAGGTCCTTAGTATCCGTGATGACAGCAGACATACCCTGGAGATAACACCCGCTGTCCAGCACTTCCCGAATTCCGGCTACCGCTTCCATTGTTTCATCAGAAGATGTGGACGTGTCGTAAGTGATCGCCAGCAGCGTGGCATTTCCTTTCAGAAAGGCATCCCGGATCTTCTCGGGGAGCATTTCTTTCGGAACCGTGATGTCCGCGAAACTGTCGTACCACAGCACTTTTTTGACATGTTCGACCTGACGGATCTTCTCCTCGAGCGCCACGATTTCTCTGTCACTCTTATCCTCCACGATCAGCATTGTGATCGCCCCGGTCCCGAATTCATCCATCAGGATGTTCTGTCCCTGAATCGTCTCGATACTGTCCGGCAGGTAGGTGAGAATATCATAGTTGACTCTCGTGTGAAAATATCCCCATACGGCCGGAATGATGAGCACCAGTGCAATGATCAGGATCAGATGTCTGATTTTGACCACAACATTACCAAAACTTTTCATACTCGGTTATTCACTCCTCCCATATATGAAAACTCCTCCGCAGTCTTATCTGCAGCGTTCTTTTCTTTCATGAAAGAGTATAAAAAAAGGGATTGATTTATAAAACATTCAATCCCCCGACTCTGTCCAGTTCTCCTATACAAATGCGGTTGTTTGTATACTTCTTTCGAGACAGACAACTCGGTCTGCCTTGTCACAATTCTTCTAATACATCCCACAGTGATCTCGTCACAATGTACTCATACACGGTCGCCACTTCCTCCGGCGGCACCGTCATCCCGGATCTGATCCAGTAGATCACCACGTAATTCATGGACCTCGCGTAATACCGCGCCAGCGAGTCCACAGTCAGCCACGGATGCCCGGCATGCGGTCTTCCGCTGCTCCTTTCACTGAAAAGATCCAGCAGCAGTTTGTAGATACACTCTTCCGTGATCTCCTCAAATGAATTCTGACCCTCGATCCTGACTGCTTTCTGGTAAAACACACTGTCCTTTTTCAGATTCGTGAAGATCAGCGTCAGCGCCTCCTTGTACATATCATTTTTCAGAAGGATCCCGACCGGTTCCAGAATCTCTGTGTGAATGATATGGCTCAAAAGGTCATATTTGTCCTGATAATGATTATAGAAGGTGACTCTGATCACTCCGGCACCATCTGTGATCTGCTTAATAGTGATCTTTTCAAAAGAAGTAGTCAGTATCAGTTGTTTGAGACTCTCGGCAAGCGCTTTTCCGATGTCCTTCCTCTCTTCGGCCACGTTTTACCCCTTTGCAAGCTTGTATATCCATTTAGTCAATGCGGCTGATGAACCAGTCTCTCTTAAGCAATATGATCACGATCACGAGACACTGGAACGCGATCGCAATTCCGGTGAACATCCACTTTCCCTGAATGATGAACTGCCCCGCCATGCAGGATGTCAGTATCTGCAGCCAGCTCCCCATAGCCACCGCAGTCACATATTCCTTCGCCGTGATGTCGGTCTTGGCTGCAATAAAGGGAATCACTCCGTTCGGGATCGCCGGGACCATATTGGCGATCACGACCATGAACTGCGGTTTCGTGCCGTTCAGCTTTTCCATCAGCCATTGGCTTGTCCTGCCCATCGAAACTTCTCTCAAACGGCCGCTTCCCATTTTTCTGGCGAATACAAAGATTAATAGATTAGATAGTACAAACCCAAAATAACACATTAAAAAGCCCTGCAGCCATCCGTAGATCAGACCTGCAGCTACCTGGATCGCCATTCCGGGCAACACTATGCTCACCACTTGGATCATCTGCAGCAAAATGACTGCAATTACTCCCTTGATCCCTGTCTCCTGTGCAAGATAATCCGCAATCTTTTCTCCGTCCCCCTCTTTCAAAAGGGGAATCAGACCGGGAATTTTGTTTCCGAACGCGATCCAGATCAGTATAGCAATTACAATTACCATCAGAATGGGAACCAGCTTCTCTTTTAGCTTATACCAAAAGCTGTTTTCCCTTATATCCATATATTCTCTCAGTCGTAGACTTTACAAATTCTTTACCTGCAGATATGCCTACTATACACTATCCCCGGGCTTTTCTCAAGAATCACCCCCGTCAGATTTGCTGCAGCGCACCATAAAGGAGTACGAACAGGTAAAGCACCGGCTGATGCAAAAGATAGATCATCAGCGAGTTTCTGCCCAAAAACGATAAGGGTCTGCAATCAGCTTTAAAGATCCGTGACTGAAATACGCCGCACTCTCTGCACAGGATATGCAGCGCATAGCCGCAAAAATACAAAAAGCACCACGGCAGCAGCGAAAAATAGTCCGTCGAATAGAACCCGGCCGGCGGAAATCCCAGATAGGCCGTCAGAAGATCTTTATATAAATACGGCGGCACTGAAACTCCCCAAAACGGGATCTGCGGAAAAATCCTGCAGAGCATGCCGTTCCCGATCACACCTGAATTGACGTCCCTGAAAAGAATGAAAAGCACTGCCGAGACAAGCACTGCTGCCGACGCTGCCCTTGTGCTGTTTATTATGCGCCCAACCGCGTCCTTTAAAAATGCAAACAGCAGCATGCAGGATCCGATCAGTGTCAGTACGCCAAAGATGACGCGATCCTCAGGCAGGACCAGGTTGGTGACGAGCATCACCAGCGCTCCTGCTCCGAATACTTCCAGGCCTCTTTTCAGGAGTCTGGAAGAAAAAGGCACACAGAATCCGGAGAGCAGAATAAAAGTCCAGCAGATACTCTGCTGCCATATAAATCCCGCCCTGCTTCTGTACCAGGGCCAATCTGCGCCGGCCATATATACTGCATCCCATGAGGCGTGATACAGGATCATGCTTATTAATGTGAGTCCCCGCAGGCTGTCGAGGAGCGCTAATCTTTCCCGATTATACTTATTCATACTAATTGAATCCGCTTTTTGAATCCGCTTTGTTTTAAACAGGCTGTGTTGTATAATATCGACAGCGCAGGCATCCGATCGCCTGCGTTCTATAGCGTCGACAGCACAGGAATTCGACTGATCGTCTGCGCTGTTTTGCCCAATGCTTCAAAATGGAGGTCCTTATGGAAATAGAAAGAAAATGGATGGTGGACGGCTTCCCGAGCAGCTGGACTATCCGATGATCTATGAACAGAAAATGCGGCAGGGATATATCAGTGTCCGCCCGACTGTCCGCATTCGGGAAGAGGCGATGACCGGCGGAGAAACCGAATATATCCTCTGTTTCAAATCCGGTGCCGGCCTTGTCCGCAAAGAAATTGAGATGAACATCACAGAAGATAAATTCCGCGATCTGGAGGATCTCATCGGCCTTCCGTTGATTCCGAAAGTGCGGCGCACCTATCAGCTGCCGGACGGATGCAAGTTGGAAGTCAATCATGTGGATGAGGGTCTTCCCACGGAATTCTGGTATGCCGAGATCGAATATAAGACGGTGGAACTTGCCAATTCCTGGGACGCTGCAATGCTCTCTCCTCATCTGAAAGCATATTTGAATGACGACGTCACAGAACAGCCGGGACAGACGATGGGTGCCTATTGGATCGCCACAAGGCTCTGCATCGGTTCGGAATTCGGAACTTCAGTTTAAGAAATCTTTCATATTGATCATAGCGATCTCTCCGTTTTCATCCAGGAGGTCCACTTCTCCGTTCTTTCCCCAGGAATAGAGCTCCAGTGCGTCTCCCGTTTCCAGGCAGAACAGGACAGAGTCGATAAATTCCGACTGTTTGCGGAATCTCTCCTCAAATCCTTCCGCGATCTCGGGATAATCCTCTGTCACCTGCACTTCAATGAAGACGATCGATGTTCCCAGTACTCTCGAGAAAAGGCGATCCAGCGTGTTATACGTCACTTCTTCCCGGATCGCTTCGAGAGGGATCCTGTTGACAGACAAGCGGAAGACCGATTGATCCTGCATAAACATTTCCAGCCTTGTACCATCCGTAAAGAGTATGATCAGCGGACTCGACAGCGCTGCAAATGCAGGGATCATGACGTCTTCATCCGGATTTTCCCACTCAGGCAGCTGTACATCAGAATAGTCAAGGAGCCTGAACCCGTAGATCACTTTATTTTCCAGATTCATATGCACCAGCGCATGCCGGAGTTCTTCAGCGCCGATATATACAGGTGCATCCCAATCGTCGAGCGTAAACACTTTCTTATCCATTGACCGTCGCCCTCCATATACAAAATCTCTTATGAAATTCCTAATGAAACTCCTTATTAAATTCCCTATAAATGATTCGATGCCTATCTGTATCTCGCAGCTCTTTTGATCAAATCCATTCGGTCAAAGGCTTTGGGGATCACAAGCTCTGAACTCACATTGCCGGTTGTTGTCTCCTGAATATTGCCTTTCACTATATATTTGCCTTTCGTCTCTTCCACTTTCTTGATCTGTGTAGCTTTATACACATTCTCTTTCATTTCTCCGGGCGTCGAATCCGTGATCTTGTGATACTCCACGGATTTCTTTCCTGCCAGAACGTAGCAGTTCTTTAAAGAGCTCTTCTTAAAGGACCTCAGCATCCAGGCCGTGGGAAAAACAAACAGTGACGGCACGACATAACACACGTTAACAAGTAAAAACAGTGTCTTGAGCCATGTCGGATAAGATGCAAACTGTGTCATCCCTCCCGTGTTGATGATCGCGATCTCTAATACTCCGAAGACCATAGCCGGCATGGAGCAATTGATCAGAATCTGATAGATCCTTCCGGCTCCTCCATAAAACACATCAAAACTAAATTTCAGCTTTTCCATATCCGCTCCTCCCATTCCGTCACGGGAATTTCTTGCGTTGTCCCCGATGCTCCGATTATAACATTTGTCACATGCGGTGAAAAGGAAGAGTTTTTTCGGCACGGAGGCCATAAAAAGCCACCGCATAAAAATGATTTCTTGGGATGGCAGCCTTTTATTGGAAAGGGATAGATGGGCCGGTGAGTAAACAAAAACCAGGCTTCATATGTGGAAATGAAAGAGCCTGGTTTTTGTTATTCCCGAATATTAAATGGGGATGCCCGTCCGGTGTAAGGAATCAGCTTGAGCGGGTGCGGCATGCCCCTAGTAAGCTGCTTTGAATGAGCGGCCGGATGAACCTGATCCTTCCCGAGCTGAGGAGGGAATGAGGGCTGCAGCTCCTGCAGCCCGAAAGCCCACATGTTTGAGACGTCCGGTCATCAGAGCGGACGTCGAGTTTGGAAATGCGGTTCCCTCCGAAGCGAGGGAAGGATCTGTGTGAATCCCCGCGAATTCAACGCAATTTAATAGGGGCATGCCGCACCCGTTCAGGATAATGAATCCTTCCACTTAGTGCGGCAGCCCCTTTATAATTCTGCTGTATTATGCGATCTCGCAGTTCTTCGTCACAATGACATCCACACCGGTGCCGCATACGTCTTTGACGACGACATCACCGATCTTCAGAGGTGCCTGTGCGCGGACCTTGTTGATCTCATCCATGCACTGGAAGATCTTGTCCTTCGGAATGTTGGCATTCGTCTTGACACTGGTCCTCTCCTTGGCACCACCTACTACCACGACAGTGGAAGTGACCGTGCGCTCCGGATGTGTGACTTCCTGACGGGCATATTTGTCACCGATCGGGCAGGTATTGCCTGCTACGCTGAAGACTTCCTCGCCCTCGAACTCAACTGTGATCTGGCAGCCCATGGGGCAGCCGATACATGTAAGATTTCTCTTTTCCATATTCTGCCTCCTACCCTTATTCTGCTTCGATCTTGATGGTGATGGTCTTCAGATCCGGCTTCTCTGCGATCTTCTTCTTCTGAAGGATGACCTGCTCCATCTCACCGGGAGCCATGATCCTCTTCTTCTTGTGCATCACGCGCTCGTCGTCAAAATAGACACTCACATAAGAGTCTTTGAACACGGCGCCTACGCGGAAACGAACGGTCAGCAGATCATCCATTCTCTCAGGATTGATCGTGCAGGGAACAGTATAGCGTGCGCCCTCAACAGCCTTGAGCTGGATGGTCTTGCCGCCTTCCTCTTCCTTGCAGCCGTTCTGTACATATTTTGCCGCGTTCTCGCCTGCGCGTGTCGCTTCCTCAGATACATAGTCAACCAGGTCATGCACATGCAGGACGTTGCCGCATGCGAACACGCCGGGGATGCTGGTCTCGAGGATCTCGTTGACAACAGGGCCGCTGGTCACAGGGTTGATGGAAACGCCTGCGTTTCTGGACAGCTCATTCTCAGGGATCAGGCCTGTGGACAGAAGCAGTGTGTCGCAGGTATATCTCTCTTCAGTTCCGGGGATCGGCTTCATGTCAGGGCCGACCTGTGCGATGGTGACCGCGCTCACGCGCTCCTTGCCCTCGATATCCACGACAGTGTGGGAGAGCTTGAGCGGAATGCCGTAGTCATCCAGGCACTGGACGATGTTTCTCTTCAGACCGCCGGAGAAAGGCATCAGCTCTGCGACGACCTTGACGATCGCGCCTTCAAAGGTCATACGTCTTGCCATGATCAGTCCGATATCGCCGGAACCCAGGATGACGACTTCACGGCCGGGCATATAGCCTTCCATGTTGACCAGTCTCTGTGCAGTACCTGCACTGTAAATGCCTGCGGGACGGTAACCGGGGATGTTCAGGGCACCTCTGGGCCTCTCTCTGCATCCCATGGCCAGGATCACGGCGCCTGCCTTGATCTGGAACATGCCGTCTGTGCGGTTCATAGCTGTGACTGTCTTGTCTTCGGAGATATCCATGACCATGGTGTCGAGCTTGTACTCGATGCCCAGGTCATATACCTGCTGAATGAAGCGGTATGCATACTCGGGACCTGTCAGCTCTTCCTTGAAGGTGTGAAGACCAAAACCGTTGTGGATGCACTGGTTCAGGATTCCGCCCAGTTCTTTGTCACGCTCAATGATCAGAATACTGTCTGTTCCTGCCTTCTTGGCAGCTACAGCGGCAGCAAGGCCTGCGGGGCCTCCGCCGACGATTACGATATCATAAGATGTCATGCTTCTACCCCCTTTGTTCTCTCGATCACAAGCTTGGAGTCTCCGCCGAGCTTGGTGATCTCAGTGAGAGGAAGACCCAGCTCACGGTTGATGATCTCCATGGTACGAGGTGAGCAGAAACCGGCCTGGCAGCGTCCCATGCCTGCTCTTGTCCTGCGCTTCACGCCGTCGAGGGAGCGTGCGCCGAGCGGTCTGTGGATCGCATCGATGATCTCGCCTTCCGTGACGGATTCGCAGCGGCAGATGATACGGCCGTATGCAGGGTTCTTCTTAATAAGCTCGTTTCTCTCTTCGATGGAAAGATCTGCGGGATTGAGGATACCCTTGCGGGTTCCGATCCAGTCTTCCTTCTCCTCGGCACCCAGTTTCTCCTTCATCATCTGGCCGATGTACTCGCCGATCGCCGGGCTGGATGTAAGTCCGGGGGACTCAATGCCTGCACAGTCGATGAAGTGAGGAGCATCCTCAACCTCGCCCAGAATAAATTCATGGTGATCCTCGTGTGCACGAAGGCCTGCGAAGGATGTGATGACCTGGCGGATCGGCAGGTTGCGCACATGGTCGCCCGCCTTAGCGATCAGGTCAGCGATGCCTGCTGCCGTCGTGTTGTTTCCTTCTTTGTTCTCAATGTCCACAGCGGTAGGACCGACGATCAGGTTGCCGTGAATGGTAGGGGATACCAATACGCCCTTGCCGAGCTTAGTGGGCTGCGGGAAGATGGTGTGGGACACGTGGTTTCCGACTGTCTTGTCGAGCAGGCAGTAGTCACCGCGCCTGGGCGTGATATGGATCTTGTTCTCGGAGACCATATTGTGGAAATAGTCAGCGTATACACCTGCTGCATTGATCACATAGCGGGTCTTATACTCGCCGTTGTTGGTGCGGATCTTCCAGATCGGCTGGCCGCACTTCTTGCAGGTATCAGGTGTGAGCTTCTCAACCTTAGTGTTGAAGAAGAAGTCTACGCCGTTCACGTTGGCGTTCTCTGCCATTGCGATATTGAGCATGAAAGGACAGATAATGCCGCTTGTGGGTGCATACAGAGCTGCAACGACTTTGTCGGAAAGATTAGGCTCGATCTCGAGACACTCTTCTCTGTTCAGGATCTTCAAATCCTTAACGCCATTGGCAACACCTCTGTCGTAGAGGTCCTTAAGTCCATCCTTCTCGGACTCGTGGATACAGACTACCATGGCACCGTTTCTCTTAAACGGGATGTCGAGATCTTCGGCAAGATCTCCCATCATTTCATTTCCGCGCACGTTGAACCGTGCCATCAGGGAACCTTCTGCTGCATCGAAACCGGCGTGTACGATCGCACTGTTCGCCTTAGATGTGCCGCAGCAAACATCTTCTTCTTTATCCAGCACACAGACATTGAGTTTATAGCGGGACAATTCTCTTGCCACCGCAGCGCCTGTGACGCCGGCTCCGATGATAATTACATCGTATAACACGAACTCATCTCCTTTCCAGAGTCTGACTCTGTTACGTCAAAGAGGGGGATAAATCAAAACACTCACCGCCCCTCTCAAAACTCAAGCGTCAATCATTAAATTTCTGAATAGATCAACAGATCAGCCAAGGCTGGTCATGAACATATAAAGACCGGAAGCAACAAGGGATCCGCAGATCGGTGCAACGACCGGAATCCAGCCATAACCCCAGTTGGGATCCTTGTGTCCTTTGTTGGGAGCAAGCAGCTGATAAGCAAAACGAGGAGCCGCATCTCTTGCCGCATTCATCGCATATCCGGTAAGGCCGCCGAAGGAAGCACCGCATGCAAGGATGACGCCGTAAACGAGGATCCATGAAACACCTGTGTCGCCTGCATTTGCAGGAATCGATGCCAGTGTGTAAACCAGAACGAATGTTGCGACGAACTCAGACAGGAAGTTCATAGCTACGTTCGGGATCGCGGGAGCAGTGCAGAAGCAGCCGCGGATGGTGTTGTCATCCTGAGTTGCCTTGATCTGATCACTGTAGAGCACGATCAGGATCGCCGCGCCTACAAAACCGCCGCACATCTGTGCCACGATGTATCCGGGAACCAGGCCCCAGGAAAAGCCGCCGCGGATCGCTGCGCCGATCGTAACTGCGGGATTGAAGTGAGCACCACTCATTGCGCCGAATGAGAATGCGGGAACCATGACTGCCATTGCCCAGCCGATCAGGATGTGGACAACGCCGCTTCCCTTCATTCCGGATCCGTCAAGGTTGACAGTGCAGCATACGCCGTCACCGAGAAGAACCAGCATTGCTGTTCCGATAAATTCTGCTAAATAAGCCTGCATAATTTTACCCCTTTCTAAAAAAACAAATTACTTGAGCTGATATCCTTCAGCATATCACTGAACCGGACATGCGGGCATTTCCCCTGTCCCGCATGCCGGTGATATCCATGTTTGAAACATGTCAAGCCGCACACTGCACGGCCTTATTCAATGTAAGCTTCGTTTTGCGGACACTGCTTTCAGTCTTTCGCCCACTCGAGAGTCTTGCTGACAGCCTTCTTCCACTGCTTGAGCTCAGCTGCTCTGACCTCCTTTTCCATCTTAGGAATGAATTCCTTGTCAAGCGCCCAGTTCTTGATGACATCCTGCTTGCTCTCCCAGAAGCCCACTGCAAGACCTGCCAGATAGGAAGCGCCCATAGCGGTGGTCTCAACACACTCGGGCCTCTCGACCTTCGCATTGATGATATCGGACTGGAACTGCATCAGGAAGTTGTTCTTGCAGGCGCCGCCGTCGACCTTCAGAGCGCTCAGCCTGACGCCGGAGCCCTCTTCCATAGCTGTCAGGACATCGCTGGTCTGGAATGCCAGGGACTCAAGGGTAGCGCGGATCAGGTGATACTTGTTGACGCCGCGGGTAAGTCCGACGATCGCTCCGCGAGCGTAGGGATCCCAGTAAGGAGCGCCCAGGCCGGTGAATGCGGGAACGACATAGCAGCCGTTAGTATCCTTGACTCTGGTCGCGAAGTACTCGGAATCCGGAGACTGGTCAACGATCTTGAGCTCGTCGCGCAGCCACTGGATCGCAGCGCCTGCTACGAAGACGGAACCTTCCAGAGCGTACTCGACCTTGCCGTCGAGACCCCATGCAATGGTGGTCAGAAGGCCGTTGTTGGGATACAGAGGCTTTTCACCGATGTTCATCAGCATGAAGCAGCCGGTGCCGTAGGTGTTCTTCGCCTCGCCGGGGGTGTAGCAGGTCTGTCCGAACAGAGCTGCCTGCTGGTCGCCTGCGACGCCCGCGATCTTGATCGGGCCGCCGAAGAATTCGGGATCGGACTCGCCGTAAATGTAACTGGAGGGCTTAGCCTCGGGAAGAACGCTCTTCGGAACTTCCAGCTGTTCGCAGAGTTCATCGTCCCACTCGCATGTATTGATATTGAAAAGAAGGGTTCTGGAAGCGTTGGAATAGTCGGTCGCGTGTACTTTGCCCTTGGTCAGCTTGTAGATCAGCCAGCTGTCGACAGTACCGAAAGCGAGATCACCTGCCTCTGCTTTCTCGCGGACGCCCGGAACATTGTTCAGGATCCAGCGAAGCTTCGTGCCGGAGAAATAAGGGTCAAATACAAGACCTGTCTTATGATATGCGGTATCAGCGATGTCAGGATACTTCTGCATCAGCTCTGCCTTCATGTCAGCAGTTCTGCGGCACTGCCAGACGATCGCGTGATAGACGGGCTGTCCGGTCTTGCGGTCCCACAGGATAACAGTTTCACGCTGGTTGGTGATTCCGATTGCAGCAATGTCTTCATATGTAGCGCCAACGTTCTGCATAGCCATACGAGCGACGGAAAGCTGTGTCTGCCAGATCTCGTTTGCATCGTGCTCTACCCAGCCCGGCTGAGGATAATACTGTGTGAATTCCTTCTGAGCCATGCTGCAGATCTCACCCTTCTCGTTGAAAAGGACACATCTGTTGCTGGTCGTGCCCGCATCCAGTGCCATTACATATTTTGCCATACAATACCTCCTTCTAACTTTGCCGTCACGCCCCCGCATGCCGGCATGTCCCCATTACATGAACCAAACGTCAGGACTTGTTGTGGAAATTGCTGCCGCACCGCTTGACAGCGCGTTCATGATATCCTCTTTCTCCTGGATCAGTCCGCCGCAGATCACAGGGACCCTGCTCATGGAGCAGATCTTCCTGATCATCTTGGGAACGATGATCCCGGGAAGGATCTCAATCATATCCGGCTGTGTCTCGCGATTTTGATGCGACTGCCGCTCAATATTGATAAGAGCCATGCTGTCCAGCACAAAATAGCGAAGTACAGTGGCGAGACCGATCTCCTTTGCATGTGAGATCAGGTTGCCCTTCGTGGTGATGATGCCGTCGGCTTTGGTGTATTTGCGGATAAAGTCTGTTGAAATATCCTTAGGGCTCAGTCCCGTAATCAGATCCATATGGACCATGGCAGTCTTACCCGCTTCCTTCACCTTCGCTACAATATCAGCTATAGTGCAGATGTCTCCGTAGAGAATGAAAACTGCATCTACCTCTGATTTCAAACACATTTCCAGTCCGGTATCATCCTTGATCGCAGCAACAATAGGCGCCGCCTCAATTGTTTCAACAAATTCTCTTCCCATTTAGTTCCTCGCTTGCATAAAAAAAAGAAAACACAACAATAGCGACAGGATCCCCAGTCCCAATTACTGCCATATTCTCTCCTCTCCAGGCAAAGCTTTATTTAACTTGAACTTATAATACCACCAACTTGTCTATTATGCAATATATGACCGAAAACTTTTTTCTTTTTTTGTTCATTTTCACATAGTTATAATCAATCATCCTCTGATTGCTTTGTTGAGTTTTATGTAACCGATTTCATATGGCACAAGACTGTAACTTCTACTGGCAAAGGTGCCGGTTCTTTCATAAACCCGCAGTAAAAATGCATAAAAATACAGCCCCGCAGCATAAAGCCGCGAGGCTGATACAAATCCGAACTTATCGTCACAACAGACCCATTTTCTTTTTGATCGCGGCGAGCAGGTCGTCGAATTCCTCAAATGCGGGAAGCTGGGGATAATCCTGCCTGATCTTCTGCGTCGTTCTGAAGAGGAACCCCGCCTGGCTGGCAAGGATCATGTCCAGATCATTGTAACTGTCGCCGCTTGCGATGGTCTCGAACCCGATGGACTGAAGCGCCTTTACGGTGCTGAGCTTCGATTTCTGCGTGCGCATCTTATAACCGGTGATCTCACCGTTTTCCGCCACCTCCAGTGAATTGCAGAACAGCGTCGGCCATCCCAGTTTCTCCATAAGGGGCATCGCGAACTCCGTAAACGTGTCGCTGATAATGATCACCTGGGTAAATGAGCGAAGCTCGTCGAGGAATTCTCTGGCTCCGGGAAGAGGTTCGATCTTCGCGATCACATCCTGGATCTCTTTAAGGCCCAGTCCGTGTTCCTTCAGAATGCCGATCCTCCACTTCATCAGTTTGTCGTAATCGGGCTCATCTCTGGTCGTTCTCCTGAGCTCGGGAATCCCGCTCACTTCCGAAAACGCGATCCAGATCTCCGGTACAAGCACCCCTTCCATGTCAAGACAGGTAATATACATACTAGTTATCCTCTCCTCTACTGCTTTATAACAACATGTAATAGACAAAATATCCGGCCGGCGCTTCACAGGACTCAGCTGCCGAACATGACCATTTTATCAACAGGCTTCTGAGGGCGCAACATCAGCCGAGCGGAATTTCCACCACCTCTGCCATGCGCATCAGACACTGTTCGATCTGCTCCGAGATCTCAGTCACCAGCCTCTTTGTGATCTCGTCATTCTTGTCCTTTTCGAGACTTCTGAAGAAGCTGCTTCTGACCTCGTCGCTGATCTTTTCCATGCGGGATATAAAATGGCCGCGCGGCACGATCTTGCGCATAGGACGCGGTATCACGATATTCATCACCGCCTCTTCCATCTTTTCCTTTCCGAGGATCAGGACCATCAGAGAGAGCATCGCGCCGGCCACTACTCCCGAGATGCCGCCCGAAATAAGCGCGACCCCGCTTCCGCCGCACAAAAGCCCGATCAGAATGGAAATGATCGTGTCGATCATCCATGTGAGCTCTTCCACTGCAAATACATCTTTGGCATCCACGCGGATATCCAGATCCGAGATCGAGAGATAGGAACTGAGACTGAGTGCCTTATAGGGCACGCCGTGCCTGATACAGATCGGCATCGTGTACTCCTCGATGTCATAGGAGACCGGTTTGAGCCACTGTGCGATCGGTTTGACAAGCAGTTCCTGCACTTCGTCCGTGTGAAGATACTCCTCGATCTCCTTCTCCATCTCCGCGTTGATATCTGCCAGCCGCTCGATCTCCCCGTTTCTCCATCTGTCAAAAACAGGCATGGCCGCATTTTCCAGGATCGGCTGCACCAATATGTCCACAGTGCTGCGATACAGCTCCTCAATATGCTGCTCCACAATGCGCTCGATCGTGCTCGATCCGACCAGTTCGCGGATCTCAGCCCTGAATTCCCTGAGTTCCTCGTCGATCCGGCCGCTCCAGGCAAGTCCTCTGCAAACGGAAAACTCCGGCTCTGCGCCCGTGATCACAACAGACTCGGGAAACGCCTCCCGGCACCAGTCCCTGACTGCGGGTAGCTTCGAGACGCCGCCCGTCAGAAAGACCAGTTCCGGCAGCTCTTCCTGTATCTTCTCCTTGACGCCTTTCAGGCTCTCCATGAAAACTGATTTAAAACTCCGCCCGCCAAGCTGGGGCGCTTTTCCGTTCAGGATACGTTCCGCTGTCTTTTCGTCCATAACGAGCGCAAGCCTGATCGGCTTCTCATAGCTGATGATCACCGACTGTCTGCATCCGTTCTCTCTCCAGTAGTCCTCATCGGCAAAATACTTCTCCTTGAGCCTTCTTGCCGCAAACTCACAGTAGCTGCGCCATGCAGGGCTCTTCTCGAAGATCTCGCGGATCTTGCTGCCGCGGGGCGAATTCTGCAGCGCGCTCTCCAAAAGGAGCTCGTCCATAATGCCGCCTCCCAGCGCGACTTCTCCCGCTGTCTTGAGTTCCACTTCCCTGCCGCCCATAATGTAGGCGAAATCGGTTGTGGAGGATCCGATATCCACGACCAGCACAGGCTTGGACAAAATATCGTAGCCGACCTGGAAATGCTTGGACTGGCAGGCACTGACCAGAGCCGCACGCGACTCGGAAATAATGCGGACCGGAGGATAGCCTGCATCCTCGAACAGCTCTCTGTAACGCTCCCGTGCTGTCTTGTCCCAGCCGGCCGGGCAGCCGACATAGAAACAGCAGTCCTCTTCTTTGACCAGGCTGCCGCTCATATAGAGCTCACCCAGCACACCTGCCGCAAATGACTTTACGTCCCTTCGACTGTCCGGATCCGTGAGAAACCTGCTCTTAAAGCGGATCTTCCGCTCTACGGCCTCCGGGTTATAACATGCTGCTTCACCGATCAGGAGTTCTCCGGTCCGAAGCCTCGCATAAGCTGTCACAAAGCTTTTTTCTTCGCGCACAGTAAGAACCCGGGGCGCTGCGGCATCCTTTTTATTCAGATAGGAGACAGCGCTCTCTGCATCTCCCAGATCAAATCCGTAATAGCGGTCCATATCCTTCTCCTTTGCCGGTCATGCGGCGGATCGCTGCACAAATATCAATATTGATTGCAAGGTCACTGAAAGACCGGTATAAAATCTCTGCAGGATCACTGTGAAGTCACTGCAAGTCCCTTTCGGATCAGTGTCCCGTCCTTGACGAGGGCAGGGCGCATCGTCATATCCTTTTGGCCGGGCAGAAGCTCGAACCACTCTCTTTTGCCGCCCCCGTATTCCACTGTCTCCACCTGCCTGCGGTGAAGATAATAGCATACCATGGAGATCGTCTCCTGCGCGGACGGGTCATCCGGTTCTTCCTCTCTGCGGCTGTAGGCGCTCTCCAGGATCCCCGAAAAGAGTTCCGCTTCTTCCGGACTCAGAAGGCTCCCGGAGGACGGTTTGATCCTGCTCCTCTCGTAGCTTAAGACCTCCTGCGCCTCGCCAAGGCTCTTATCGATCGAGAGCATCACGCCGCGAAGACAGCTCCACACCCCGGCCGGATCGATCCGGATCTCTACTTTGCTGTCTGCGGATGTGACTCCCGTTTTCTTTGACAATGACAGTCTGCCTCCAAGAAACAGAAGCCCCCCTCCGAGGATCGCTGCCGGGATCGCGCTGAAAAAGGCGGCGGCCGGTATCCCTCCGTCCGCAAAGGAGATCATACTGAAAAGTCCGCCCGCCAGCATAAGGATCCCTCCGGCAAGGCATGCAATTGCCAAAGCCGGAATCCCGTGTCCCTCGCTGCCCGATGTGGGCGAACTGCTGCCGGACCAGATCTTCGTCTCATTCGCAGTGCTGATCATGGGGATCATCATCCTGGCAGTTTCCGCCATATACCTGGCAGCATCCCGAAGCCTCTCTTCCCCGCACTCCTCATTGTACTGCATGAGCAGCCGGTCCATCTCCTTTTCAAGTACTTTCTGTGCATTTTCCGGCGATACTGCCTTGGCGAGGTCGCCCATCAGCTGTTCTTTATCGTTCTCCAGAAGCTGTATCCATTCCATTGAGGATCCCTCCGCGCTTATCGGCAATCCGACTCTCCTTCTATAATAATACACCAATCAAATAATACATTAAAACAATGCATTTCCATTTATAGACAATTCGCTGCCCGGGTTCAGGCTTTTTCCATATTTGTGTATCCGGCCAAAATATGGCTGTAAAGGGTGCGCACCGCAGGCGCCATCAAATGCGGGCCGCGGGCCGCAAGACCGATGATCCTGGCCGCATCGGGTTTCATTCTGTATTGGCGCACATCGTAAGGGATGTCATTCATGACCAGCTCCGGCATAATGCAGATCCCGAATCCCGCGGCGACCATGACGACAGTGGACAGGTCGTCCACCACATGATACCTTGTCTGGATATCCAGATGATTCTGTTTCATATAGTTCTGTATGTCGGCATCCGTCGACTCGCGCTGTACGACGAAGCGAAGTTTCTCCATCTCGCCAATGGTCATCTCTTCGCAGGGGAGCTCCTTCTCGAAATCCTTTGGGACAATACACAGAAGCGGATCCCTGTAGAACGGCTCGATGTGCAGGTCGCCCGCACTGGATGTTGATAAAAAGCCAAAATCTACAATCCCGTTCCTGATCCAGTAACTCACATCATCATAGGTTCCCTGAAAGACCTCGATCTCGATCGCCGGATACAATTCTCCGAACGATTTGATGATCTCCGGCATCCAGCTGGTGCATACGCTGGAAAAAACACCGACTTTGACCGTTCCCTGTTTGAGCCCGTTAAACTCCGCAACGGCCTGCTGAAGACTCTCTTCACTGTTGAGCACGGCGTTCACGTACGGCATCAGGTGTTCTCCGTAGCCGGTCAGTGAAACACCCGCTTTTTTTCTTGTAAAGACGGAAAAGCCCAGTTCCTTCTCCATTGAGGAGACCGCATGGCTGATCGCGGAAGGCGTCAGGCCGATGAGTTCCGCCGCCTTGTGAAAGCTGCCCGCCTCGGCAACGGTCTTAAAAATCTGATAGCTGAGAAGCGTCATTGAAATCCTCCATAGTTTCAGTCACTGTCATCCGTAATTATACACTCTTTTTGATGAGTGTAAATAATCCTTATGATGAACAGTATTCAACGATCAGGCCGGATATCCTGCCGCTGTTCAGACTCCCCGCGGGAGAGTTCCTGCGATTTGGCATGCCTGCAGATCTCTTTGAGACAGCATTCGCCGCAGCGCGGTCTTCTGGCAACGCATACTGCTCGTCCGTGCAGGACAAATCTGTGGCACAAGTCATTGCCTTCCTGCGGCGGAACAATCTTCCAAAGCGCTCTCTCCACCTTGGCCGGATCTTTGATCCCATCCACAAGACCAATGAGATTGCACAGACGAATGCAGTGTGTGTCGGTCACGATCGCAGGTTTTCCGAATACATCGCCCATGATCAGGTTGGCACTCTTTCTGCCCACCCCGGGCAGAGCGAGGAGTTCCTCAAATGTGTCCGGCACACTGCCGCCGTATTTGTCGTGGAGAATGCGCATACAGGCAGAGATATCTCTCGCCTTGCTCTTCCCGAGTCCGCAGGGGCGCACGATCTCTTCGATCTCCTCCGGCTGCGCTTTCGCAAGCGCCTCTACTGACGGGAACTTCTCATACAATTTCGGCGTGATCTGATCGACCCGCGCATCCGTGCACTGCGCCGCCAGGCGCACACTCACCAGCAGCTGCCATGCTTTGTCGTAATCCAGCGTACATTTTGCCTCCGGATATTCCTCCTTAAGTTTCCCGATCACTTTCAGCGCCAGTTCTTTTTTTCCAATAATCTCGTTTTTTTCGTTTTTCTCGTTTTTCTCGTTCATCACTTCCTGATCTCCGGATTCCCATCCGTGCTTTCTTTCCATTATTGATACAAACTCTATATTGATACAGACTCTATTTTGGCATGTCCCGTATATATTTGTCAAAATACCGCATTTCGATATATAGTCAACAACTATATATCCAGACAGTTCACCCCGAAATATTCCGATCTTTTTAAGATCCATAATATGTTACTCTTTTAGTAGGGTTATAGGACTTGATCGAAGCTTTTAAAACCAGAAATTCAAGTGACCCGCCATCGTTCTGATCCCAGGATCAGACTCTTCATCCGTTTAGAGGCTGCCGCACCGTAAATGATCCTTAGGTGCGGCAGCCTTTTTTAGCCACAATTTTCCCGCTTCCATTTGACTGTACTTCTTTGATGTATTACTATGTTAAAGTATACCTTTTACAGTAACTATTGAGAGGGGAAAAACCATGCAAAACAAAGATTCAAAAATCTCAATTTCTGTGGTCGCGATGATCGTTGTGATTCTCATGATCGTCGCGATGGCATTTCTGACAACAGCAGACAGCGTTCAGCAGAGCTTCTGGTCACTGGTACCTCCGGTCATCGCGATCGCCCTGGCACTGATCACCAAAGAAGTGTACAGCTCTCTGTTCATCGGCATTATCACCGGCGCTCTTCTTTACTCCGGTTACAGCTTTGAGGGGACCCTCAACCATATCTTTAACGATGGCGTCATCGCTGTGCTCGCCGATTCCTACAACATGGGCATTCTTGTTTTCCTGGTCATTCTGGGCATCATGGTCCAGCTCATGAACCGTACGGGCGGCAGCGCCGCATTCGGCAACTGGGCCTCCGAAAAGATCACTTCCAGAGAGGGTGCCCAGCTCGCCACGATCGGTCTTGGCTGCCTCATCTTCATCGACGACTATTTCAACTGCCTCACCGTCGGAAGCGTCATGCGCCCCGTAACGGACAAGCACAAGATCTCACGCGCCAAGCTGGCTTATCTGATCGACGCGACGGCAGCGCCTGTATGTATCATCGCGCCGATCTCCTCCTGGGCTGCAGCGGTATCCGGTTTCGTGGAAGGCGAAAACGGCATCAGCCTTTTCATCAAGTCCATTCCTTACAACTATTATGCGCTGTTCACGATCGCCATGATGGTTCTTATGGTCATGATGAAAATAGAGTACGGCCCCATGTATAAGCATGAGCGCAATGCCATTGAAAATGGCGATCTGTATACAACGCCCGACCGCCCTTACGCCAATGTCAATCAGACGGCTAACCCCACTGAGGGCAAAGTGATCGACATGCTCTTCCCGATCATCACATTGGTCATCGGCTGCGTCATCGGCATGATCTACACCGGCGGTTTCTTCAGCGGGACCAGTTTTATTGAGTCTTTCGCAAACTCAGATGCCTCTGTAGGTCTGGTGCTCGGATCCTTCTGCGCGATGGTCCTCACGATGTTCTTCTACATGTTCCGCAAGTCTCTGGACTTTTCCTCCATCATGGAGTGCATTCCGGAGGGATTTAAGCAGATGGTCCCCGCGATCCTGATCCTGACATTCGCCTGGTCCCTCAAGGCTATGACGGACAGTCTGGGCGCCAAAGAATTCGTCGCCTACATTATCCAGAACAAAGCCGCAGGTTTTGCCGGCCTTCTGCCCTTCATCATCTTCCTGATCGCCGTAGGCCTCTCTTTCGCGACCGGAACCAGCTGGGGCACCTTCGGTATCCTGATTCCCATCGTCGTCGCCTGCTTCCAAAGCACCGACTATCAGCTGATGATCATCTCCATGTCCGCGTGCATGGCAGGTGCTGTCTGCGGTGACCACTGCTCGCCCATCTCCGATACGACCATCATGTCCTCGGCGGGTGCCCAGTGCAACCACTTGAACCACGTATCGACGCAGATCCCGTACGCGATGACCTGCGCCGCGATCTCTGCTGCTACATACATCATCGCCGGACTCACCAAGAACGTATTCCTTCCTCTCCTGATCGGACTCGTTGTAATGATCGCGATCATGTATATTCTTTCCCGCAAGGCGGCAAAAGAAAACGCATAATTCAAACACATAATAAGACAGAACGACTTAACTGAAGACCGACTTGTTCTCCTCTTCTGTGACCTCTTTCCTGAACCGGTTATACAAGAACCCTGCTGTGATCACCGATACCACCTCCGCAAACGGTGTCGCTAACGTGACACCGTTAAGGCCTATGAGCATCTTAAAGATCAGCATGGCCGGGATGTCTAAAACGCCTTTTCTCATGATCGAGAGCACCAGCGAGGATTTTCTGCGTCCGGCTGCCTGAAAAACCGTGTTGGCCATAAAGGACAGCGCACACAGCGGCGCCGCAAAGGCGATGACCTGCAGGAATCTTGTGCCGAATTCCACAGAAGCCGGCTCGTCGATAAAGAACATGACCAGATGCCTTGAAAATACCCTGAAAAGGATTGTGCAGCATACACTGAAGCCCAGTGAGACCGTCACCGTAAACCGGATCACTTCTCTCATGCGGTCATGCTTCCGGGCACCGTAATTATAGGCAATGAGCGGCAGCACACCCTGCGTCAGGCCCAAATTGGTATTGAAGGCGATCATGTTCACTTTTTTGGCTATACCCATTCCGGCGACCGCTGCGCTTCCGTATTCCACCACCAGTTTATTGGCAAATATGTTGGACACCATTGCCAAAAACGTCTGCAGTGCGGCGGCGGTTCCGATCGAGAAGACTTCGCCCGGAATACCCTGCTTCAGTGTAATATCTGCCGGTGAGAACGTGAACACCGGATTGTCCCTGTGTCTGTACAGGAACACCAGGAAGTAAGTCAGGGCGATCGTATTGGACAGACAGGTTGCGATCGCCGCGCCCGTGACCTCCATACCGCGCGGCAGGAGCACGAACATGAAGAGCGGATCCAGAATGATGTTGAGGATGCCGCCCATGGACATCCCGAATCCCGCTTCCTTAGCAGCGCCGATCGACCGGACCAGATGTCCGCACAAGGCATTGCCCAGCGTCGGGATCGCGCCGACCACCATCGTCCAGAACATGTAACTGTAAATGTAAGCATAGGAATCGTCGCTGCCGCCGATCATAGGGATCAGAAAAGGTCTTGCAAAAAAGATTGCCACCGCGTAGAGAATGGCTGCCGTGAGGCCGCCGTACAGACTGAACGCGAAGATCCTCCGTGCCCGGTCTGTCTCTCTGCGTCCCAGCGCTCTGGAAATGGCGCTGGAACCGCCGATCCCGAACAGATTGGCCAGCGCCTGAATGATGATAAAGACCGGAAGGCAGACCGTAAGAGCCGCCATCATGGAAGCGCTCCCCGTCCTCCCCACATACCATGCGTCCGCAAAGTTATAGACAATATTGATCAGCTGTGTGATGATCGTCGGAATGGCCATCGTAAACACAGCCTGCGCGACCGGCGCTTCTTCGAAGATCCATTTTCTGTTCGCAGTGCTCTCTTTGCTCATGGAATCTCCTTTTTACTTCTGACAATACCCGTCTGCAGAATCAGTGAAACACTTCGTTTTCCCTCAACATTTTTTCCTGAAATTCCTCATACGGGTCTGTGTAAAAGCGCAGATCCTCATGCATCTCTGCCAGTTCCTCTTCTGTGCGGACACGCTCCTGCGCTGCTCTTCTGCGGACCCTGCGCGGTCCGCCGTAGGATCCGCCTCCGTCAAGACCGATCGGTCCTTCCGGCTGCGTCTCTTCGGGAATGTCCATGGCGCCCTTAAACTGCGTCTCATAGAGCTCCGTGTACACACCGCCCGCCTTCACTAAATCCTTGTGCCTGCCGCGCTCTGCGATCACGCCGTCTTTGATCACAAGAATCTCGTCAGCCGCCAGGATCGTGGACAGCCTGTGGGCGATCAGAATACTGGTCCTTGAAGAGATCAGAGGATCAATGGCGTCCTGGATCTTGCGCTCCGAGATGGAATCCAGCGCGGAAGTTGCCTCATCAAAAATCAACAGAGCAGGATCCCGCAGCAGGACGCGTGCTATGGACAGCCGCTGTTTTTCCCCGCCCGAGAGCTTGAGTCCGCGGTTTCCGACCATCGTGTCGAGCCCTTCCGGCTGCCGGGAGATAAAGTCATATATATTGGCGCGCTCGCAGGCATCGATCAGCTCTGCCTCCGTCGCCTCCGGTTTCACATACAGGAGATTTTCCCGGATCGTTCCGTTGAACAGATACGTATCCTGCGTCACAACGCCGATCGATCCGCGCAGAAATGTCAGATCGAGCGCTTTTACATTGATACC
>Ga0310695_10004082_pt1 | contig 27511 bp, 47 predicted proteins | sample RumenRJG_04DNA_FD_203882 | JGI IMG/M metagenome (GOLD analysis project Ga0310695, IMG submission 203882) | Bovine rumen microbial communities from Lethbridge, Alberta, Canada - RJG_04 (v2) (version 2) | ecosystem: Host-associated > Mammals > Digestive system > Stomach > Rumen | place: Canada... | reverse complement strand
CGTTCATGCCGTCATTATACGGGCGGACGACGGCGTTTTCGCCCGGGCCGTCACTTCATCCGCGACATCGCGACGGCGGCGGAATACACCAGGAACAGCGCGTTGAACGCCGCGCTCCACGCGTGCCCCGCCTCTATCGTCTTCATCAGCGCGCACGACGCGACGCCTACGCCGACCACCGGCAGTATCCTGTTCAGCTCTTTCGAAAGCACGGTCAGCCCCCTATCACGATCTTCCTCGCCCGCTTGGCGGCCTCTGCCGAGATGAACTTCCCGGCGCCTTCGCCGATCTGTTCGACTATAGGCCGTTCCTCCTTGACGACGTCGTCGAAGACGCGCTTCGCCAGGTGCTTCATGACCGTCCCCATGTCCTTCGGCCCGAGCTCCGCGGGCAGGATCCCCCTCGTCGACCAGCTTGAGGATGATCTTCCGGACGCGCGCCTCGGTGACGACCGACGCCGCCAAAGTGGTTCCGCGCTCCTTCGCGGCGGCCTCCTCCGGGCTCAGTTCGCGCTTCGCCTTGACTTTGTGCGACTCCTTGAACTCGTCGTTGACGATCTTGAGGTACGCCGGGTTCCTCCTGTCCTCGTCCCAGAGCCTGGACATGTTCTTGACCACTATTCCCTCTTGCGCTGGCCCGTACGCCCTGGACTTCTTGAGGAACGAGCGGCAGTGCTCCCAGCTGACGAACGGCCCGTAGTACAGCTTCTCGACGTACTCGAGCCCGTTCTGGCGGCAGAACTCCTGGACGAACTTCTGCGTCATGTACCGGCCGGCCTTCCTGTCGAACACGTCGTAGACCCGCCACCTGTTGTACCAGTCCGGGTTGTACGCCACAGAGTGCTTGACGCACCATTCCCCGAAGACCACGAGCCCGGGGTATTTCGACATGTCGAGCTTCGGCTCGATCTCCGTCTTCACGTAGTCGTAGAACCCGCGCAGCGCGCCTGGCTTGTCGAGGAGGTTGGTCCTGGAGAACACCTCCAGCTTCCCGGTCGTCTCGTCCCAGGCGATCGACGCGTTGGCCCCGTCGATCTTGGTGGTTATCGAGATAATGTCGCCGGGCTCGAACGCGCCGGTGTTCTTCGGGCGGACCGCGTCGGTCCCGTCCTTCTTCTTGCCGATGACCAGGTCCTCCTCGCGGACGTAGTCGATGTCGACGAACTTGTGCTGGACCGGCTCCAGCTGGCTCTCCCAGTCGCGGAACGACATCGTGTACTTCTCGCCGTCCGCAGGAGACTTGAACTCGGCTATGACTTCCCAATTAGAAGGGTAGTTCTCAGAAGAATACGGCTTCTCGATGAAGTTCCAGTCTGCGTCAAACCCGACGATCTCCTTCACGGTCCCGCGCCAGCCGTACATTGGCACGGTCTTCTCGACGCCTTTAATGCATGTGTATTCACGATAGTCTTTGTCGACTACCTTTACTTCAGTCTTTTCCTGGAAAACCGGTCTCTTCATTTCGTTTTCTCCTTGCAACCCGCATTATGCGGGACGGCGCCCGGGGTTTTCGCCCCGGGAAAAAAGACGCCGCGCTTTCCGGCGCGGCCTTCTTTCACTTGAACCTCGGATTGTCTTCCAGTTCCCTTTTCAGGCAGGCCTCCATCGCCGAAAGCTCGGCGTAGACCTTCTCCGGGACCTGGTCCCTGACGGCGGCTAGCCCGTCACGTATGACGTGCAGGCTCGCGATGAACACCTGGATTTCTCCGTGCGACATTTTTCATGCAGGCCTTTCATATGGGGTTTGCGATACGACCTCTGGTTTATTTACCGCGGGGGCGGAATCCTGGCCGCGGCCTCGTACGCGCGCTTGGCGAAGTCGCGGCCGGCGTCGACGGCCTGCCATTCCTCCCAGCCGTCGGTCGCGCACTTGAACTCCAGATCCGGCCGGGAAGGAGCGCCCGCGGACGCGGTAAAATAGCTGAGATTTGACTCCCACTGTATATACAGCTTCCGCTCGTCCGGCCCAATCGTCGCCTCGCCGGGCGAAACGCGGTTGAACGTTCCGCCGATTTCGGCCATCCCGCGGACGAACGCCTCTCCGAAGTCGAAGCTCATTCAGCGCCCCCTTCCGCGCCGGCGCCCTCGTACTTCTCCTTGAGGCGCTTCAGCTCGGCGAGCTCGTTCCTCCTGACGTTCTCCTGCCACCTGCGCGACTCCTCCTCGAGCGCCGCGGCGCCGCGCGCGGATTCGGCGTCCTTCCATTTCGCGGCGCGCTCGTGCGCCGTCCGCTCGGACTCGAATATCGAAGACGGGTATTCGCGCAGCTCCAGGCTGGTCGAGAAGTCCGAAGCCCACTGCCTTTCGAACGCCACCCTGACCTTGTCCCCGACCACCCAGTAGTCGCGGAACTTCTCGGCGTCGTCTTCGCGCAGCCACGCGCTCCATATCCGTTCCACGTAGTCCCTGGCCCCGTCGCGGGCCTTCGCCGCGTCCGTTAGCCAGTCGAGCGGGCCGTACTCCGGCGCGGAGTAGAGCTCGACGTCCGCGAGCGCGTACCCGACCGCCTGCAGGACGGACTGGACCTCGTCCGCCTCGATTCCGTTGTCGGCCAGAACCTTCTCCGCCGCCTTTACGCTGTCTGCCGTGATTTTCATGTTCGCTTTTCTCCTTACATTTCTATTATGCGCCGCGCCGGTTCGGGGTTCGCCCCGGGGCGCCGAACATCGCGTTCCGGGCCTTTATCCAGGCGCCGTAGAGCTTTTTGGACTTGGGCGTGCCGACCAGTTCCTTTTCGATGTCGTCCAAATGCTCCGTTAAGAACATGACAAGCCTGAGCCGTTCTATCTCCGCCTTGTCGTCTTTGTCGAACGGGTCCATCGCCCTCGGGTCGATCCGGACCCGGCGCGGGCTTCTGGCCTTGTCGAAGTCCTTCTTGCCGAAACAGACGACGAACACGCGGCCCTTGCCGTCTACGCAGACGCGTATCGTCGCGCATTCGGGCCCGACGGACTGTATCGAGGCCGTTTGCGTTCCTGACCGCTCCAGCCACGAGCCGATGACCTTCTTGTTGTATTCGACGAGATTCGGCAGGGCCCCTTTCGTCGCGCGGGGCGCGGTTTCCGTCTTGTCTTTCTTCGCAGTCTTCATGCCTTTATTATGTTTCGGCATTGCGGCGGTTTTCGCCCGCGTCGCCCCGGGCGAAACTCCGGAAACGCGAGGCCCCCGTATAGACGGAAAAGGCCCGGTCTTTCGACCGGGCCACGCGCCCGAAGGCGCATCCGCAAGGATTCGGAACAAATCTTACTTCGCGGCCTTGAGCGCGTCCTTGGCGTTCTTGAGCGCGTCCTTGGCGCGCTGCATGGCGGCCTTGGCGTCGGCGGCCTTGGCGGCGGCCTTGTCGTACGCCTTCTGCGCCTTCTCGACGGCCTTGCGCAGCGCCTTCAGCTCGGGCGTCTCCTTGACGGCCTTCTTCGCGGCGCGCGGGTTCACCGCCTTCTTCGCGGCGGGCTTGCGGCCGGCCTTCTTGGCGGTAGGAGCCTTGCCCTCGGCGGCGGCCTTCTTGGCGCGGCACTTCTTGACGGCGGCCTTGCGGGCCTCCTTGTGCTTGGCGTAATATTCGCGAGCGTAAAGATTCTTCTTCGCGCGCTTCTCGGCCTCGGCGAGGGTCTTGGTCTCGGCGGCCGTGTTCGTGTTCGTGTTCATCTTTTTGTTCCTTTCGTTTTCCTTGTTTGTTCCGCAACGTTCTTCGTCGCGTCTAGATTATACCGTTAGCGTCTCGGGGTTTTCGCCCGCTATTCGCGCGGGCTTTCGTTTTCCCCGGTCTTTTCGCCTTCGTAGAACTTCTGGACGGCGGGCGCTATCACGGCCCACGCGGCCTTGTTCATCGGCGCCGTCTCAGGGACGGCCGCGTCCATCTGCTGGAACACGCCGGCCAGGTACTGCAGGACGGCCTTCCACTCCGGCTGGGCCGGCTTCTCGCCGCGCGGCGCCGTCGGGGCGGACAGGTACTCGGCCTTGTACCGCTCCGACAGCTCGGCGAACCTCGCTTCCGTCGCCTCGCGTTCCTTGTCGAACGGCCCCATCTTCCTGAGGTCGGCCGCGTCGCGGAACATCTGCCGTATGTCCTTAGGCTCCATGCTTCGTCCTCAGTCGTGGAGCATGACGGTGTTGCCGTCCTCGTCTTCGGCCCACACGTGGTTGGACCACGCGTCGAAGTCCTCGTCCCAGTCGACATTCAGCTCGTCGTCGTCGACCCACTCGCCGTCTTCAAGCGTCTGCGCGAACCCCGACGTGTTGACGCGGTGCTTCGCGCCGTCGTCCGTCTCGAAGCGGATCGCGTCGCCTTCGACCTCGTACGACTTCCAGCCGTACGTCTTGGCGAGCTCCCCGGCAAGCTGGGCGAGCGTCGAGACGCTGTCTTCGTCTATAAGTATCTTCTTCATGTCGTTTCCTCCTTGCGCCTTCATTGTGCGCGGTTCAGCCGCGGCTTTTCGCCTCCCACGCCTCTTCCGCGGCGAGCGCCTTCTTGAGCGTAGTCGGGACCCACTTGCGCCCGGCCTTCGCCATGTAGACGGACTTCATGTCGCCTTCGCCGTCGGCGTTCGCGAGCGACTTCGCCTCGGCGGCCAGGCGCTTCGCGCGGAACGGCTCGACCGGCGTGGCCTCGGACTCGTTCTCCGTAAGCCAGTAGTGGTCGACGTACTTGCGCGGCTTGCACCCTCCGATCTTGAACCACTCCACGTGCAGCCAGAGCGGCCGCTGCGAGATGCTCGTCGGGCCGGGGTTCAGCCTGATCTTGACGTCGAGTTTCGGATTGTGCCTCATGTTCGTTTCCTCCTTGCGGATTGATTATGCTCCGGAAGGCCGCGCCTTTTCGCCTAGGCCCGCACCATCTCCAGGAACTCGGCCTCGGTGATCTTCTTGACGCCGTACTCGTCTGCCTTGCGGTTCTTGGACGATCCGGAATGCGGCGTGTTCGTCACAAGGTAGGTGAGGTCCCTCGACACCGACGACGCGACGCCGTAGCCGGCGCGCCTCGCCATGGCGGCGGCCTCCTGGCGCAACAGGCGCTCTAGCTTGCCGGTGAAGCACACCGTGCCGAGGCACGCGCACTCGTCGTCCTGGATGGGCTCGGGCTCGGAAACGCGAGGCCCCTCCTGGACCGGCTCGGGCTCCGACGGTCCGACGACGACGGGGTGGCTGCTCCACGCCTTGCCGGCGTCCCGGCCGGACAAATCGACCGTCGCGTCCGGCGCGGCGCAGTCGATGTAGGTCTTGTCGTGGAACTGCCCGCCGTCCCGCACGACGCCGTTGATCTCGACGCCCGCGGCGGCCAGCCTTTCGCGCAGGCCTGCACACTCTCCGAGAAATTCGCGGCGCTTTCCGGCGCGCGCCCAGTTGCGGCGGCGCTGGCTTTCGGGAATAGGCTGGGTCGAGGCCCTCTCCCATTCGAGGACGTAATAGAGCTGGCGCTCGGCGTCCCAGTAGACCTGGAGGCGCATGTAGCGGCTGTACGAAGGATAGCCCGAGCAGTTGACGGACCCGTCGACGATCACGTCGTCGAGGCTGTACGAGCGGAGCTCGTAGTGCCCGCGCCCGTTGCGGAACACGATGTGGTTGAGCGTCTTGGCGCAGAGCCGGTAGCCGCGGAGGGTTTCGCCCTCCAGCAGGTTCATCTCGTCGGGGGAGTCGCTGAGGAAGTCGGCGTACTCGAAACGGTAGTTGCGCCCTTCCTGGCGGGACCGCGGCACTTCGGCGAGCTTCGCCTCGACACGCCCGCGCAGCGCCTCGTACGCGGCCTTTATCCTCTCGGACTGCGCTGGCGTCAGGTACGTCTTGACCCTGTACGGGGTCGACGTCGCCTCGCCCCAGTCGCCGCAGTCGTAGTCGCCGCGGTGGAGGCGTTCGATTTCGTTCTTCAGCTCTCTGCTCATTCTGCTCATGCCGGTTTCTCCTTGCGTCTTTATTATGCGTTCGGCCTTGCGCGGTTTTCGCCAGCGGCGTCACGCCGGGACTTCAATTTCTTCGATGTTCCATTCGCAGCCGTCGTTGTCGTCGAGCGTTTCCCAATTGTATTTTGCGCTCATCTTGTCGAAATCGACTACGATTGGCATCCCGGCGCGATCGTCGGCCCATTTCTCGATGTCGGCGCGGACTTCGTTCCGGGCTTCTTCCTCGGTCGCGCACGCCTTCAGGACGCGCGGCTTGCCGTCGCAGGTTTCCCCGCTATCTATGTACGTGGCTATCCAGATTTTCTTCATGTCGTTTCTCCTTACGCCTTTATTATGCGCTGGGACCGCGGGGCTTTTCGCCTGCGGTCGATCCTATGCCTTAAGAATCGTCTTCGCGCCTTTCGTCACACAGAACCGCTTGCGGACAAACACGCAGTCGGGATCTATCCTGAAATACCTATCGGTTGGCTGCGCGACGCAGACAATCGACTGGACGTATTCGCCGTTTACGCAGACGCATCCTGTCATGTCAATTTTCTTAAGCGTCTCGTCGGGCGAAAGCTCTTTGAATATCGCGTTAAATCCTTTTAGGACCCAGTCGTTTGGAAGCGCCTTGCTATAATCGTTCATCACTTTCCTCCTTACGCCTTTATTATGCGCGCTAGCGACTTCCCTTTTCGCCTAAAAAGGAAGGCCGCCCGGAGGCGGCCCGCACATGGCTCACCGGCGGAAAGGGCCGCCGGACCCGAATCACTTCGCGAAGTCGAACCTCACGAACCAGGCGGACTTGCCCGCGCCCGGCCCTGGATCGGGTTTGACGCGCGGCCTGGAGAAGCCGTAGTCCTTGAGCGCGTCGTAGAGAGAATCGACGACGGGCGTGACAGACGCGAGGCCTAAACCCGGCTTGCGTATCTTCACGATCATCCCGAGACCGGATTTGCCGGACCAGTCCTGGAACGCGAGCGGACATTCCGCAGAGGCTTCCCCGTCGGGCGAAACCGTCTTGACGACGAACCCCTTCGGTTTCCCGGGGCCGTAGTCATCGCCTGGGTAGTCCGAAACGTCGAGGCCCCCGTCCAGCGCGAGCGCCGCCTTGGCCGCGTTCACGGCGTCCCATACCCGGGCTTCCGCGGCGTTGCGACCCTCGTCGGGGCCGAGCGTCTTGACACCGAGCGTTTTGAGCGCCGAAGCGAAGTCGGCGAGGAGCTTGTCGGACCCGCCTTCGTAGAACCCGTCGAACGCGTCGTACTCGGACGAGACGCCGAGGCACGCGTCGTACACGGCCTTGAGGACCTTCGCGGTTTTTCCGTCTATCGCCATGGATATTTCTCCTTACAGCGCGATCGCCTCGGCCTCGTCGCCGGACGGGAGAAGCCTGATCGAAAGCAGGTCGCCGTCCGAGCTGGACACGCCCAGCGCCTCGACCTCGTCCAGCATGCGCCAGTTCGCGAGCGCCGCCGACTTGTAGTCTTTGCTGGGGTCGTCGCGGGCCTCGTCCTCGGCCGCGTTCAGCCTGCGCAGCTTCTTCGCGATCCTGGTCAGCGCCTTCCTCGCGGCGCGGACCGCCTTGACGTCTTCGTCGGATATCATCTTGAACTTTGTCGCCATCTCGTTTCCTCCTTGCATGCGGATTATGCGCCAGGACCCAGGGATTCTTCGCCCGGGCGGTCACTCCGAAAGGAGCTTCTTCATCTCCGAGAGGACCGGCTCCGGGATCGGGTGCCAGTGCCAGGCATGACCGTATTCGACCCCGTCGGAGTCCTTCTCCATCCCAGCGGCCTTCAGCGCGGCGAGCCCGGCCTCGTAGTCGTGGACCGAGACGCCTTTCGACTTCAGGTACGCCTCCTGCTTCTCGTCTCCGAAATGCATATCGTTATTATGAAAATTTTCCCACCAGCCGTATATCTTCTTGAACAGCGGATCGCTGACGAACTCGGCGATCGTGTCGAGGCACTGGCCGCAGTGCACGTAGTCCGTGCCGCGCCCGTTCCAGAACCCGCCCATGATCCCGAGCACGACGCGCCCGTCGCCCTTGTCGTACAGGCGGACGTCCACGTCCACCCTGTTGATCCTGCGGCCGCGGCCGTAGTAGTCGACCTTGCCGAAATCGAATGTCTTCTGAAGATTCATGTTTTTTCTCCTTGCGTTTTTATTATATGGAAAGGCGACAGGGATTTTCGCCCTGTCGCCTCTTCTTTCTCGCGCCGCGCTTCAGCCGCGCTTTCCGACCCACTCGGCCCACGCCGGGGGCTTCAGTCCGGCCTTGCGGCATTTCGCCCGGTCCTTGGCCCACCGCCAGTAGCGGCGCTTCTCGTTCACCGCCATGAGCTTGACCATGACCGTGCCGCGCGCACGGCGGTCCGGCGAAGGGGCGCGGGCCACGCCGGCCGTCGCGAGGCCTCCTGCCTGGCCGATCTCCTGGCGGACGGGGTTGGCCTCGTCGGCGAACCCGAAGTCGCCGAGCGTCGCGCGGTGAGAGGCCTCGCCGAGCGCCTTGAGCTTGAAGTCGACGCTCGGGAGGTCGGGCTGGACCGGCCTGGCTTTCGGCCTGGCCGCCTCGAACTCCGCCGGGAACTTGTCGCAGAGCGACTCCGGCTTTTCGGCGGGGACGAGCGCCTCCACGGCGTTCTTGAGCATGTTGAGGCCTTCGACGATCTTGTCGACGGCGACCGTAATCCTGAGCGATTGCAATTTAGTCATGTTGTTTGTTCTCCTTACGCCTTCATTATATGAGCGGTACTTGACAGATTTCGCCCGTCACTTGTCCCCCTGCGCGATTTCGTCGAACGCCTCGACGATCTCCGCGATCTGCTCCGCGATCTCGTCGTCGTCCTTCGTCAAGCAGAACGCCAGCCGGACCGCGCCGCCTATGAAGTCGGTCAGGCGCTTGTAAAGCTTCGCGCCCTTCGCGGTGAAGCACTTGACGCACCGGCCCTCCTCGTCGAACTTCGGCTCGACGAAGACCTTGCACTTCTTCCCGCCGTTCATGAGCCAGAGCAGCTGCTCCAGGTTCGGGTACGCCGGGATGTCCTTCTGCACGCCCCTGAAGCGCGCGGCCTCTTTCTTCTTCTGGCCGCGCAGGTAGGCCTTCTTTTCTTTTTCGGTCATCTCGTTTCCTCCTTGCGGAAAGATTATGCGCCGCGTCACGGCAGGTATTCGCCCAGCTTCTTCAGCCCGTCGTCTAGCCACCGTTCGAGACTCGCCTCGAATTCGCGGCGCAGTTCTTCGATCTTGGCGGCGTCGTTCCGCCCGGCGAGGTCGACGTTCCACGCCCCGGCGAGGTTGCGCACCCCGTTCAGCAGACGGCCGGCGAAACAGTTGACGTCGTGGGTCAGCCGCCCGGAATATCTACGACAGCGTTCGTAGACGGCGGCGGCCCGGCGGCAGAGGTCCTGCGTATGCCCGGGCATCTTGTCGGTTATCTCGGAACAGAGGTCAGGCATGTTCCTCCTCCTTCTTTTCGACCGCCCTCCTGAACGCGTCCATCGCGGCGTCGTCCCGGCGGCGGTGCAGCCTCAGCGACATCTTGAACCCGCAGAGCCTGTTCCCGAACATGGCGGCGGTCAGGACGCGCCACCTGGCCTCGTTCGCCGGGACGGGGCTTCCGTCGCGCATGGGCAGGTTTATGGTCCGGCACAGGTCGGCGGCCTTCGCCAGGCTTACGCTCACGTCGACGCCGAAGCGCGACATGACGACGCGGGAGTTCCTGAACATCGACAGGTCCAGATTCTTGAAATGGACCATCTGGCTGTAGTCGAGCGAGACGGCGGCGCCGGGGTTTCCGGCCTGGAGGAGCGCCAGGTTGAAGATCGTATGCAGGGCCTTGTGCTGGCCGGCCGTGACGCGCACGTAGTTTTCTTTCCGGTTCTCCCCGCCGAGCGACGCGGGCCAGATGTGGTGGCGCTGCAGGCCCGCCTTGCCCTGGTTCTGCCGCCGGAAAAACTCTATCTCGTCGACGTACATCTTGACGTAATTCTTCATACGTCTTTATTATGCCGGAAGACGATTTGGTTTTCGCCCGGCCGCAGATTCTCTCTAAACTCCGTTAGATGCACTTTTAGGGAGTCCGAACCAGACGGATAGAGAATTAAGCGTCCGGATATCCGGACGCTTCTAAAAAGTTTTAGGATAGTTTTTCTACGACGGTAATGGGATGAAACCGCCAGTCGGACACGCCGGGCTCGGTCTTGAAGAACTCGCACCAGTCGCGCGGCATGCCTTTTCCCGGCTCCGCAGACAGGGAAAACTCGGTGGCGTCGCGCCTGTTCTCAACGACGGCGCATCCTGTCTCCCCGACCTTGAGGTAGCCCGTCCGGTCCTTGTCGTTCAGGTCGAACCCGAAGAGGACGGCGTACCTGCGGACGGAATTTTTCTTTGTCTGCTTCCTGTGCATGTTTCAATTATGCCGTCAGAACGATTCGAGCGGCTCGTCGTCGGAACTCCGGTCGATAAGCGTCCAGTTGCGCTTTTCGGCCCAGAAGTCGCGGCCTTCCATGTCTTCTTTCCTAAGGACGTCCTGCTCGGCGGTCACCGACGTGCTCCAGATCTGGCAGCCGGGGAACTTCCTGAGGAACTCCTCGTTCGCGAGCTTCGGGCAGGTATGCATGATGAACGCGGCCTTCCTGACGCGCTGCGCGCCGGGAGGCGCGCCCGACACCAGGTACTGCTTCAGCAGCACCGGCTTCTTCCGCTTCTTGTCTTCTCCGTCGTGTTCGTCCTGCATAACGTCTCCTTCTATTACGCGTGCGCGCGTTTAATATTTATTTATATATATTTATATATATTTAATATATTATAATTAATACATAATATTAAAAAATTTTAGATAAAAAATTAAATTATTAAAAAAACTACAATTATTCGCGCGGGCAAGCGTGCGCATATTTACTTTTCAAACCCAATGCACGGCCGGGCATGCCCGGCCGGCTCGTCAGGCGCCGCGGCGCCTGACTTCGCTGGCACGTATGTTTTTTCGTGTTTACGTCCGACAACGGTAAATAAAAATCGAATTCGGGAAAACCGGCATAAATACAATTCTAAAGGAAAAGACATGGCTTTCAACGACATCAAGGCTTGGCGCGAAATCATGGACGCCGACGAAGAGGAGAAGCTCGCGTACGACGCCGCGTGCGCCGCGGCGGAACGCCGCGCCGCCTAGGCGGAGCGGGACGAATACGACGAAATCGAACAGGCGTCTGTCGACCCGGCAACGTGCGCATGCGGCGAAAACGGCGGCTGCGTCTGCCTCGACGACCTAGAAGACGACGAAGTTGACTTTTCCGCCTACGGCATTTCCGAGGCGGACCTCGGCGTCGGCCCGGCGGACGAGCACTATCCGACGGCGCGCGACCTGGCGAGGGAGCCCCTCGTGCGGATCCCCGCCGCGATCGGCCGCCCGGCGTCTGACGCCGACCTCGCCGCGCAGGACGTCGTCCGGCTTATGGCGGAGGCGCTGAAGAAGCTCCGGGAAAAGAAAGCCGCCGAGCAGATCGACGAAGAAACCGAGTTCGAAGAGGAAGACGAGACGCTGTCGGAGGAAGAAGACTCTCCCGAAAAGGTCGACGCAAAGATCGAGCAGATGTCGCAGAACGACGACTACCCGCTTTCCGACGCCGACTGGGACGAAATAAACGGCGAGCCTTCCTACCAGAAGAAGATCGACATGATCCAGGCCAAGATCAAGGACCGCTGGTCGTCTCTCTCGGCCGAGGCCAAGCGCCGGGTGCGCGACGACGTCATGGAGCTGCGCAAGGATTTCATCAAGTCCAGGTGGAGCGAGAAGCAGTTCAAGGAGGCCCTCAGGCTCCAGCGGATTTCCAAGACGCGCGAACTGACCGACGAGGAGAAGAAGAAGTTCTCCGACATCGTGCGCTTCGGCCTCGACGACGCGCAGCGCGCCGAGCTCGAGAAGAACCTCTACGCCAACGGTTTCAGGATCCCCCGCGAAGGCCGCACTACCAAGGTGCCGGCGTCCGACGCGCAGTCTGGGAACGTGACCGACCACCACAAGGGCGAGGGCTCCGACGAGAGGTCCAACGAGACCGGCCTCGATTCCGAGTTCGACATCAGCAAGTACGCCTATATTCCCGAGCCGATGGCTCCTGGGACCGAGATACCGGCGGACTTCGACCCCAACTACGGGCCGGAGGAGACGGCGCCGAACCTGCGCCTGCAGCGCGACGTCGACCAGCTCGCCAGGGCGCTCAAGCCCGGGCACGATGAACGCAAGAAGGCGTGGGCGCGCAAAGACTTCGCCGACCAGCTCGGCGACGACTTCTACACCGACGACCCGAAGGTCTGGAAGAAGATAGTCGGCACCCTCGAGCCCGACGAGATCCAGGAGATAACGTCTGACCTGGCGAACGAGCTGCCGGGGTCCAAGGCCGACAACCAGCGCATGCTGGACTACATGTTCGGCGGGATGAAGCTGACGCAGACGGCGATGGGCGCGCAGGCCGGCTACGGAGCCGACCAGAAGGGCAGGACCGGCGGCCTCACCCAGCAGGGCGACAAGCTTATGAACCTCCTGCTGTTCGCGCTGGCGACCCACCTCAACGTGGCGACCGACCACCTGGAGCGCTTCTGGAAGAACCTCAAGTCCGAGAACACGGGCCCGCGCAACGTCCGCAAGGAACTGCGCCCGGTGATCTTCCGCGAGATATGCGAAGAGCTCGGCGTCGACCTGGACCGCGTCGGGCAGGAGCTCGGCGTCGTCCCGATGTACAGCGCCGGCGTGAAGGCCAAGCGCGCGGCGGACAACCTCCTCATAACGCTGTTCGTCCGCGAGTACGACCAGATGTCGGCAGCGGAGCGCGACGCGCTGCGCGAGACGTTCCAGGCGTACCAGAACGGGGCCAAGATCGTGAAGCTCTACACCGGGCTCAACGACGACCAGAACTCCGAGTTCCAGGACCTCATCATCAGGATGCGCGACGAGGGCGACCTCCCGAACGAGGACCGCGTGCGCCTCCTGCAGCTCGACCTCATGCGCAGGAACCCCGGCATCGGCGAAGACATCGCCCACGCCTAGGCCGAGCGCAAGTACGCGCAGATGACGCAGAACGGCGAAGGCCCGTTCGTGGAGTTCACGACGCGCCTAGCCAAGACGTTCGTCCGCGGCCATTCGCCGCACCACACCCGCGACACAATCACCAACCCGGACCGCGCGAACTGAGGAGGACCGAAACATGACGCTAGACTTCAAAAAATTATTGATCAATGCTGTTCGCCGCCAGATGTCCATCCAGCACTTCACCAGCAACGTCCAGGTGTTCAAGCGGGACGAGATGCCGGCGTGGGTGGTCGAGCAGGTCAAGTCCAAGTTCGGCGAAAGCTACACGGAGGACGGCGACTGGTGGGTGTGGCTGTCGTCGAAGGAGCTCTCCAAGGACAACCGCGAGACCGTGTTCAAGATCCTGAATTCGGCGCTCGGCCAGGCCGCCAACAACATGACGGACACGGACCTCAAGCTGGTGACCCTCGAGAAGCCGGCCGGCGCGAGCGACGAGCCCGAGGCGAAAAGCGAGGAAACCGTCGACGAGTCGGTCGAGGACCCGGAGCCGGGCGAAAAGTTCATGTTCCTCAAGGTGACCATGAAATGACGAGGCCCCTGGGCGTAAAAAAGCGGAACGCGCGGGGCGATCAATCCCGCGCGTTCTTTTTTCGCGTCTGGCGCGCCTTCGGCCTACTCTGCGTCCGGCGATATGGTCGGCATCGGCGTCGATATAGGTTCTGTCTATAAAGATGGACAATGCCGCTGTCCGGCGGGGATTCGAACCCGCGCATGCCCGAAGTATAATTCCGGAGTTCTCCAGCCTTTGAACTACGAACAGCTTGTTATAGGGACGTTCGGCAGTCGGCGCGGGGCGGTCTCCCGCAGCGACGCAAAATCCTCAATACACGACAACGAGGCCGGGACGGCTTTTCTCCACGGCCATCTTCTGGACGTCGTCCGTGCCGGTCCCCCGGCGCGTACAGGCGCAGGAACGACTTCAGGTGGCGGTTCGTCGTAGTCGACTCGATCTCGGCGTACTTGCGCACGTACCCGTCGGCGTCCGCCGAGCAGACGATCGTGCCGTAGCTCTTCAGGTACCTCGTGCCGTTCAGGTCGTCCAGCACGAACGCCTTGCGGTAGAAGGACTTCCTCGAACCGGGTCCGGCCGGCTTCAGCTCGGTTTCCACTACTTTTACTGTCTTTGCCATAGTCGTTTTTCTCCTTACGCCTTTATTATGCGCGGGCCGCCTCGGGCTTTTCGCCTTGCATGTCGACTTCGTCGTCCTGGCCGAACGGACGGACGGAGCGGATTTCCAGCCGCACGACGACGTGGCAGTCCCAGAGGCGCATCTCGCCCTTCTTCCACTTCTCGACTTCCCACGGCGCCGCCTCCGCGTTGTCGACGTCGACGAGCACGTCGCCGTCGAAGCGGCCGTATTCCTCGCCGCAGTCCTTCCCGAAGTCGGTCCAGTTCTCGGGGACGTACTTGAAGCTGTTGCTCCTGCACACGGCGGCGAGCGCCTGGCCTACCGTGTCGAAGCCCTGGTCGGTGTCGAAGCCGACGTCCTTGTACCCCCAGCTGGACCCGCTGTTGTCGGGGCCGAGGCCGGTCTTCCAGTGGTCTTCGGTCGAGTCGCACCAGAATCCGGCGACGTGGATTTTCTCGTTGGCGTTCATTGTTTTCTCTCCTTGCGCCTTTATTATATGCAGGGAATCCGCGCGTTTTCGCCTTTTATCCTAAATGGTGGATCCGGAGGGACTCGAACCCCCAACTGCCAGATTATGAGACTGGATTTCTAACCGATTGAATTACGGATCCAAAAGAATCAGCAGACGTACCTGCGGACGGCGGACATGGCGGCCTGGATTTCGGACATCGCCGCGTCCGCCATGGACTCGCGCCCCGGCACGTTCAGCCGCGCCGTCTCCCTGAGCGCCAGGTTCAGCCAGCCCAGGACATGGGACTTGACCTCTTCGACCTCGGCGTTCGGCGCCGACGGCGGCGTGTCCGCCGGAAGCTGCGGGTCGATCTCGAGGGGCAGGTCGAACAGCAGTTCGTTCCCAGCCAGCACCTCCGCCCTGCACGGGGTGCCTTCGGCGTCGCGCCCGATCCTGAGGGCGAGCTCCGCGTTGTTGCCGTGCTCCGTCTCGTAGTCGCACATCGCCCGCAGGGCGGACACTTTCATTTTTTCCATGACGTTTTCTCCTTACGTCCGGATTATGCGCTGGCCGGAGCGGCCTTTTCGCCCGCGAGGCCTAGCCTCGCCGCCTCGGCCTCCATCTCCGCGACGGGGACGCCGAACGCCTTCGCGACGCCGGAAGGCGACATCGGCCTGTCCGCCGCGCCGTACCGGAGCGACAGGACCGCGCGCTCGGCCGGCGGCAGCGAGCGCAGCGCCTTGGCCAGGACGGCGCGGCCCTCGGCGCGCTCCATCTCCGCGCACGGCGGCTCCGCGTTCTGGTCCTCTATGAGGTCGCCCATCTCCGTCCCCCCGTCGTCTCCGACCGGCGCGTGGATCGACGCGGTCTTCTGCACGGCCTTGAACGCCTCCTCCGCCTTCTCGACGGTCATCCCGGCGGCCTTCTCGAACTCGGATTTCGTGGGCTTGCGCCCGTGTTCGGCCTCGAACTTCGCGATCGCCGACTTCGCGATGCGTGCGGCCTCGGACGTGTGCTCCGGCACGTGGATTACGTCCGACGACGTGCGGACGATCCGGCCGACGTCGCGCTTCACCCAGAAGGTCGCGTAGGTCGAGAACTTCTTGCCCATCGCGGGGTCGAACTTCTGGATGGCGCGGACCAGGCCCATGGCGCCTTCCTGCAGGAGGTCCTCCATCGGGATCGACCCGTTGGAGGCGAAGCGGCGGGCCTCCTTCACGACGAGGCCTATGTTCCGGAGCACGAGCGTCTCCTCGGCGCGCTTCTTCTCTTCCTCCGTCGACTTCTCGCCGCGGAGGATCCCGAACAGCGCGGCCTCCTCTTCCCTCGTCAGCACTTTTCTCTTCTTCACGATTCCCATGGGGCGAACTTCCTTTCTTGGTTGTCTCTGTAGATTCTGCGAGGCCCCTCCGGGGGTTTTCGCCCGGAGAGGCCTTTCCGGAAACGCGAGGCCCCCTTAGACCGCGGGGCCGAGCCCGACGTTCCAGATGGTGCCGTCGCCTTCGACCACGCCGCACTCCTTCACCCAGCGCGGACGGCACGGCTCGCCGTTCGCGTCCTCCATGCCGTCGTACCCGATCAGGACGATCGCGGGCTGGTCGACCATGTCCAGCGTGATGCCGGCGCGCAGCCTGTCGCGGATCTGCCCCCACGTCATCGTCCCGTCGTCGCCGCAGACGATCTGCACGACGCCCGCGATGTCGCCGGAGACGCGGACGTTCCCGACTCCCGACCCGTCGACGAAGTTCTCGCCTTTGTCCGGTCGGCCGAGGTCGGTCGACGCGATGACGCGCGCCGGATCATTCTGGTCGAACTTGGCGAGCTCGTCCACCAGTTTTCCGTACGTCGCGTATTCCGGTTTTGCCTGTTTGCTCTTCATGTCGCTTTCTCCTTGCGGATTTACAATGCGCCGGCTTTTCCGGGGTTTTTGCCCGGGCAGGTCACTCGGCGCCCGCCGCCTTCTTGTCGATCTCGACGGCGCACTTGAACACGTCCCTGGCCGTCTTGTTGATTTCGGCCGCGAGCTTGTTCCAGTCCTTCGTAGTCTTGGGCTCCCCGACCTCGGAAAGGGTGTCGTACACGTCGCCGTACTCGTTGCACGGCCACGGCATGTCGAAGTCCACGTCAAGGTCGCACTGCATGCCGTTGTCGAAGCCCTGCCAGCCGATCTTCCAGGCGATCTTCCAGACCGGCTTGGCCTTTCCGTCGGAAGCTTCTTCCTCGTACTGGTGCCATCCCATGCAGACGTCGACTTCGTGGAGCTCGGTGTCGCCGACCTTCATGTGGCAGCACCCGCAGTCCTGCTCCTTGAGCCATTCGTACCAGCTTTTCAGCGTCTTGCCGTCGATTTTCGGAAGTTTCGCTCTCATTTCGTTTTCTCCTTGCGCATGTATTATGCGCCGGAGTTTCTAGGGTTTTCGCCCGGCGGTTTCGCGGCTTCGGGTGGTAAATAAAAATAATCTTAACAAACAAAGGAAAATCAAATGTCTACGCTGCAGCATATTAATTCAGTGGTCAACTACAGCTGGCCTGAATTGTCTCGCAAATACCCGGGTTTTGAAAAGCCTCAAATCGTTCCGGCGGCGACGCTGAGGGGAATAGCCCCGGTATACCTCCGGTCGGCTATCGACCAATCGGAGGACAGCTATTTTATGTTCATCGCCGGCGACCCCACAAAGGGAGACTGCAGCCGCGAGAAAGCCTGCGAGTTCTTCGACGAGCTGTTCTACGAGAAGCTGCAGATGCCGTCTTCGTACGAGGCCAACGAGGGATACACCCGCGAAGAGGCCATCGACAAGGAAGTCCTCCCGCCGGCCACGAACAGCCAGTTCAGGGACTATTACGACGAGCAGATGGCCAAAGTCGACGCCGAAGAGGCCCGCAAACGCCGTATAGAGAATCTCGGGTTCGATCCGGACGACGGCAACACGATAGACGTCGACGTCGACGGCGAGCAGACCGGCTCCGCTGTGGGGTAGGCGCAGACTACCGCCGTAGGCATGCCCAAGAAGATTTTCTACTGCGTCGACTTCCACTGCCCGGCCGGCGGGATGCTCGGCTACAGCGGCGGCGGGGCGGGAGGCCGACTCGGAGGACGGCGCCGCCCGGGCGGGTACCTCCGCGAGTCCGAATCGCCGGTGTCTGACATCTTCGCCGCGTACAAGGAGCTTCCAGACGGCCTCAAGAAGGACGTGGAGCAGATCGCGCTGGGAGACGGCGCGATCGTCGTGAAGCACAAGGGCGGCGAGTTCACGGTCGTCGAGGACGGGAAGCCCGTCATGGAGCGCGTCTCGGCGGACGAGGTCAAGAAGTCCGGCAAGCTCGGCAAGAAGCAGGTGACCGTGGCGACCAAAGACGAAATCGGCAAGATGCTGTCTGAATGCGACGACGCCGATCCGGAGAAGATGATGAAGGAGTTCGTCGAGAAGAAAGAGAACGGCGAAGTCGAGGAAGACGAATACCGCCGTCCGAAGGACCAGCCGCACAACCTCCACCGGGTAGACGAAGGCGAAGACGTCGAAGAGGATGAAATCCGCCGCCCCAAGAACCAGCCGCACAACCTCCACCGGGTAGACGAAAACGATGAAGACGAAACAAGTTCTCATCAACTGAGCCCCGCCGATCGGGAGAAACTGGTCAAGACCATTGAGCAGAGGCTACTTACCAGCAAAGGGTTGATAGGCAAGCGCCTGCTCAATCCGATCGTAAAGAAATCGGACGAGGAACAGGTACTTGTTCCCGGGTTTGGGAAGCCTATAACCAAAAATGACTGTCTGGCGCTGGCGCAAAACTTCGACGACTGGAAGGTTGTCAACCACCGGAATATACACAAGGACGCGCCGATTCTCGACGCGTTGGAGCGTCTTCTGGATCCATCAGACGAAAAGCTCGGCATTAACGTCGACGTGCCGGACGATGCCGTCGAATACACACCGGGTGGTCTCCCCCGCGTCTATGAGAAAGACGAGGGCGGAGAAGCCGAAGACGAGTTCGAGCTGAACGAGTCGATGGTGCGTTTCTGCGACCGTCTCGTCAGGGGCTGACCGATGGCGTTCGAGCGTCTAGACCTCAAGGCGGCCTCCTGCTTCGGCTGGAGCCGCCCCGACAAGTCCGGCGACGCCGGCTGGACGGCGACGGCGAGGAAGTGCGTCTCCTTCGGGTGGTCGGAGGAGGCCGCCCGCAAGATCGACGACGGGCTCGCCGCCGACGTCTCCAGGTCGTTCGGCAGGATCGCGTCCGGGCGCTTCGTCGACCTCGGGACGCAGACGCAGTACAAGGCGTACTTCGACAACGCCAAGGGGCTCTGGTTCCTGGAGATATCCGATTCGCCCGGCGCCGCCCCGCTCGACGAGGACCTGCAGGGGTTCTTCGGCTCGGAGGAGGCCGGCAGGTTCGCAAGGCGCTGCGCGCAGCTCGCGCTGTCGGCGAAGGACGTGTACGACAAGGTCGTGAAGGAGCACCTGGAGAACGGGGAGCTCCTGAAGGTCAACGAGCAGAAGCTCGAATGGATCCTCCGCGACCTCGGAGTCGGGCGATTCGTCGACAACCTGCGGGGGTGCCGGTACGGCAAGAAGTAAGTTCGGCTTGCATGAAGAACAAGGTCCGGGACTAGTCCCGGACCTTTCTTTTTCCGCGAAGTGGTTCCGCGTCAGCCTTCGCGCCCGCCGCCTTCGGTGTTCCACCATTTCCAGAATTCGTCGGCGTCGCTCGGAGGGGCGTCGTCCGATTCCTCGTCGTCGAGGCTTTCCGGTTCGACTTCCGCCTGCTCGTCGGGCGCCGGGGAGTCGTCGAACTCGACTTCGTCCCAGAAGTCCTCCTGGTCGCCGGCGTCGAGGTCCTTGAAGTCGCGGAGTCCGGTTCCCTGCGCGACGGCGCACGCGCCCGCCCACATCTTCTTCACGTCGTCCAGCGCGCCCTCTACGGTGAAGCTGCCGTAGTCGTCGGCGTCTACGTCTACGTCGACGTCCTTGAGCTCGCCGTCCTGGATCATCGCCCTGAACTCCTCGGCCTGGTCTTCGTCCATGTAGATGTTCAGCGAGCATTGGTCTTGGCCGCCGTGCGACATCTTGCCGTCGTCTTCGTCTTCGCCGTCGAACTCGACGGCCTTCTCGAACGCGTCTTTCGCGCCCGACACCTTCTTGAGGAAGTCGTCCCAGCTCGCGTACCTTGTCTGGTTCTCCGCGTTGAAGCACGCCATGTACGCGTACCGCATCGAGATCAGGTCGCCTTCGACCGTGATCATGTCGCCGGTCCGCTCGAACGACATCCTGTCTTCGCCGGTCGTCTTCTGCAGGCGCTTGAGCGCCAAGACTGCGGTCGACGCGAAGTCGGCCTTCCTGAACTTGAACGAGAAGACGCCGGTGTCCCAGGCGGACCTGTCGGGGAAGTCCTTGCCGGCGGACTGCTGCTGTTTCTTGCCGGTGATCTTGGCCCACCAGTCGTCGTCGCTGTCCCGGTTCTGCGCCGCGCGCCAGGAACTGTAGCCGCCTCTGTGGTAGCCGGAATACCCGCCGTACGACCCGTATCCCGAGTAGCTTCCGCCGTAGCCGCCCCACGTCCGGGACTCGGGCTTTATGTCGGAGGAGTACTGCTTGTCCAGGGGGATTCCCGTGCACAGCGCCCTGAGGAGTTCCTCCGCGGCGCAGACGTCGGAGAATTTGGCGTACTCCGTGTCCATGTGCGCGTTGTAGCCGCCGTTCCCGAAGTTGAGGCACTCGATGTGCTTTCCGTCGGGGAGGACGTGGTTGCGGATTTGAATTATGTCAGTAAATGGTTCCGAACGGAAATCGGTCAGCCCGTGGTCAGCGCATATCTTCTGCAGGTGCTCCTTGAAGAACTCGTCGCTGTACAGCTGGACGCCGGAGGAGTAGTGGGTTCCTCTGTTCCTGTCGGGCGAATCGTTCGAGAACACGAACGCGCAGTCGTCGAAGAAGTGCATGTCGGCCGCTCTTGAACCTTGCATGCCGGTCTCCTCCTCCACGAAGAACGCGGCCTTCGCGTACGGAAGTGAGTCGATTACGGCGAGCGCTATGACGCAGCCTCCCTGGTCGTCCATGCCGAGGCCGGTCTGCCTGCCCATTTCGACGGGCTTCTCTTCTTTCTTCTGCTCTTTTTCGCCGGGCGTCTTCTCTTCGGCCTTGTCGTCTTTCTTGCCGTCCTTGACTTCGTAAGTTCCGTCTTCCTTTTGTTCGACGTCCACTGCGTCGTCTTTGTCGAACAGGCTAGGCTGCTTCACGGATTTCTTGTCGTCTTTCTTGTCGAAGCTCCACGACGAAGTCGACCATCCGTACCGGGAACCGCCGTGCTTGGGGAGCAGCGGGTTGATCGCAGTGACCTTGTCTCCTTCCCAGACGATCTCCTTGTAGACGTGCTGCTTGATCATCTCTATTTGATCGCTGTGAACCGTGTCAACATGATCGCAAAATCCGGGAAAATAATGTCCAGACGGAGGTTTTCCTTTTGTTAAGAATATATTGCCCTTGCCGTCTTTCTTGACAGAGCATCCGTGCGTTTTTCCCCATTCCATCAAGAAATCCTGCATCATGTCCTCGTGTTTTGAACATGTGGGTATACGCATTACTTCTTCGAAAAACTCTTTAGTCATAAATTCGATTCCTTTGTCCGATTATGACTATTTACCTCCGCCAAAAACGTCAGGCCCTTAACGAGGATCCCTGGCTCGCCGATTCTCCCGGCTGGTCCAGCAGCGAGACGAACCTGCCGGTCGGGACGAACCTGTGGGGAGGGGCGACCTCTGCGATCCTCGGCGTGTTGGCCATTCCCCAGTCGCCCGGGTCGTACCGAACAAGGCATTGTTTTACGGGTATGTCTTCCGTCGCGCCCCGTATCGGGTAGCCCTGCCTCTCCGGCATCTCGAAGTAGAACCCGGTATAGGTCGGCTTTCCGTCAGGCCCCACGACGGCGACTTCCGGCACCGAAAAAGCCAAGGCCCTGGCGCGGCGGGCGAAACCCTGCGCGGCGCGCCTGAGCACGTCGCGCCCTACGTTATGAACGTCTTCGTCCGCCCACCTTTCCAGGTCGGCGGCCAAAGACTCGGGCGTGTCGATCTTCTTCCCGTCCACGGCTTACGCGGCCGGCAGGTCGCCCGCCGGCACTTCTTTCGCGAGGTTCCCCGTATGGCGCCAGGGCTCCTCGCTTTCGCCCTGGACGTAGATTTCGAGCGGCGCCTCGGCGCATTCGATTCCCCGGATAACCGCGTCCTTGTCGGACAGGTCGCGCTCCGCGATGCATTCGCCGCGCCGGAACGAGTTGACCTTCTCGAGGCGGTCCATCAGCGCGGCGTCGGTCGTCCACAGCCCTGCCGGCCTGATAAAGCTCCCGCCGGTCGCGATCCCGCCGATTTCGACCTGCGGGTGCCACCACGCGTCCGCGGTCGTGAAAGAACCGTCTCCGAGCTTCAGCCTGATTTTCATGTCGTGTCTCCTTACGTCTTGATTATACGCCGTCGTCCTCGGGATTTTCGCCCTAGGTCCGCCGGATGTTCCGTCACCTGTAGCTTATCGCCGGAATCGTCTTTCCGGCAAGAGCTTCGACAAGCGTGTCGAGCTTCTTGTTCGACATATTGCCGAACAGGGAGTTCGCGACGGCGAGGCCGAGCCCGAGCTTCTCGCCCAGCCACTCGACTTTGCGGTCGGCCGAACGCTCGAAAGCCTTTTTGTACTCTTCGTCGGTAAACTCGCGAGCCGAAACCGGAAGGTTCGGACCGAAGATCGAATGGCTCATCTTTTCGACCATGTCCTCTGGACTGTCGGCATGATAGAGGAAAGACTGGTCGAACCGGATTTCGTCTTCGACGACGCGCGTCATGTCGAGCGACGCCTCGAGTTCCTGCTTCGTAAAGCCCCGGCTGCCGGGCTTGAGCGGATGCTTTTTCAGCACATAGAGTTTTTTCATGGTCGTTTTCTCCTTGCGCTTTTATTATATGAGAAGAGAAAACGGGTTTTCGCCTTGAATGGCGTCCGAACCAGGACAAGAAAAAGCCAGACAGGCGACGACCCCGCATTGACCGCTATTGCCTGAAGGACCGATCGCATCCGGCAGGCTACTGGCTTTTTCCGTGAAATTTCGATTTGCCCGTCAGCCGAACATCCGCTCTTCTTCCTTCGTCATCTTCTTGACGAAGCACGGGACGCGGCGGCCTTCGCTCCGGAACTTTTCCCGCTGCTCCGCCGCGCACTCCTTGGCGCGCTCCTTGTCGTCGAACGTGTCGAACATGCCGTCGTCCACGAATACGGCGTATTTGCCCATGGCGTTTCCCCCGCCAGTCCCAACGCGCGAAAGCGCCGTCGTTTGTTTCTGTACGGATTTTCTAGACATTTTTTCTCCTTGCGCCTTGATTATACGCCGGCGGGCCAGGGCTTTTCGCCGGCCTCGCCTTCGCAGTTCACGCACGCCGCCTCCGGCCGGACGTACTTTAGCGCATGGATGGCCGAGTCGGCGTCGAAGGCCTCGACCAGCTCTTCCGCGCGGCGTCCCCGCCTGTCGATGTACGATATCCTGAAAGTCTTGAGCATGGCGTCCTCTCTTTCCTCCTTGCACCTTGATTATGCGCGAAGACGGCAAGGAGTTTCGCCTAGGCTTACGGCATCAGCCTGTCCCGCCATTTCGCAATCCCGCGCCGGACCAGCATCGGCGCGAACGTCCCTATCGCTAGCATCGAAACGGCGAGGCCGACCTTGTCCAGGAAGAGGGCAGTCGCGGCCGCGGCGAAGAACATCACGGACTGGAGTATGTCCATCGTCCTGAATACGTCGGCCTCCGTCCTCAGCGTGCGCCGCGTGGCGAAAAGCTTAGCCGCGGCGAGGGAGCCGGCCATCGAGCGGACGGCCGAGCCCGACGCGGTCGCGGACGGGACTGTCGGAGGCCCTGAGACGATCGCCGGCGGCCTTTTCACCCTCGGCTTCCTGGGCTTTTTCGGCGGCTTCGGCTGCGCGCACAGAACGTCAGGCCCTATGACGCGGGCTTTCGGCCTGCGCCCGACGTGGGGCGCCCGTCCGGGCGAAACCTTCGGCGATGTCTTTTTCCTTGGCATTATATTTGATTATACCGGAAACGAAAAAGGCCGGCGCGAAGCCGGCCAGGGTTCGGCCCGAAGGCCAGGAGAAAAATCCCTTACGCGGCGCGTTCGCGCCTGACGGCATTGTCGTAGATATCGTCAAGCCAGCGTCCGCCGACCAGCAGTCTAGGCAGCACGACCTTGTTCCAGTCCTTCATGTCGTCGAGCTTCACCGAGACGATGTTGAGGTCGTCGGGGTAGGCGTTGCCGCCGGTCAGGCCCCATTCGCCGTTGGCGAGCGAGCCCTTAGTCACGTAGGCGCGGCGGACCTTCAGGCCGGCGATATTCTCGACCCAGTCGAGGAAGCCGCCGATCGACGGTTCCGCGAGGCCCGCGATTGTCAGCGCCGATCCGTCGACCAGCTCCTTGAGCGTCTTCGCGTCCGTGTTGATGATTTCGGTTTTCTTGTCCATGTTCGTTTTCTCCTTGCGTCTTTATTATGCGCCGGAGGATCCTGCTTTTTCGCCTACGCCGGGGCGAAACGCCGCGTACAGCGCGTATATTTTTAGGAACTTCATTCCACCCTTTCTTTTTTATATTATGCCGGCTTAGCGTTTTTAGTCACGCCTCCGGCCAACATCTCGCCGAACCAGTTGATCCCGGTGCACACATGCTTGTCCAGCTTTGCTACGTTCCTGTTTATCTCGCTGGAGTTCGCTGCTAGTGCCGTCATATACTGCTCGACCGACATCAGCTTCGCAGACATTGCCGTCTCGTTCTTTAGCATCTGCGGCAGGCATGCCAGTGCGTCCAGACGATCCAGTAGCACCAGGACGAACAGGACAAACAGGCCGAACGCGATCAGGCCAGAGCCTAGTCCTATTGCTTTGACGATTATGGCCAGGGCGCCGGCGAAGTTGGCTATCATCCGGTCGGCGCCTGCGCTCTTGATTATGGCGTCCTGTTCGGCGATCCTTTTCTGAATCTGCTCTTTGTACCGGCCGAGCGGAAGCTTCTCGCATACGGACTTTCCCGAGTCGTCGTAGCTCGGGCGGAGAACGACCGGTCCGTCGTCGCCGCGTTCGACTTTCCAGTAACTGGTGGGAGTGTAGACGTGGTGTTCACTGACCATGTTGTCCATGCTGTCGCCGGCCTCGACTTTGTCCACGCTCTTCATGTCCAGTTCGAGTCCGATCCGCCGCTCCTTGGCATCCAGGCGTTTGTTGAACGCCTCGGCCCGGTCCCTACACGTCTTCGTGTACCACATGCTTCCTGAGACAATGAGCACCAGCGCGGCGACGTTCAGCGCCGCCATCCATACGAACAGTTTCTTCATAGAATTCTCCTTTACGCGTTCTTTGCCTTTATCCGCGCCTCGAACATTTCGCGGATCTTCAAGTTTGCGTCCGTTGATTCCTCGAGTATCGCCCGCGCGTCTCCGTCAGGCCGGGACGGCCGAGACGATGGACTCGATCGAATAGGTCCTCCATTCGACGGGGCTCGGCGCGCCGGGCTTAGGCAGGTAGTTGGCCTTGAGGTCTTCGACCTGCTCTGGCGTGGCCGGGACGCCGTCGACCAGGTAGGTCGTCTCGCGGCCCTCGAACCGGCTGAGCGCGGCGTAGAACCTGCCCGGGGTCTTGTCGGCCTTCATGAGCCAGTTCGTGCCGTTCACGTAGTGCTTGCCGGACGGCTTCTGCGCCTCGAAGTCGCGGGCGAGCCCTTGCGACTCGCGGACGGCGTTGACCTCGTCCTCGTAGTTCACGCCGAGGCTGGCGGCGAACCTGGACCTGATCTCGACGACGAAGTTCGTCGGCTCCTTGGTGGTTCTGTTCTTCTTGGTGAGGGCGGGGCGCGTGAGCGTCTCGAACCTGAAGCGCCTGCAGTCCGGGTGGGACTCGGCGACCGCGAACATGATTTCTGGCAGTGTCATAGTTGTTTTCTCCTTACGCCTTCATTATGCGCTTACGCTGCCTGGGTTTTCGCCCTGCGGTCCAGCCACTTCCTGGAGGACTTCTTGTCCAGGTCGACGTAGAGCACGAGACAGTCGCCGCCGTAGTAGTCGCGGCTGATCGCCGTTATCCGCCCGGCGAGGGCTTCGCCGTATACGGTCTTGGACACCTTCTCCTTTTCGTCGAAGGGGCAGTACTTGCCGCACCACGGCTGGCGGTTCTGTTCCTTCCGCTTGTCGGACAGCCAGGCGTAGAGGATCATCCTTGCCGTGCCGTCGCGGTTGGGGAGCATGCCGCGGTTCTGGATCTCGAGGTCCTCGCCGCCGTCGTATTTGTCCAGGTCGGTCGTCGGCTTAGGTTGTCTTCTCGTCGCACAGGGGTTTCTTGGCATCGTCGTTTTCTCCTTGCGCCTTTATTATGCGCGGAAGTTCCTAGGGTTTTCGCCCCAGCCGGTCGTATTCGATTGCGTACTTCATGTATGTATTGATTGCATTGTCAAGCTCTTTCCACCACTTGTCTTCAAGCCCGGGCTCTGTCTCGTTCCTGATCTTGATGACCGCGCGGTAGATGGCCTGGTTTAGCCCGCCGGCGGGACCGAGCAGCTCTTCGAGCTCTTCGCGCCGGGTCTTGACTTCCATCGTCGCCACCGAGTCGATCTTGATCATCTCGTTCTCTCCTTGCGCTTCTATTATGCGGACGGACGGGCCGGTGTTTCGCCCCGCCTTCTTTAAATGGAAGAAGTCCCCGAGGGCGGAAGAGAAACAACCACGAATCCGAGACCGCCCCAGGGACAAAGAATGTTTTTTTAGAAAGCTTACGCAGGCCTGCCGGCTTTTTCCGAATTGCACTTGCGGCACAGCATCTGGCAGTTGTCCAGAACAGTGAGGCCCCCTCTCCACCACGGGACGACGTGGTCGCCCTCCATCTCGGAATACTCGAAACGGCCGCCGCAGACCGGGCACACGCCGCCCTGGCGCTCGTAGGCCGTCCTCTTGTCGCGCTCCGAGAAGGCGCGCTTCGACAGCTTCCTCGCGACGGACTCGGACTCGCCCGACAGCAGGTACTCGTACACGCCCTTCTTGTCCGTGACCTCCTCGTTCGCCATCAGCTCCGACGCCTTCTTCTCGAGCGCCTCGGGGTCGTACTCCGACGTCTTCGAGGAATACAGCCTGTGCAGCCTTCCCCAGTCCAGGCCCTTCATCTCCTTGCGGTAGACCGTGAAGATGGACTTCGCCCACTCGACCACCGTCGTGAAGTAGTTCCAGAGCTCGGACGCGTTCCTGTCGTTCCTGTGCCTCGACATATAGCCGGCGACGTCTCCGTCCGAAATCCAGTCCAGCGCAGTCTCCAGCAGCTCCTGGCGGTTCGGCGTCCCCTTCACGTAGTCCTTCGCCAGGCGGTAGGCCGGGCCGTTGTTCTGGCTGAAGTACTTCTTGGCGTCGGAAAGCCAAGGCCCCGTGTAGTTTATGTTGAGCAGCTCCTGGTCCGTGAGCTTCTCGCCCGCGATGTTGATCGTCCTGAACCACTCGAGCTTCTCCTCGTCGGTCCCCTCGCAGAAGTAGACCGTCAGCTCGTAGTCGAGCATCTTCTTCTTGAGCTCGTCGGGCATGCTGTGGGCGTACTGCGGCACGCCCTTCTGGAACTCGTGGCTGAAGTCGCTCGCGAAGAACTGGCAGATCGAGATGGCGCGCTGCTGCCCGTCGAGGACCTCGTAGCGGCCGCTCCCGTCGTTCGCCTTCACCCAGTACATCGTGTTGAGCGGGAACCCCTTGCTGAGCGTGTCGATCACGGCGTCGCGCTGCTTGTCCTTGTAGATGAACTCGCGCTGGTACGCGGGGCGCACGTCGAGCAGGCCTCCCCAGGCCGTCACGCCCTTCTCCTGGGCGTCCTTGTAGTTCGCTATGAGGTCGCGGACCTTCACTGTCTTCAGTTCGATCTTCATGGTCGTTTCTCCTTTACGCTCTGATTATGCGCCGCAGTCCGCCTTGTTTTCGCCCGAC
>Ga0310695_10004080_pt1 | contig 27513 bp, 36 predicted proteins | sample RumenRJG_04DNA_FD_203882 | JGI IMG/M metagenome (GOLD analysis project Ga0310695, IMG submission 203882) | Bovine rumen microbial communities from Lethbridge, Alberta, Canada - RJG_04 (v2) (version 2) | ecosystem: Host-associated > Mammals > Digestive system > Stomach > Rumen | place: Canada... | reverse complement strand
CCCACCCTTGTTGTTGACAACAGCCAACACTTCCTTCAGTCTTGTTTTCATTACTATTATCTTTTTTAAAATCCTATAATCAAAGTGAAACTATAAAAGTATGGTGCAAATTTACAGAATAAATCTATAACTATCTAAATATCTAACAACTTTATTTATCTTACTAACATTATTTAACTAACAACGTTTCTAACTATCTTACTATCTCTATAAATAAATAGTTCTATAAATAACTAACTATCTAAATATTAAATATAAATATCTAATATATATAAATACATAAATAACTAACTATTTTAATAATAAAACTACAAAACTATTTTCTAACCTTTCAGGATTCCGCCAGCCAGCAGTCCGAACACAGCAGGACCGAGCAATCCGAAAAAATAGATCATCAGTAGGGTAATGGCCACCGCTCCGACAATCGCAATCACCTTCCGCATCTTTTCGTCGTTATCAACAAAGGCATCCGATACCGGTTCCTGAGCCTGTCGAAGGACTGAGCCTGTCGAACGGGCTTGTCGGACTGATACAGGCTCATGTTCGCAATGTTCGCAAGAGGGGTCGATGGTCGGCGTGCTAACCACCCGATAAATCTTCGGCGTGACATCGTTAGTCAGACCGACCTCTACCAAAGAACCCTCAGTCACACCCAGTTCCTGCCACACCTTCTCAGAATAGAGCGACGCATGTCTTACCTCGCGCCCCATAATCATCACGGGTTCCAGATAAGCCACAGGAGTACGACCGCCCTTCTCACCGATACTCACCTCGATACGAATAACCCTGGTAATCGTTTTCTGGACTGAGAACTTATAGGCAATCGAACCTTTCGGATGATGCTCAGTAGCACCAAGAGAAGCGGCCAACGGTTTGCAGTTAATCTTAATCACCACACCGTCAGTCGGGTAGGGCAGGGCATCCCTTTTGGCAGCAAACTCATTAAGCCGTTCAGCCACCTCATTATGCCAACAAGTCACTAATCCGCAAGTCAGGAAACCGTGATTCTCTGCCAGTTCCATACTTACACTTTCCGTTCCGATACCATCTGCAGAGTCCATCTGCCAAGCCACGAAAATCAGCCGAGCGCAATCCATCGAAGGAATAATCTGATTAGTCAAAGCCGATGCAGCCGTGCGACAGTCCTTATAACCGAGTGTATCAAGCTGATCCTTCGGACAAATAATCTCACCTCGCACCTCCACACGACCACGCATATCAATCATCTGTGGTACCGACTTCATCAGCATCACATGGTCCAGCAAGTCCTGACCCATGATACCCTTGTCGCCGCGACTGCTGGCCTCAGTCAGCCGACCGTCCTGATAAACGAGCGAACAACTGATACCATCCAGTTTCCAACCGAGCGCATACTGAATATCGTCAGTCCTTTTCAGTTTCTTCTCAGTGGCAGTAATCCATTTCTCTACGGCCTCCAGAGTCTGTGCCTTCTGACATGAAAGCATCCGCGTGCGATGACGGATCAACCGACGACCGTTATTCTGAACATCACTGCCAACCATCTGTGTTGGCGAATCAGCCAGCGTCCAGTCAGGATGATCAGTCTCGGCCTGTTCAATCTCTGACACAAGAGTATCAAACTGAGCATCCGCCACCGTCGGCTTGCTGAGTACATAATACTCAAAACTCAACTGCTTTGCCCTATCCACCAGGGCGATGTAATCTTTCTTCTCCATAGATCCATTATATAATTAAATTCTGCTGCAAAAATACATAAAATAAATGTAACTTGCAAGTAAATAATAAATAAAAAGCGTTTAATTAATAACTTTTAACCAAATAAAGTACATAATATACATTTAATTATCGTATATTTGCACCCAGAAGTAAATAAACAAGAATCATGGAACTACAGATCAAAGACATACTCAAAGCCCAGGGCATCACCCAGAAGCAGCTGGCAGAACGGCTCGGCATGTCGGTGCAGCAGTTGAACAACACTGTCAGCGGACGCAACACCGCCTCGATTGCCGCCTTCGAGCGCATCGCCGAAGCCCTCGGCGTGGAGTTCTGGCAGTTGTTCGCACCCAAGGCGCAATACGAATCGTCATCAGCCCAGAAACTGAAATGTCCGCATTGCGGCCACGAACTTACCATCAACATCGAATAGCCCCGAAAATCAGTCCCATTCATGCCCGAAGCATTTGCTATCTTTGTCAGCAGAAACCAATCAAAGATAGCGAATGTATATCGAACCGTGTTGCATCGACAAACAGCTGCCCGCGCTCATCAGGCGTTCACAGGGCGGATTCTGCTTCTTCCAGACCAACGGCGACTGCGATCTGAAGAAGCTGTTGGATAGCGTCAGTCACATGGCGAGTGGGGTAGGGGGGCACGTGCTGGTGCTTACCGTACCCGAAGTGGATATCACGATGCTCCGAACGCTGGCCTACTATTTCCGTCGCGGATGGACCCGCGCCCTGCTGCTGCTCACCCGCACCGTGCAGACCGAACTCATCCAGACCGAACTTGCCGACTACATCGACCACATCCACTACGCTGCCGACCCGCTCATCATCGATGGCCAGTTGGCAATTATTAATAATATAACACTCATCATCCAAGGCGCGATGCTCTCGCAGCCCGACTTTTCCCTGTCGCTTTATACTGCCTGGCTGGGAACCGACCGCGACATCATCCGCAGTGCCATCGATCCCGCCATCGCCAAACTGAAGGCAAAGCCGCAGATCGACCACAGCCAGCATCCGGAGGTCGCCCGCATCCTCGAACGCAACTTCTGAACCATATATTCATAAATTATTATATAAGTTGTTATTCAACACGCAGCAGCGGCTGCCATTTTCTCTTAAGGATTAAAAGTAATAGGTTAGTTTAATTTTTTAATTTTTTAGTGGAATCGATAATTTTTTGTAATTATTGGAAAAAAGCGAGGCAGTCGTGATGACTCCCTCGCTTATTCTTTTGCCCACTGCAGACCTTACTGGATGGTGATATAGATATAGCCCTTCACACCCTTCAGGCGATCCATCAGCCGCCTGAACGTGACGGCACTCTCCATCACCGCGCCCACTACGGTGTTCTTGCCCACGAGCACGCAGCCCTCCGTATCTTTCGGGTAATTCCCGATATGGATCAACACCCCTTCGAAGGCAGGCACGTTGATGATTCTGGGCAGCTTGCCGCCGCAGAACTGGTACTGCTTAAACTTGCTGAATCTGGGCGACACCACGTTAGTCACCACCCTGTAACGCCCCGTCGGTATGGCCGTCACGCCAGCAATCTTCTTGCGCTTACACACCGCCAGCCCGTCAGCCTGAGCCAGTCCGCGATCCTTATCCTCCAGCGTATCACAAAAATACTCCCCGTCGATATACAGTCGCCCGATGGTATATTTCTCCCGCCTGGCAATTCTTTTCAGCAAAAGTTCCATAAACAGTCCTCCTTGATTTTAAGTTCAACCATAAAAAAATGCTTTAATTCCGTTTTTCAACAAAATTAAAGCATCCTACTCAAAACTCTGGGACTGATTCTCAAAACGGTGGAACTGATTTCTTGATCAACCTGTCGATGAACTCACTCTGGTTCGGTTGTTTTTTCAAGATCTCCGCCGCCTCTGGCGTCACCCTTACCATCAGGGGCACCTTATAGGGCGTCACCGGCCGCCCCCGCCTTCTTTTCTCTTCTTCCATAATTTCTCTCCCTTGCTATAATTACTTTACTACTATAACCAGAATCTTGTCGCCGTCGGCATACATATCGTCCCATGTGCTGCTGCAGTTAGCCAGGATGGTGCGCTCGTAGTCCTCACGGCCCATCAGTTCCACGTTTGCATCCACCTCGCCATTGTCGTCGAATGGCAGTGCGTCGATCTCCGAGTTGTCGAAGCTGCTGTTGCCGATATACTTCACCGTGTCCGTGTGGATGCTGTGATTCTTGCCTACATATTCGTATGTCTCAACGAACGTCGCCTCTTTTGCTCTCTCAATGAGCTCTTGCTTGTTGTACTTCATATTCTCGCCCTTTCTATAATCTTTAACAATCCCACTTTTTGATAACTGTAATGCCCTGCGAGGTCACGAGGCTGGTGACATAGTGATCGCCTTTGCGCTCTGTAATCATGTCGGCACCCTCGTTGCCGAAGAAAATCTCCGTGCCGACACCGTTGGTCTTAGCCACCTCGAAGCCTTCTGGCAGATCCACGTCGGATTCCGCCAACACCTCATGCTTGTAATACACTGTCTCATTGGGGAGCTCGCGCACGGCTGTCACTCCCTGCTCTGCGGCCTGATAAGCCTCGTACTGATTGATAAGATAAAGTTTCATATTCTCGCCCTTTCTTAATTACTGATTATTACTATAATATATAATGTGTCACTTTGCTACGAGTCTGACGCGCTGGCCGTTGGTGTCGATCACGTCATAGACCATCACATAGTCATCGTCCGTATGGTCGTACCAGTCAATCTCCCGATACTCGCCATTCTCGTAGCGGTAATACACATTGCGGCGTTCGTCACCGCTAATAAACTCGCCGTCGGCCTCCAAGTCGAAGCCGTTGCCGTCGTTCCAGCTGATGTGATCCCAGTGGCGGCTGCGCTCGCAATCACTGATGTAGTCATACTCCACAGCGTCCTCGATGGCGTTCATAGCCTGGTCGAGAATGTCCTGCATACTGTCGTTCATGTCCACCTCCAGACCGAAGTCGTTGATGGCTCTCTCGATGATGTTTAATGTTCTTTTCATATCGCCTTAATTTTTAATTATTATGTTCTTTTGTCCTTATTATCTTATTTTCATTGGCAAAGTTACAAAAACTTTCGAATAGTTGCAAGCATTTAATGAAAAATTTTGTTGCAAGCAACAATTATTAACCAAACAACAGATGCAAGCACCTATTCCTTAACAGATGTTTGCATTTGATGATAGCAAAAATAAAAGAAAGATGGCAGCAGAGGTGCTAATGCGTAATCACCCTGATGCCGTTCACCTCCATCACCAGATAGTCACGGATGCGGCGCACCTGACCACTGCCCGTGAACTTCACCATGCGCTGATGCTCACGCAAGAACACCTTCAGGCAGATGGCCGTGCCCTCGATCACCTCGCCATTGATAGATATCGCCCTAAAAAAAAACGGCTTCTGTCGGGCAGTCTTACGGGCTGCATCGGGCACATTGAACCCCGTCACCTCCACGCCCGTGCGAGGATCCTTCCACGTCCACTGCTCCATGTGCTTGCGCAGTTCCTGATATGATATAGTCGGTTGTATCGTCGGCATACTTGTATATGATATTTGAAAGTTACTTTTCAGAGAAACCGCCGTGCAGTCGCAGCAGGGCGGGTTATGTTGGTCAAAAAACCATTTGATAAACTAAAACAATAAAAATAAGTTAATGCCATAGAAAGCTGGCTGTGGCTGCTCACGCAGATAAAAACAAACAATTATCTTATATCTATTAACACCACAAATCTACAACCCGCCGCCTGAAGGATTGGGACAAAAAGAAAGCCTGCCGATCAGCAAGGACCAGCAGGCATGATAGCGATTCATCTTTATCTATAAGATAATCGAGAAGCCTTCATCATACACCTTATCGAAGCGCAGGCCGTAACTCGGCAGCAATCCGATACCCATGCTGGGCGACATCGAGATATTGCGGATCACGAGCAGGCCGTTACTCAGTTCGTAATCCATGCCGATAGTCACCCTCACATTCAGGTCGAGCGCAGTGAACGACCCGAAGTCTTTGAAGTTCTCCATCCTGATCTGGGTGCCCTTCAATGTCATCCGTGATGCTGTGCGCTCCACCGTACAGAAGAACCACTTGCCCTCGATGAAGGCCACCACGTTGTTGCCAGAGTCGAAAGTCAGGGCCACCGCCAGTTCGTTACTCTCCGTGGTGTTCACCCACGTACCGTTCAGGCTTGTCTGCGCAGGCTGCACCGGCTTTTCAGACGCATCATCATCGCCTCCGCAGCTTGTCAGGTTCACACTTGCGGCCATCATCACCGCCATCATCACTACAAATAAAATACTCCGTTTCATAAGCTATAATTTTTTAGGTTAGAAAATATTTGTTTGCAAAGATACGATTAATCTGCAAAGAATGCAAGTATAATCATACTTTTTTTGTCCCAATAGATAGATTGTCTGTCATACCTTTGCCTATACAATAAACATAGAAGGCGATATGATCAGTGAAGTTTATAATCAGGACTGTATAGAGTATATGCGCACTCTACCGGATAAGTTCTTCCATCTGGCAGTGGCAGATCCACCCTATGGATTCGGCGGAGTAGCTGCTGATGGAGCACGCTTTGGTGCGCGGTTCCTTAAGTACAACACAGGGAACAGTGACATGAACACATGGGACACTGCGCCAGATGCCGCTTTCTTCCGTGAACTGTCTCGAGTATCGGAGCATCAGATTATCTGGGGAGCCAACTTCTTTCCTGACATGCCACCATGCAAATGCTTCATCACCTGGGTAAAGACCAACATTCCCGACAAATTTTCAATGGCGCAGGCCGAGTATGCCTGGACTTCGCTGGGGTGTAATGCCAAGGTGTATCACGGCAGCAGTTACCGTTCAAAAGATGGGGAGCATTTTCACCCGACGGAAAAGCCTGTTGCCCTCTACCGATGGATGATAGAGGTGTGGCTTGAATCAACAGGAAAGAATCCTTCTGAAGGCTTGCGTATATTCGACCCTATGATGGGCAGCCAGTCTTCACGAATAGCCGCCTACGGGCTTGGAATCGACTACTACGGCTGCGAACTGGATGCTGAATACTACCGCCTCGGTTGCCAACGCTATGAACGTGAAACCGCCGGACTGATAACCCAATCCGACGGCCACATCGTTAAGCAGTTAAGCATGTTCTGAATATTCACTTCTTTATCAGATTATAGGCCGCCACGTTCTCACATGCCTGACGGGCAAGACGAGCCAGTGCATCCTTGTCGAGCACTTCGCCAAGCCGCTCTGCCTCCATCTTCAGTTTCTGATACTCAGCCTTTTCGGCATCAGAAAGATTGTGCTTCGGGAACTGTGCAGGTCGGCGCGATTCATCCACGAAGTCGAAACCGATACCATGCTGATCAGGACGCTGGAAATATTCATCGTCGTCGTAATCCTCCTGCCACTCGTCGCGCGGCTGCCAGTCGCCCATCTGCGTCGCGCAGTCGCGGCGGTCTTTCCTCGCCGTCATAGTACGCATGAAGTAAGCCATGCGGTTCAGTGCCGTAGCAGCAGCTGCATCAATCATACGGTCGAAGGGCTGACGGATCACCTGTCCGCTGCCATCCTGCTGTCTTTCCTGCCAGAACCGCTCGCCATCCACGTCCTCGGGAGTCAGCGTGCCAAGCAGTTCCAGATAGATGTTCAGTCCAGGAACCTTGGCCACCATACGGGGTTCATCCAGTTGCTCGTCGTAGTGGTCGCCGCAAACTTCACGCACAGTCAGCCCTTTTTCGTCAGCCTGACGTGCCAGTTCGTAAGCCTTCTTCCTGTTCACAAGCCACTCGCAACGTTCTTTCTCATTCCTTTCACTCACCTCCACGCGCTTATCCTGCGTGCGGAACGTGTGGATCTTCGCCACGAAGTAGGGCGGTCTGAGTCCGATGACACACCCGCCGAGGTCGCACCTCGACAGCGGGCCTTCCTGTGTCACGATAAACTCTGAATGCTTTGCCATATTGAAGCGCACTGAGTGCAACTTGCATGGCTTTTCTGATAATTTCAATGTGTGCATAATCTTATAATTTTAAAATGTGAATAAACTGTGATAAATTAAAAATGATTTCATCCATAGATTTCCTCGCCGAACACGATGTACTGCAGGAGTGCTTCGGCCTCCGTCAGGTCGAAGTTCACGGCTTCATCGTCCATCAGGTCGTGAACATATTTTGAGATATACGTCTGACTTGACAGCGCACGTTCCAAGCCTTTCTTGATATCGTCGAGTGTCAACGTGTAGCGCATTGCTTGTGTCTTTGATCGCCACTCGTGAGGTAGCTTACCGTAGAACTCGTCGCCGTCCTCGGCACAGTAGTCATATACGAAGACGGGCTTACCTGCCAGCAGCACCTTTGCCCACGTATCTTCGCGGCAATCGGTCGCGCTCTCCAACGGCGTACCGTAGTAGTCAGTCTTCTTCTTCTTCACGTCGAAGATATTGCTACCTTCGGTGGCGGTGGCGAACAGGTTCACCAAGTCGTCGTGAGTGATGTCTGTTATAATCGTTTGTACTTTCATAATTCTGTGATATTTCAGAGGTTCTATAATAGTGTGCCGCAGCAGGGGCAGCGTTCGCCGTCGCGTTCCTTGATAGCCTCCATCGTCACGCGGTCTTCCCGCATTGTCTGGAGCGTCAGTCCTGCGTCCATCGCCTTGATGGTCGCCTTGCGCATGTTGTCGGAGTAGTCCTCCTTGTCGTTCCAGTCGTAGGTCACGGCCTTCTGCTCGTCACCTACGGGAAATGTAATCTTCAGTTTCATAGTCTGTGATTTTTGATGTTTGTTATAACGTATAAAGTTTTATTGTTCCCAATCGTCGCAGACGTAGGCGTACTGGTTCTGCCCAATACGCTCCCCGTCGTGCTTCTGACAGATGCAGACCCTTAGTCCGAGGTCGTAGTGACAGCCCTTGCAGGTGCCGCAGCTCTCAAACGTGAAGTCCGTCTTGCGTCGAATCTTAGCCATTGCTCAGCCTCCCGTCTTTGCGCCCGTTGGGGCAGTCGATCACCACGTCATACGGATCGCCGTCGGGCGTTGTCGGCGCGTTCTCAATCCAGTGCATGCGGATCTGCTTGTTCGGGTTGTGCCCCCGTCGGCACGCTTCCTCGAAAGCGTCGCAGCTCTGATCCCATGCGCTCTTGTTGTCATCCACCTCGATGGTGAACGTTTCCAGTTCGTACCGCTCGCGGTCGTCGCGGCTCCAGTACTGCGGCACAACCTTCTTCGGATAAGTCACTTCAATCTTTGCCATATCGCTACTCCACGTTTTCGTTCATCGTTACCTCCTGAATCGTCCAACGGAAATTCTTGCCATGCAGCGTGAATCCGTCGATTTCCATCAGATGCTTCACTCCCTCGTCCACGGCCTGCTTGTGCAGCTCGCCAATGGTCGCGTTCTCGTCAGCGTACTTCAGGTCGCCAACCAGATAGTTCCAGAAGTGTTCCAGTTCCGAGCGGATGCCCTGCTCCATGTCCTTGCGATTGTCGTACACGCCGACAATGCTCACGTTCACGTTCTCGCCAAGTGTCTGTATCAACACCCAAGCCTTCTTTGTCTCTGCCATATCTGTGATGTTTTTGATGCCCTATAAAGGGCGGTTAAACTTACTTGATCTGTTCTATCTCATATCTTGCCACGTCGGGGTTCTTCAGTCCGTAGAAGTCGATGACCTGATCTTCGCTGTCGAAAGCCCCGTGATGCTCTGACTCTATCGGGTGGTCTTCATGTCCCACCTCCCAGATTTTCACTCTCCAGTCTGCCATAATGCTTAATATTTCAGGGGTTCTATAATTATCTGATGCCGTCCTCGTCCAGTTCGTTAATCATGGCCGTGGTGGCGTAGTAGTTCGTATCGTAGTTCTGCGTCTGAAGGTTGCAGTCGGTGAAGTGGTCAATCACCTGCTCGATGATGCTGTCGATTTCCTCCTCACGCTCCTTGCCCGTCAGGGCCTGTGCTTCTTCCAGACTATCCTCGTCGTAGGTATTGAAGTGGTTGATGTCCTTTTCAAGTTCCTCGCGTGCCAGCTTACGCACGGCGTTGAGCAGTTCTTCGTCACCCTGGAACACGCCCAGCAGCACTTTGCTGTCCTCGCTGTTCCAAGCGTCCGTCTCATAGAGCAGATAGCAGTCGCGCGGGGGTCGCTTCTCGTTGGCTACGAAGGCACCGAGAATCGTGCCGTACTCCGTACTCCATTCAATGCCAAAGCCCTTGTTCACTCCGTCAACGGTGGCTTCCACGAGCACCATCTGCACCTCCAGACCGTCCTCTTCGCGGATCGTCGTGTCGTAGCAGTCTTCACCGATGCCCATCGTCTTCAAGTAAACTACCGTAGCTTTCTGAGTTCTTGTGATAAACTCGCGGATGATGGCGGTCATTTCGCCAATCGTCGTGTCTTGAATCATCTTCTTCATAATCTTAATCTTTTTATGCCTTTGCGGGCGGGTTATACCTTATTGTTACTTATTATGCTGCAAAGTTACAAAATAAAATTGATACTACCAAACTTTTTGCCTATTATTTTATAATATAATGTAAATTTTTAGTCGTTTACCACTTCAATGATAGGATTTCGCCACCATGACAGCGACAGATGGGCTGTCTTGTGTTCCGTGCCGTCAACCTTCATCTTGGCCAGCACGGGGAGCACATCGTGGTAGATTAATTCGTAGCCTGTAACGAATCCATAGGCAAAGAACTCCTTGCCACCATCGCTGGTGGGATAGCTTACTTTCACCTTCTGCCCGATCTGGTAGGGCTGGTTGGTGTTCACATACTCAGCGTCCAGAGCCTCCTGCTCCTTGCGCAGTTCATTCATGCGTGCCTCTATCGCGTTGCTGCGATTGATAAAATCTTGCTTGTTCATAATCGTATAATTTTAGTGATGTCTTATATTGTCTAATAAGGGGCGGGCTGCAATCATGCAGCCGCTTCATCTTCTTTCGCTTCGCCCTTGGAGCGGTCGATGGCCTTGTGATACAAGAGCGTCCTGAAGAACATTTCTATGAAATCCTCGTTGCAGAATCGCTTTTCAGGATCCACCTTATCCATCCACTCCATAGCGGTGCAGAAAGTCGTGTAGTCACCATCTTCCTCATAGCCCAGCATAAAGGCAAATTCTATCTTGTCGTTGTCGCCCGCTTCGTTGGTCGTGATGCGTACAAAGACGCCTCCGTTGTTGTTGTCAGCAGCCTTTATGATGTCGCCCACATAGTCAGGATGATCGAAGTCGAGCTCGTCGAAGAGTGCCTGCTCCACGGGGTCGTAGTTATCGGTGATGTCCGATGTGCCTTGTGGCTTCAGCTGGTCGATAGATCCTTCCTGATACATGCTGACCGACAGTGTACCGTTGACGACCGCCATCAGGTGTGAGGGCAGGATCCTGCCGATGCCCCAGCTATGATAAAACACTCGCGTCTTCAGACGATCCTTGATGTCAGCATACTTGAAGTTATTCACGTGCTGAACGATGATTGCTGTTCTCTGTCCCATAATCGTAATTTGTTTTATGCCCTATAACGGGCGGGTGAATATTAATTTTTCAGATGCGCTATAATATAATATAAGATGATTACTCGATGATACTAAACTGATGGCAGTCGCCCTCTCGGTCTGTGTACTCGATATGCAGCGTGTCGCGATTCTCGCCGTAATAGACCACTTCGCCGTTCTCCGTGCGGCTGTACTTGCCGAAGCTCAGACGGATGCTAACTACCCACGTCAGAGGTACGCAACAGTTCTGGCGGAACGTCTCGGCCTTCTTCGTTGCCTCCGTGAAACTGCAATCCTTAAATGCCGCTATCTCGTCGCGTATCTCCTTCAGGGTCATTCCGTACTTCGTGCGGTCAGTAACAAACGGTATGTCAATTTCCTTGGTTTCAAACTTGACCTCAATCTGGTAGCCGTCCTCCGTGCCTACCTCGCGGCTCACCTTGTAGCTGCTGTTGCCGTCGGCGTTGAAGTCGCTGAAGTCCTCCTGCTCAGTCCACGGGTACTCACCCCCTTCTTCGTCCCATTCGCCGCGCACATCATCCAGGGCTGCGTTCATTTCGCCCTCGTAGAAAGCCTTGGCCTCCTGTTCGTCGGTGAATACTCTATCCGTCTGATACAGATAATTGTCGCTCTCGGTGTAACTTGTCCATGTTACGATAAAAATCTTAGTCTTCATAATCTTAATTGTTTTATGCCCTTGCGGGCGGGTGAATATTAATTTTTCAGATGCGCTATAATATATAATCAGATGTGGAAATCTACGATGCCACCGATGTAGAACTTATCGCCTGGCTTGGCGTTGATATAGACCTCGCGGATGAAGTCGCCGAGCGGCTCCGCGTCGGTACAGCTGCCGTCGAAGCTGAAACGCTCGTTGGCTTCGCGATGGGTGTCTTCGAAGAGCTGTTTCATCTTCCACATTTCCATCCAGTTCTTCAGGGTGTCAGGGTTCATCTGTGCCACTCTGCTCTTGATGCCGCTGATCCAGTCGCTGACGAATGCGTCGGCTCCCTGATAGGTGAGCACTCGGCCTTCACGGGTGAATACGCCCCGCAGCGTGCAGTCGAGCCGCTTTATAGCGTCTTCTTCTTCGTCCTCGTCGATATCGTCGGTGTAGTCTGCGAAGTCGCTGATGTTCACCTCGTCGAAGTCGCTGCTGGTTAAATACTCGTCACGTGTCAACTCTTTCTTTGAAATCTGATAAATCTTGCTGTGCATAATTGTTTCTCCTATGTTTTATGCCCTTGCGGGCGGTTCTTAATTTCTGTGATGTCTTATAATGCGTATAATATTAATAGATGATGCGGATGATAAACTTGGCGGGGTCGATGGCTCCGCTGTTCCAGTCGCTTTCGAAGGTGGAGCAATAGGGGTGGTAGATCCAGATCTTGCGATCGTCCTTTGGCAGTTCTGCCAGCTTTTCAGCCTCGGCGCGTGTCATGGCCTTGGCTTCCTGCTCAGTGTAGCGTTCGCGGTCAAACAGGAAGATGTCGCCACAGGGGCTGTCGATCTCACGCTCTTCAAACTCGATGTTCACCTTGTAGCCCTCGTATGCTTCGCTTGCCACTTCGTAGCTGCCGTGCAGCATGCCGTCGAACTCGGCGCGGGTGATGTCGTGGTTTGAATACATAGGCTGATACTCGTAGGCATCCTCGCGGCCTTCTTCGTCATCCTCCCAATATTCACCCCACTTGCACTCTTCGTAGGCTTGTGCCTTCTGTCGTTCGTAGAGTTCGCGGGCATCGCGTTCGTTTTTCGCGTAGTCAGATCCTGTGAATGTCTTTACACTCTGATAGAGGTTGTCGTCGCTGTCGGTGTGACTTGCATAGGTCACGATGAAAATTCTTGTTCTCATAATGCTGTGATGTTTTTTATGCCCTATAACGGGCGGGTGAATAATAATTAATGTATTGACTTCATAATGATGGTACGAGCTTGCGTCTCTGTGGTCACGGGCTTGCCGGCGCGCTCCGCCTGTTCCAGCAGATTCCGCAGATGTTCGGCTGCCTTGGCATCCTTTGGCTCGCAGACGAGCGTCTGGTGGATTTCGGGCACCTCCATCGTCAGTCTGCGCCACACCTGCCAACCCATATTCAGCGCAATGCGCAGGGTGTCGGTCAGGGGCTTCATTATTTTCTCGTGGGTGTCGCGCTGTGGAGGAATGGGTTGCCATGTTATGAAACGCTCCACGTAGTCCTTGCCCATGACGTTGGTAGCCTGATACTTCACTCGGATTTCAAACCCGTCTTCGGGATCATCTTGCAGCCAACTGACTGCTGAAATGTAGTTGCAGAATGACTCAGGCCACTGCTGCTCCTTCACGTAGTTACAAAGTTCGCTGATCACGTCCTGCTCCTCGCCTGCGTCCATAGCCGTGATGATAGGGTCGCAGATGGCAGGCCACGTCTGGCGGTACTGCATCAGTTCGATGTAAAACTCGTGTGCTACATACTTCACACCGCCTTTTCTGTCAAGAATCAAATCTATAATCATAACGCTCTATTTTTTTTGATGCCCTATAATAGGGCGGTTAAACATATTATTTCTTCATCGGTTCGTCTTTGTGGGTGAGCACCCAGTGGATCGCGTGGTCCACCATCAGGTTGTAAGTGTGCTCGTTGTCTGCATCGTTACATGCCTCCTCACCCATCAGGATGATGTCGGCGATACGCTGCAGGAGTCCGCGCATTTCGTAGTCGGTGGAGCATGCTGCATTCAGGAAGTCCAACAGCTGCTGATAGTAGGGGCTGACGATAGTTTCAAAATCCTCTTCGTCATAGTTCCAGTTCGTGAAATACTCACGATCGCAGGCGTTCATGTTGCCGTTGTTGAAAAACTCGTGATAGAGCTTGCCCGATGCCCGCAGGATTTCGCCGTTCACCGTCTTGGCCTCGCCCTCGGCGGGAACCAGTTCGTCCCACAGCTTTTCATACTCCTGCTGATACGCTCCGTTGTTCTGCCAGTAGCCACAGCCCTCGGCCGTGCGCTTCATTTCAATATTCTGTTTTGCCATAATCTGTGAAATTTTTGATGTACTATAATAATTATAAATATGTTAGCGGTTGAAGGATGCGATGGGGGTTTCTACCCCGTAGTTGCGCCACACGATTTCGACGCTCGGGTGCTTATATTTGCAGTGGAGTCCCATGCAGATGCCCACGCAGTAATTTTGCATCAATTCGTTCTGATGATCCGAATAGGGGCGATATACGCAGTTACCGAAGGGAGTATCAATCTCCTTGCCGTTGGCATAGCAACGTACCAGATAGAAGGCTTCGCTCTTGGTGTCGGCATAATAGATATCCTTCTGTCGCATTCTGTCGCCTAAAAATGACTTGGCTTGCTTGCTCTGGCGCCGATTTTCGCAGTAGTCGTGATGTGCCTTCAGTTCGCGGTTAAATGCCTTGGCAATGCGCAGCTCCTGCGGAGTCATCGGATTAAGAAGAGCCTGATACTTGTTACGGATGCTTACCTGCTCAATCATCCTGATCGCCTGATCGACGAGATCCTGCTCGTTCTTCATGTTTTCGAAGTTTACGCTTCTGTCGTAATTCATATTCATAAATTGTCCTCTTTAAAAGTTGGTCGTAAAATTGTAGTTGATCACAGCCCATAAGATTGCAGCGCACTCTAAGGCAAGAATCAGATTAAAAAGCACTGGGTGCTCATCGATCCACTTCAGCAGGGCTCCAAAGAAGCCAAGCTCACTGTAAATAGTCTCTTGATTGTTCATCGTTCTAAATTTGTTTAATAAGGCTTTCGCCTTGCGTTACACTTAATTGTTATTTTGATGGTGCAAAGTTACAAAAAATAATTGTAACTTCCAAACATTTTCCCAACTTTTTTACACCAAAAGCGAAAAAAAGTGCATTTTTCTTTGTTTTTACACAAAAATGTACTATCTTTGCCCCAATTTACTTATTTAATATTATAATTTATGGAACAGATAGACAACACCAACCCGACACCGACGGCCAACGACAGCCGCCAAATCGTAGCCGACCGCTGCCGCATCATCATGGCACAGCGGGGACTCAAACTCGCCGACCTTGCAGGGCTCTGCCAGCTGCCGCCGTCTAACCTTTCCAGCATGATCAACGGCAAACGCAACCCGACGCTCGACACCCTTGACCGACTGGCCACAGCCCTCAACATTCCTACCTGGCAACTGCTCTGCACACCTGGCAAAGCAGGTGCGCCAGACATCCAGAATCAGGAGCAGGAGCAAAAGGCGCAGGAACAACCAGCAGGCGGGGCGAATGATCTGCCATTTGATAACAATCCCGCCACCGCAGATGACAAAGCACCACAGGCCACAGAAACGCCCACAGACGCGCCCGACATGGCCGACCTTATAACCGTAGATCCCCGCACGGGCGAAGCCCACAGATACCGCCTAATTTCGTAGGCACTCCATAACACAAAGATGGCCGCGTCATCACGACGCAGCCATCTTCTCAAAAAACAAAGTAATACTCAATCTAACTTTTAAGATTGGTGTTTGATCTCCTTTCATTTTACTCAAGGCGGTGATTATCGCCCATTCTGCAGATACCACTCACGGGGCTTGGCACTGATGTGCTGATGCTTTACATGCAGCGTCACCACCTTTCGGATCTCGAACTCTGTGCCGTCGGTCTTCTGAGCCGTCACCAGAATCTCCGTGTTAGGCAAGATGGCCTCCTTCTGCTCGGCGGGCGGTAGGTGGCGGTTCTGCTCATGCTGTGCCGTGAACACGTCCTTCACCCGCGCACGGTCGCCACGTCCGCAGCGTATGCTCAAAAGGTCGATGCCCCACTGATTTCGCGGAAGTTCTATAATAAGGCTCCGCCACGGCTTGTGCCCGTGCCGTAGTGCCTGCTCATAGGCCGCTATAACCTGACGCTGAAGCGTCCGCCGAGCGTCGGCCTGATACTCGCACTCGATTTCGTACTCATCATCCGCCGTGTCCTGTGCGTGTTCCGTGCTGTGCATGGTTACATACGTGCCGTATGTCAGGGCGTTGCTCTGCTCGGGGTCATCTGTCAGCCACGAAGCTGCTGCCACGTAGTGAAGTGCCAGCGGATAAAGATGATGCTTTGCAAAGTACTCTTTGATGGCCTGTTTCACTTTTGCCTCGCAGCCCGTGTCGATGGCGGCACAGATGGGATCCGCGTCCTCCGTCGGCAACTGCTCACGGACAAACCAGTAAAACTCAGGAGCACCGTATTTCGCGCCGTTCATGCGTGCAACTATAAAGGGGAGTAACTTTTCCATAATGCTGTGATCTTAAAAGTTCGCTATAATATTAATTAATATGATAGATTCAGCCTCTTGAGGTTCGGGCGGGTGTGAAGCATGTCGCTGATGACGCGCCCCATACCGCTCCTGTCGATATACCCGTAACGCCAAAACCATACAAAGTGAGGTTTGTCGGCGTACTGCTCTACAAAATAGGTCGTTCCGTTGATAACGGTCTTTTTGGAATTTTTTACGATGGTCATAACACTGATATTTTAGACGTTCTATAATTTAGGGCTGTTTTCAAATTCTGCCCACTTGGTGCAGATGTTCCGACTCTTTTCGCTCTTGTTGCGGTGACGGAGTGCATACAGGATCGAAGCTGTTTCCAATAACTTTGTCAAGTTGTCGTTAAACTGCTCCGTAGCCAGATCGTTTGATACATCGAGCAGCTGTTTCACTGTAAGGTTCTGCTCGTTTAAAATCTTTGCGCGTTCCTGCGCCGTTGCTGACATTGCCATAATTCTGTGATATTTTAGACGTTCTATAAAATATTGTTTGTTTTGCCTGTTGGCGGTGATTTTGCGGCGGGGCTATAATAGTGCCTCGCCACGTTGCGGACGTGTCACACGTAAATATGCCGCACGTTGGGGAAATGTTTCAGGAGGGCGAGTATCTCGGCGTTGGCTGGATCCTGTACCACCTGCTGATCGTAGGCCGTGAGGTCGTCGCCTGTTTCTACTGCCGCGTCGATACGCTCACCCAGTTCGTCACAATACACGGACTCGATACGGCTGCCGTCACGGGCAAACATTTGCTCGTCTGTCAGTTCGATCTCGTAGGTGTCGGCCCCCTCGTTCAAACTGATGACTACCCAGCCCTCGTGGCGGTAGCCGCTCACGTGGAGGGCGAGGGCGGGCATGTCGCGCCACCGCAGGATCTTGCCGCTGACTTTGCCTCCTAAATCCACGCAGCCCCACGAAGACATGACGCTCTGCCAGCGGTCGCCAAACCGCTCGGCCAAGTTGCTGCAGATTTGGCTCATCATCGTGTCGGCTATCGCTTTCACGTAGTCAGGGCGTTCCCAATACCGCTCGGGATCCGTGCCCCACGGTGTTACAAAACTTTGGCTATAGTTGCCATTACTGCTCTCGACGTGTGCGCTCTGTGCGCTGCTGTTCATGTTAATTGTCTGTGCCATAATGCTGTGAATTTTTTGATGTCCTATAAAGGACGGGTAAATAATAATTTGAAGATGTTAGCGGGGCGTGATTTTTCACACGCCCTATAAAGAGAGTGCTCATGCGAAGTTGACGGGCCAAACCACGTCACCACACTGGCGGACGCGCTCCATACGCTTGCGGTTGCGGTCGGTGATCTCAATCAGACGCTCTAACGAGGTGATCAGCTCCTGCTCTGGTTCGCCCTTTGCAAAGGTCACGGCGTTGGTCGTGAGGTCGTAATTAAAACTTGCATACCCACCGCCAAAACGATCTGTTTCAAAAGTCACTCGACCAAAGCCGTGCTCGGTGTACTCGCGATGATCTTCGAGCGTGTGCAACTTTTCGGCCACGTACTTGCAGATGCTGACAAAGAAAGAAAACGAGTTAACTTTCACCTCTGCTCCAACGAAAGAATTAAATACTTTAATCATAACTTTAATTATTTAATGCCCCATAAAGGGCGGTTTATAAATTTTGTAATTTCCTTAATATCCTATAACGTGTATAACGTGCGCCCCTGTGCCTGTTTGCCCCTGTGGGCGGTCATCCGTTGGCCTGTGGCCTGTGGGGTATGGGGGCGGGGTTGGCCTGTTGGCCTGTGCCCCTGTTCCTGTGCCCCCTGTGGGCGGGCGGTCAACCGTTGGCCGTTGGTCTGTTCCTGTTGACCTGTGGCCGTCTGTTGGCCTGTTGGCCGTTGGCGGTCATCCGTGGGCGGTCTGTGCCCTGTTTCTGTTCCTTTGTCATATTGTGGCGGGCGGGAGTACTCGAGCCCCCTGTTGGCCTGTTCCTGTGGGCGGTTTGCCCGTTGGTTTGCCATACCCCCAAATTTTGCGGTTTTCGTGCCCTGTGACGGCCAAACAGGGGGCGGGGCGGTCATCCGTACCCCTGTGCCCCTGTTGGCGGTCTATGGGCGAACTATTTGACGTTTGCCAATATCTTTTTCACGAGGTCGGCGGGGTTTGCCCTGTGGGTATCATTATAATCCAAATAAGCGTCAAAATTGACTTTTGCCCCTGTCAATAGGTCGGCGGCCTGTTGGCCGTGTACGGGGTAACCATACCCCCTCACCCAATGCTCCTCCGTGAGCCCCTTTGTTACTTCAGTAACGCGCAAAACGTGACGGCGCAAAAACGAGGGGTTTGCTATTGGGTAAGCTATTTGCATTAAATTAAGCGGTTGGCAATCGGTTTTAATTTTTACGGATGTAACCAAATACTCCTGTTTGCGCCCCTTTGCCCGTGAGACTTCTGCAGCGTATAAATTTACCCGTACCCCGTTGGCCTCTATCTGATTAATTGCGGCCAATAGGTTTGCACCCGCTTTGGCCATATCGTTGGCCTCGACACAACAACTCACCGAGGTATTATATATAATAGTGATAACACGAGCACGGGTTTGGCGGTTTTTCTTTGCCAACATGCAAACAGGATCACCCGCTAAATACGCGCCCACTATTGGGGTATGTCCCACGACTGAGGGACAGGGGCGGGGGCGGTTTACCTTTGCCCGTGCAATAATGTTGGTATATTCTTTTTTAACGTTGGCGGCGGCGGTTGGGTCACCCTCACGGAGTAATCTGTTGGCCGTGGCAAAATCGGCCGTTCCTGTAAAACTTTCGCTTCCGCCTGTACTACCTAAATATTGATTTTCAAACAATTTGCTCACGGGGGTATTATCGCAAAAATCTGCAAACGAATATAGATTCTCAAACTTATTAATAAACGTTTTCATTTTCTATTTTGTTTTATTGTTTTAATGCCTGTTTATTTTGTCCCTGTTGGCCGTTTGGGGGCGGGGCGGTCATCCGTACCCCTGTGCCTCCGTTTGGCCGTCTGTGGCCTGTTTTAAGCGGCCTCGTTAATTAATTGTTTGTGCGCCTGTGCCCAAACGTTTTCTTTATGGTCTAAGTTAACAAACAGAGTACGTAAAATATCCTGTTGCAAACCGCATAAAGTGGAGGTTTTAAGTGTCCATACGAGGTCATCATTAACCAACTTTTTAATTTTGGCCGCGCGTCTCATGTCGCGGGGCGATACGGGCAAAGTTACGCCACATTTTGCAACCGCGCGGCGCAAATCGGTATAATACTCATATAATGAAGCGTCACCGCCACAAACCGCCAACTCGATATTTGGGTCGGGGCAAATTTCTATTTTTGCCAATCCGTTAATAAAAGAGATATCTTGCTCGTTGCGGTCATAGCCATCTGTAGCACCCATACCGATTGTATTATCAGCGCAAATTAAACGGAAATTTTCGTGAGGGTAAATCAGCTCACCCGCAAATTCCACGGGATCACCGTCACGCATTCCGTTGATTGCGAGGAGTGCCTGTGGGTCACTTGCAAAAATCTCATCCAACAACAATACGCCCCCGTTTTTGTATGCCTGTGCGGCGGGTGTCAAAACGCGCTCGCCGTTGGCGTTGACAAAACCCGTATAATCGTATTTAGTACCCGCGTACCCCTGTTTGTAAAAATCCAACCCGAGGGCCTGTGCAATCTGTTTGGCGAGTGTGGTTTTGCCTGTGCCCGCGATACCGACGAGGAGCACGGGTATATTGTTATTTATAAGGTCTAAAATACGCTTAAAATCTTTGTGGGTTTTGCCCTCGATTTTGTGCGTACCCGTTAACGTTTTAACCTCGATTGATTGCACCCCGTTGGCGTTGGCCTGTGCGGCCTGTTTGGTCATATTTTCAATAATTGGGGTTAATTCTACCAAAACACGCTGATAAACGTCTGCAGCCATATAATTGGCCAAACCCGCCAAAACGTTGGAGGGGTCTGTGCCCTGTGCCTGTGGTTTGGTTGCAAACGGGTTGGCGGCGGGGGCGGGTTTGTGTTCCTGTTCCTGTGGGGTTGGAACAGGGGCGGGAGTTGGTTGGTCATCCGTGGCGGGGGTTGGTTGGTTTTCCTGTTCCTGTGGGGTTGGAACAGGGGCGGGGGTTGGTTGGTCATCCGTGGCGGGTTGGCCGTCTGTGGCGGGGGCGGGTTTTGGCCGTGGGGCGGGGTTTTCACGTATCTCAATACTCGTTACGGGTTTACCAATAGCCTCACTAATTAGTTGTGCCCACGTCTGCAAATCGTCTATTTCTGTTTTGTCTGTTGTGCCCAAATCGGCGAGATATTTCCAACCCCAACCCGATTTCACTCCGAGTGCCTGTGGGGTTTGTCCCCAATCTGAAGTGTGGCTACCAAAATAAGCGCGGCCGTTACTGATTACTAACTGAGACTTTTTGCCGTTAACGGCCAAAATCGGTGATTTAATGTAATTTGCCATAATACCTAAAAATTAAATTGTTTATTACTTTGTTTGTCTGTTCCTGTGGATTAATAGTTACTTTGCGTCACTGATTGAAACATGTTCCAACGTGAGCCCCTGTGCAATAAAATTGGCCAATAGGGCGGGAGGGTTTGTTGTGTGGATTTGGGCAAAACCAAAACCGACTCCAAAACTAAGCGTAACTAAAAAAACCTTTGTACTCATAAACTTTGTTTTTTGTGCCCCGTGGGGGGCGGGTTATTATTAAATATATCGTTTTCGAGTGCAAAGGTACAAAAAATAATAATACGCTCCAAACATTTTCCCAATTATTTTTGAAAAAATTTCCATTTAGTGTAATTTTGGGCGGTTTTTATTATTGCAAAGTGTATTTTTTACTCACGTACATTATATAATATAATATATGGTTGGCCGTGGGGGTTGGTCTGTGCCTGTGGCGGTTGGTTGGTCTGTTGGTCATCCGTTGGCGGGGTTGGAACAGGAACAGGGGCGGGGCGGGAGATCTCCCTCGCCCTGTGCCCTGTTCCTGTTGGTCTGTTGGCGGGGTTGGTTTTGCCCCCTGTTTGGGGTTGGATTTTGCCCCCAAATTGGGGCGGTTTTGGCCGTTGGCCGTTAACAAATTTTAAGTGCCTGTAAGCGTTTAAAATTTGGCGGGGTATATAGTTATACTATTTTGTATGCGTTTTGCGATTGTGGGCGATTTTAACATTTTTCGCCAAAAAACGTTAAAACGCTCAAATCCCCTTTATTTACAGGGGTTTTGAGAGGTTTTTGTGCAAAGGTACATTCGTGTAAAATGTAATTACTTATAATACATTATTGTATATTATAAGAAAACCCTTTATTTATGGGTTATTTGGTTATTATAAGGTGTAATATTTTGTATCAATTTACACACAAATGTAATTAATTAGTCAGGAAATTGTCGTATATTATAACTTTTGTTGATTTTTGTCAATTTGTCCGAGTTTTTACAATTTACAATAATTTACATTAATACAAAAAAATGTAAATCAGCTATTTTTGGCCTGTTTGGGGTTGGTCATCTGTGGGGCGGTTTGGTCATCCGTTGGCCTGTGGCGGTTGGTTGGTCTGTGATCTGTTTCTGTGGCGGTTGGTTGGCGGTCATCCGTGGGCGGGGTTGGAACAGGAACAGGGGCGGGCGGTCATCCGTTGGCGGGGTTGGAACAGGAACAGGGGCGGGCGGTCATCCGTTGGCCTGTTCCAACGTGGGCGGGTTGGCCGTTGGTCATCCGTTGGCCTGTGGCGGTTGGTTGGTCTGTGATCTGTTTCTGTGGCGGGGCGGTCATCCGTTGGGCGGTTGGCCTGTGCCAACAGTGGGCAAAAGTGCTCGAGCACGGCCTCCCCCCGTGCTCACGGGGGCGGGGGCATATACCCCGCCCATCCGGCCGCGGGGCGCGGGGATCGCGTGCAGTGTGGCGGCGGTCTCGAAGTTGTTTATGGGTCTTCGGTATTTGTTGACCAGACAGGGTTGCTTGATTTTCAGAAACTTACATAATTATGCAGGAAATGCCTTCTTGATGCAAATCAAGAGAAAAATCATAAAAGTCTGAAAATTAGCCGTTTCTCACAGGGCATCAACCATCGTTTTAACCTTTCATCATCAGCCCGATCTTCATTAGCCTATCGCAAACATGACTTTTCCTTATCGATAATCGGCTGTTTCCTTATCGATAATTGATGATTTCCTTATATATAATTTCCTTCGGCAAGCTCAGGGGCCGTTTATAGAGGCGGGCACCTTTCGAGGGTGCCCGCTGTTTGTTTGGTGACGCAAGAAGGGTCATCGCCCGTAGCGCGACAGGAATTTGTCGGCTTGCTTCAGCTTATTATGAAGCCCGTTTTCCCCATACATATTGATGCTGGCCTGGATGCCGTCGGATAGCTGCTGCTGCAACTGCCCGATGGTGAATGCCAGTTGGCCGAGCGTCTGCATCATCGCGGCGTTACGTGCTTCTTGTGCGGCTCGTCCCTCGGCAGACTCAGGGACCGTAGCCGACGGGGATGCAGCGGCAATGGCGGTGGCCATGTCTTCGAGGTTGCCTTCGTCGAAGGTGCGCACGGTGTGACCGGTGTAGCCCCGGTCGAAGAGGGCGATGGCCCGCAACAGGTCGGGACGGTTCATCTGCATCTGGCGGGTGGCCTTGCGTCCTATCACGATCTCTGGACCGCGCTCGCCTACGAGTGCCTGCTGGCCGTTCACGCGGGTGACGATGGGCTCGTTGACCATCGACACGCCTTCGGGCAGACTGCCTGACTGGCGGGCATGATACACACGGCCGTCGTCGCCGAGCACCGTCTGCACGTTTCCGCTGTCGTAGGTGAGCATGCCCTGGGCGAGTTTCACCTTGCGCTTCGTGGTGGCGGAGTTGCCGCCACTCGAACTGCCGCCACTCAGGGCTGCCAGTGCGGTGTTGAGCAAGCCCATCAGCAGAGCGGTGATGACGGCGATCAGGGGTGCACCCCAAGGTCCGAGCGTGCCGATGATCTTGGCGGCACCCTCGGCGATACCTGCCAGCACGCTGCCTTGCGCCTTGCCGGCCTCCTGCTGACTCTCGGCGGCATCCTGGGTCTGCTTCTGCGAGAGCGTCATCTGGCCCACCTGCTGCACCACGGATGCGGCACCCGTCTCAAGCAGGGTGGTGGCTTTCAGTCGCTCCTCGCCGCCCTGCTCCACGGTGTCGGTTTTCTCCTTTTCCGTCTTCTTGATTTCTTTGGTGGTGGCCTTGCCCAGCAGCCGCTCCTTCATCTGCTGCATCATTATCTGCTTGATGATCTCGATGGTGGCCTGTCCCCACGACTGCACCATCGACTGCAGGGCACTGCGCATGCCCTCGGCCATCGACTCGCCCTCGAACACCAGCTTGCCGAACGCCGCGCCCATATCTGCCCCGAACTGCTCCACCGGCTGCGTCCACTGCTCCAGCTTCGAGATGTGGTCGTTGATGTGTTGCATCAGCGTCTCCTGCATGGCGATCTCGGCTTCATCGAGGGCCTGCTGCTTTTCAAACAGTCCCTGCTGGAAGGCGGCCAGTTCCTCGCCTTCGAGTTTCTTCTGGGCGTTGGTTTCCTTATACATTTCGAGTTCTTCCTGCATCTGTGCCATGCGGAGAAGCGACAGTTGCACCTCGGGGTCGTTGTTGATGTTCAGAAATCCTGCCTGCTCACCGAAGTTCACGCCCTGATCTGCGCCTGTCATTTTCTGCTTACGGCTTTCGTTGTTGATCGCCTTGTTGAGGGTGGCGTATGCCTGTCCCTTGCCCGACGTCTCCCAGCGCTCCTCGAAGGTGCGCTTCTGCAGGTCGTAGGATTGCTTGATGGCCTTGTAGTAGTCGGTGTCGTAGTTGATCAGCGTCTGATAGAGCACCTGCATCTCGCGCAGATGGTTCTCGGGGTCTTCGAGCCACTCGTCGAGCTTGGGGAACATCGCGGCGAAATCCTCGCGCAGCCCCGTCACCTGGTCGGTCATCATATAGCGGGTCATGTTGCGCAGTTCCTCGGCGTCGCTGGTATCGACATTATAGAGGCGGGTGCCTATGCCGACAGCCTTATTGGCGAGTGCCTGCACATCCTTGGTGTTGGCGGTGATCTCCGTGCCGTCGGCCAGCTGTTTCACCACCTTTTCGTAGCCCTCAGTGATGAGTCCGAGCTTCACAAGGTCATTGCCGAACTCCTTCTGTGCCTGCTCTACGAATCGGAACTGCATGAGAAGTTTATCCACCTCTTCCTGTACCTTCGCCTGGCGACGCTGGATGTTGAGCTCGTTCTGGGCGGCGTTTTTCAGCACGCTCTGGGTGAACGATCCCGAGTTGAGTCCATATACATCGTTGCCACCGTCATACTTCTTCAGGTTCTGGGCGGCCTTCTGCACATCCACGGTCTGTATGGTCTCCATCGACCGCTTCGAGGCCGTGTCGTCGGGACGGAGCAGATCCTTGCCCATCTCCTTGCGCAGTTTGTCGAACTGATTCTCATTGCCTGTGATGGCGCGACGGGCTTCGAGCAGCATCTCATCCTTTCGGTTGCGGATATACTCCACCAGTCTGTCGGCCTCGCCACGGGTCAGTTTGCCGTCGGCAGCCAGTTGCTCTGCCAGCGACTCCTGCAGGCGGTAGAACTCTTCGATCGAGTTGATCACGGCGGTGGAATCCCGCTGTGCGTCCTCCATCTCCTTGCGCAGCCGCTTCTTCTCTTCTTGCTGTGCCTTGGTAAGGGCCTTCTCGGCTTCTTTGTCGGGCTTAAGGTTAGAAAGACTGCCCTTGCGCTTCAACTGACCTTTGAGCGATTCCTCCTGGAATTTCTCCATATCGAAGTCGCCGACTTCTGTTTTATAGAGTTCATCCACTTCTTTGTTGAGTCGCTGCTCCGTAGTTCTGGATGCGTGATAATCGCGTATATTCTGAGTCAGGCGATTAATCACTGTGGCTTCAATCATCTTGCCTGCCTTGTCGTAATAGGCATTGCCCTTTGCACCACCTCCTAAGTCTATGGTCTTTACAGAACCGCCTGCGGACTTCACGATGGAAGAAACGATATTATCGACAGACAGGTTATGACGCTGACGCAGCCATTCGGCATCCACACCATTGGCCCCCAGTGTCTTAGCCGTCTGGCTGAATTGCATGCCTGCACGCATACGATCCATCTTGTTGCCCTGGTTCACCTCGTCGCGGTACTGTTCACGCTCTTCGTAGGCTTTCTTCTGTTTCAGGACTTTTACCACTTGAGCGTATGCCTTGGCCAGGTCGATGGCACCATCAATCTCAATGCCGAGATAGTCGAGGTATTGCTGATAGTCGCTCTTCAGCAGGTCTTTCAGCAGACGGTTACGCTCATCAAGCGACTTGTTGCTCCGGTCGAGTGCCTTCTTATAGGATGTGAGCGGGGCGGCCACCATTTCAATATTCTCCTTTGACTTAACCAACTGTGCATTGAGTTCTGCCTGACGACGCTCGGCGCGTTCGGCTTCCTCGGCAGCAGCATGCAAGTGTTCACACCACAGGGCTATACCCGCAGCAATGGCCGACACAGCAGCAAGCACAACGTTGCTTTTAATGACGGCATTGAATGTCATGGCTGCCGTGGTGGCAGTCTTGATGGACGTAATCAGCGCCACGATACCAAAGTAAATGCTTCGAACGGTGGCGAGTAGGCCGCCAAAGGCAAGTGCATGGATGAGGAATGGCGACAACTGGATAATGGTCTTCAGGGCCAATGCCACACCCTCGATGATTTTCTTGAACGAATACATCACGGTGGCATTCTGTGTCATCTCCCTCGACAGGCGATACCACTCGTCGGCCAACTGCTTCACCATTTCCACACCTTCAGGATTTGTGAATGCCTTTGCCCAGATATTCGATGCCCGCTCCATCAGGGCTGCAGCGGTCTCATTCTGAATCATATACTCGTTGATGACCGCCGTACCGTCCTTGAACGCTTTGGTAGATGTAGCAAGGTGGGTCTTCAGGATATCCACACGGTCGGCCATTGTGGTCATTACAGCCACGAGTCGGGCACCATCTGATCCGAGGTCTTTGAAGATGCCATCGAGGGCATTCATGTTGCCCCGTTTGTTCATCGAGTCGAAGATGTCAACAATGGTCTTGATGGTCTGGCCCTTTGTGAAGTTCTCATTGATGGAACCCTGCACCAGTCCGAGCGACTTTTCAAGCAGGTTGTGGTTCTTCTGGATGCTGGTAAACAACTTATTGAAGGCCGTAGCAGCTACTTCTGGCATCAATCCCATTGCGTCGGATGCAGAACCGATGGCAAGCAGTTCATCGGCACTGACACGCGATACGTTAGCAAGACCCATCAGGCGCTTAGAGAACTCTACGATATTCTTACCTGTGGCAGTAGATGTGGCACCCAACTGGAAGATGGCAGATGCCGACTTCTGCATGGCCTGCTCCACACCGTATTTGGGAATAAGGCCCATGACCTCGGTGAGCTTGGCCAAAGCCGGCAGCGCATCTTCGCCAAGATCCTCACCGAGTGCCATTTGTACCTGTTCTGCAGCCCGTACAAAGCCAGTAAGGCCCTCTACGCCATAGTTCTGTCCGATACCGAGTTTTGCACCGGCATAGGCCAGTTTGTTGAGTGTCTCAATGGTGTTACGGGTGTCAATCTTTGATATATTGTTATAGAGCCGATTGATTTCGTCCATCGTGAGTCCTGACACCTTACGGATATCGGCCAGCGAATCGGACAGTTTCAAGTTAGACTTGAATACTCCCTCTACCATGCTCTTCAACTTATTGAAGCCGGCAAAGATACCTGCATAAGCGAAGAGATTCTTCATGGTGGTACCAAGCGATCCCCATGCTGACTGCTGCTTCTTGAGGGCACCCGTGTTGGCGTCGATCTGTGCCTGTATTCTTTTCAGGTCGGCTAACAGCTGCTGGCGTTTCGGGTCTTTGGATGACATATTATCCAGGGCACGCTTCACTTCGCCGAGGGCGCGTTTCAGGTCCTTGGTCTTGGAGCCGGCGAGGTCTTTCATCACGTCGGCGTATTTCTTCATCTGCTGGGCAGACTTCTGCTGGGCGGTG
>Ga0310695_10004079_pt1 | contig 27514 bp, 26 predicted proteins | sample RumenRJG_04DNA_FD_203882 | JGI IMG/M metagenome (GOLD analysis project Ga0310695, IMG submission 203882) | Bovine rumen microbial communities from Lethbridge, Alberta, Canada - RJG_04 (v2) (version 2) | ecosystem: Host-associated > Mammals > Digestive system > Stomach > Rumen | place: Canada... | reverse complement strand
TGTTCTGTCGTCCAGACCAGGTTAAGCAGGAGTTCCTCAACGTTATGGATATCATCGGCATTGTGCTCACTGCCTTCGGATTCAACTTCGAGGCACAGATCTCTCTGCGCGATCCTAACGACCACGAGAAGTATGTAGGTACCGACGAGGACTGGGCACTGGCTGAGAAGGCTATCGTTGAGGCTTGTCAGGAGAAGGGACTGCCCGCAAAGGTAGAGTACGGCGAGGCTGCATTCTATGGTCCTAAGCTCGACTTCATGATTAAGGATGCTATCGGCCGTCGTTGGCAGCTTGGTACCATCCAGGTTGACTACAACCTGCCTAAGCGTTTCAACCTCGAGTATACCGACGAGGACAACCAGAAGAAGACTCCTGTAATGATTCACCGTGCACCATTCGGAAGTATGGAGCGTTTCTGCGCCGTACTTATCGAGCACACTTCAGGTCACTTCCCATTGTGGCTCACACCTGACCAGGTAGCTATCCTGCCTCTGTCAGAGAAGTACAACGACTATGCACAGGAGGTTGCCAAGAAGTTTGATATGGGCGGTGTTCGTGCTACAGTAGATATGCGTAACGAGAAGCTGGGCCGCAAGATCCGCGACAACGAGCTGAAGCGCATACCTTACATGGTAATCGTAGGCGAGAAGGAAGCAGCCGATGGCACAGTAGCCGTACGCCCACAGGGTGGTGGCGAGCAGAGCGTTAAGACCATCCAGGAGTTCATCGACGAGGTAAATGCTCGTGTTGCAGAGATGACAAAAGACTTCTAGTAGTTAAATAATTATAAAAGTTATAATAAAGTTAATAATCCAGAGCTCAAAGTTCGAGAAAATTAGTAATTTTGCAGCCGATTTCTTAAAAAGTAGTTAATGAAGAATGACAAATTGAAGAATCAGTACCGTATCAACGAACAGATTCGAGTACGTGAAGTCCGCATCGTAGGCGACGAAGGATCGTCTGTAATGTCTACGCGTGATGCACTCAACCAGGCCCGCGACATGGGAGTAGATCTCGTAGAAATCTCGCCCAATGCCAATCCGCCTGTATGTCGTCTTATCGACTACTCTAAGTTCCTCTACCAGCAGAAGAAGCGCCAGAAGGAAATGAAGGCCAAGCAGGTTAAGGTGGAAGTTAAGGAAATCCGATTCGGACCTCAGACCGACGAGCACGACTATCAGTTCAAGCTGAAGCACGCTCGCGAGTTCCTCGAGGAGGGCAACAAGGTACGTGCATACGTATTCTTCCGTGGTCGCTCCATCCTGTTCAAAGAGCAGGGCGAGGTATTGCTGCTCCGTTTCGCTAACGACCTCGAGGAGGTAGGAAAGGTTGAGGGCATGCCATCACTCGAAGGCAAGAAGATGTTCCTCTACCTGGCTCCAAAGAAGGCTGGTGCAGCCAAGAAGAGTCAGCAGGCTCGCGACCGCGAGGCAGCTCAGGCAGAAGCCAAGGAGCAGGCCAAGCAGCAGAAGGAGGCTCAGACCGAAGAGAAGGCTGAGATACCATCAAACGGCGGACTCCTGGGTAATGCTAAGATCAGCGCCGATGCACTGAAGAAGCTTACTGAGAGCGAGGATTAAGAAAACAGAAAAAAAGAAAGTGGCGCGCCCGGTATATGCGTTGCCGCTGGATATTAATAACAATTTAAAATTTTTAAAACAATGCCAAAAGTAAAGACAAACTCTGGTGCTAAGAAGAGATTCACTTTCACCGGAACAGGTAAGGTAAAGAGACGTCATGCCTTCCACAGTCACATTCTGACTAAGAAGACCAAGAAGCAGAAGCGCAACTTGGTAGGTACAACTATCGTTGATAGCAGCAACATGAAGCAGGTTCGCGATCTGTTGTGTCTCCGTTAAACCTATTGTCTAACATTTTAAAGAAGTAAGAATTATGCCAAGATCAGTAAATCACGTTGCATCAAGAGCAAAGCGTAAGAGAATTTTGAAGCTTACCCGCGGTTATTTTGGAGCCCGCAAGAATGTTTGGACAGTAGCAAAGAACACATGGGAGAAGGGTCTGACCTACGCCTATCGTGATCGTCGCAACAAGAAGCGCAACTTCCGTGCGTTGTGGATTCAGCGTATCAACGCTGCCGCTCGTCAGGAGGGTATCAGCTACTCTGTATTCATGGGTAACCTCGCTAAGGCAGGTATCGAGATCAACCGTAAGGTTCTCGCTGACCTCGCTATGAACAATCCCGAGGCTTTCAAGGCTATCGTGGAGAAGGTTAAGTAAATCCAGACTTTACCAGTCTTAAGAATAGAATCCCTGCCAGCAATGGTGGGGATTTTATATTTTTCCAGCTTTTTGCTTGCAGGTTTCGCATATTATTCTTATTTTTGCAAGCAAAATATTACTTACAACTAAATTTATGACTTTATGAGAAGTTCATTACTTGCTATAGTTGCGCTGATTCTGCAGTTTTGCGGTTTGCAATCCGCTAAAGCTGCCGATGTAGATAAGCATTCGCAGAGTTATCTCAGTCAGCGCATCGACACCATATATAGCTATTTTAATAAGATGGATCTCGACACTGCATTTTGTTCTGTCGGATATCGTGACCTTATGCGCCAAGCGCTCGATCAGATGGACGAGGATGATATCCTGCTCGACTATGATCATTGGATTAATGCTCAGGACTATAGCGAGGACCTTTCTGCACGTGCTGCATCGATAGAGGCTTTTACTGATAGCACAGCTATAGTAAAGGTGGCTGTTCGCAATTTTGGCAAGCAGGGCGAGGTGGTACTCAGAATGCGTTTTGAGCGCAACGACTGGTATGTAGATGATTTCCTGCCGTCAGACGGAGTAGGTGAGGGCGAGAAGGAGTATTTTATCCGTATGGTATGCACCGTTATTTCTAAACGTCTTGTCCAGAATGACTATGCGTTCAATGAAACTCCTATGACCAAATACGCCTATGTCGACATCGATGGCGACGGCTACAACGAGCTATGGCTTCGTTCGGCCAATGACAAGCTAGGCGCTGTTATCAGTGTTGTGGCTAGCGCTCAGCTGCTTATTACCGAGCGTCGTCCGCAGAAGTTGTCGTTCTATCCTGGTGCTGTTGTTGTCGACGGTCCATGCGGCTTGGGTTGCAACACCATCAATGCTGTCCTCGTAGAAAAGAGCCGAAAGGCCCACAAAGTACAATACATCAAGACCAACCCATTGGAGATGGAAGGCGCCGTGCACGAGTACTTCTTCGATGGCACCCGAATATCCTCAACCAATGGTAAAAAGCGCCTTCAGCTCATCATGCACGATAAACGCCAGATAACTCCCATCTGGCACAATTTCAGGCAGGAGGAGTAATCCTACATCGAGTAGAAGGCTGCCATGAAGCTTTGGCGATAATTCTTGCTTATTTTTAGTTCTCGTACGTCATCCAGTGGCTCTTCCAGTATACAAACCGACTCTTGTATCATCTTAATCTTATTGATGTTTACAATGTATCGCTTGTGTATCTGCACGAAGTCGGGCGAGTAGTTCAGTATGACGCTCGTGGTAGTGCGGTGTCGTAAGGTGTATACCACATTGTTACAGCATACTATCTCCCAGATTTTCCGTTCCTGGTTAAATCTGAAGAAAGCTATATCCGAGAGGTTCAGTGCCACGTGCTCGTTCATGGCATTTACTACCAGGATTATCGGCAAGCGCTCTTCTGTTCTTGTAAGATTAGGAATCGAAGCAAGCTTGTTTTCGTAGTATCGTGCCATGAGCAGACTCAGATCTTGCTCCGTTGGTGGCTTAAGCAGATAGTCGAAAGCCTGACGCCTGATAGCCTCAAGCATATACTGGTTGTGGCCCGTATAGAACACTATCTTTGTCTCTGGCTTGATGTCGTTGCGGATTAATGTACAGAATTCAAGTCCCGACATCGTGGGCAGTTCTATATCCAGAAATATGATATCCGGTTCTGTATTGATGATGGCGTCTGCTGCTGTCTCTGCATCGCCTGCTGTGCCGACCACAGTTACAGAGTAGCTGCTTTCCAGCATATTCTTTAGCACTTTTACTGCTTCTGTATTGTCGTCTACAATAAATACTTTTACTAGTTGCTGCTTATTCATAATGGCTTATGGATTTAATAATCCTGACTATTTAATTGATAATTATAAATGTCTGGCAGCAGGATCCATGAGCGGCATCCGCTCTCTCCGTCCTGTTTCCAGTTACCTATGCCGAATGTTATTTTATTCTTGTTGCTTTCGTTAAGCATCTGTATGGTTTGTCGTACCACACGCGATCCTGTCTGACTGCCTGTAGTGTCCATTCTGCTGTGTAGTCCGTTGCCGTTGTCCATCACTTCTACCAGTGTGGCTTGTTGCTCTCTCGATACTCTGATGGTAAGTTTGCGCAGTCGGCCTTCTTCTGGTTTTATAGGCCTTAGTCCGTGTTTCAGCGCGTTCTCTGCGAAGATCTGGACTATCATCGATGGCAGATAGACGTTGTTAGCATCTACATCCTCGGCTATCTCTTTGTGGTATTCAAAGTCGGGCCCCATCTGTCGGCCTTCTATGTCGATGTAGTAGTCTACAAAGTTCAGTTCCTCTGCCAGTGTGGTTTGGAATATTCCTGCCTGCTCTACGCCTCGTCTCAGCAGCTGGGTTAGCGAGTTCAGGTCTACCTTGCGTCCCTCCATCTGTGCCAGCACCTCGTGGTTCAGAGCGTTGTAGATAAAGTGTGGAGTTATGCGATTGCGAATGTTTTCCATGCGCATCACCACTATCTGCTGTCGTGTCTGCAGTTCATTGAATTTATGGCGGCGGCGGAAGAACAGTATCAGTACCAGCAGTATGGCTACAGTAAAGAGCGCTATTGCAAGCAAGCCCCATGCCAGTAGCTTGTCGGCGCGCGTCTTCTCTATTATTCTGTCTTGCTCTATCAGTTTCTTGTCGTGCTCATATTCCATCAGCTTCGTGCTGAACTGCATGCTTATTTGTGCTCTCTGCAGCGAGTCGCTCAGCAGGTGCAGGTGGTGACTTGCCTCGTATGCCTCGCGATAGTTGCCCGTTTCGCGCATCACCTGCTTTGTGGCAATCAGTCGTTGAGCCCTGGCTGCAGGTATCTGTGGATCAGCCAGTTTGCTGTTTCTTATCACTTGCAGGGCTTGTTGCGGGTGGCCCTCCAGCATTTCCAGCTTTATGGTCGACGTCTCTATATAATATAAAATAGGTTGGAAATCCACTTTGCGGAAGAATGAGTCGGCCTGATGTAGCAAAATCCTTGCAGAGTCAGCCTTGCCCAAGCATACGTATATCTCGCCCAGATTGGTGAGCGATGTGTGATAATCCCACGCCTTCGACTCATCGCCTTTTACCAGCGATGCTGCCTGGGCGAAGCAGTCACGAGCCTTGTCGTATTTCTTCTGGAAGTAGTAGTCGTTTCCTCTGTCGTTGTAATATATAAACTGATCTGCTTTTATCATGTTTGGCAACTGTTTCTGGCAGCGGTTCCACCAGTAGTTGCTTCGCTCATAGTCGCCCATATAGGTGTAGACCGTGCTTATACCAAGTAGCAGTGGAGTCTTGTCCTCCTCGCTCTTGCCTATAGAGTCGGCAAATTCTAGTGCTTTAGTATAGCCTTCTACGCTCTTGTCGTATTTGCCGGTTTGCTGATAGTAGAAAGCCTGATTGGTCATTGCTGTCAGGCGGAACTCATTCTCGTCCTTCTGTGTTTCCAGCAGTCGTATAGCTTTCTCGTTGTATATCAGTGCCGAGTCTGGCCGACCCAGTATAGCGCTCAGGAATACCGCTTTAGTTTTATACCACTCAGCCCAGAGCAGTGAGCGTATTGCATTCTTCTTATTGTCGTGTGCACTCAGATACTGGTATATCCGATCGCTTACGGCAGTCATCGAGTCTACATTCATCTGTGCGTACCAGAGCCTGTTTTGCACCGACAGCCATCTGTAGTACATGTCGCTATCGCTGGCCTCGCTCATGTGCTGGGCTATCAGCTGTTTAGCGGCCTCCAGATTGCCGTTCTTTATCGAGTCTTCTACGCGCTTAACCTCAGTATTCATCTTGTTTGGGGTAGGGGTCTTACACGCCTCTATCCCAAACACTATTATCAATAGTGCTACAAGCCAGATTGTAACTTTTTTAGTCTTCATACGCAAATTGTTGCTGCAAATTTACGAAAATTTATCTATAATTCTTGCATTATTCTAAAAAAAGATTTTTGTGTAAACGCAACAACTAAAAATGTTTTTCCTCTTAGGTTAATTATTTGTCGCTTTGTCTGCGTTATTGTTGTGTTGCGCTAATTTGCTTGTTTCGCGCGTTTGGATTGTAGGTATATAATTCATATCTTTGCAAATATTATAACTCTGTTCATATGATAAACAAAAAACTAATATACTATATAGGAGAGTTAGCTCTTGGATTCCTGTTTATTGTTTCTGGAATAGGGAAGATGATGAATGCGCATGGCTTTGGAGAACTAATTTCAAGCTATGGCTTTGACTGGCTTTCAATTCTGGCTCCATTAATTATTCTTGCGGAAATGTTGATAGGAGTGTGTCTCATATTGCATCTTAAACCACGTATATCACTATTATTTTGCAGCATTTTACTTTTGATATTTACTACAGCTTTCACTTATGCTAATCTGTTTAATGGTGTAGAAGATTGTGGTTGTTTTGGTAATATTGACACAGAATTACCAGCGTGGGCAACATATACGAGGAATGTTGTGATGCTGATTCTGTCCTTTGTGCTGTGGAGGTACGAATGTAAAAAAATAGAAAAGACAGAAACTGACATTAAGTGGAGGAGTTGCATTGTTGTTATTTCAATGCTGATATGTGCATTTTGGACTGGAAACACATGGACACCATCGACGTTCTACATGAATCAATTTGCTAAAGTTCATCCTCTGATTGGAAAATCAGTTAGCGAAACACCGCTAAAAAGCTATCTTAAAGCATCGCCAGATTCTACATATTTGGTATGGGTGTTCTCGTATGGCTGTGGCGGATGCGTGAATAGTGTAGAAAACGTAAAGCAGTATCAGAAAGGTATTGCCGACCATTTTATACCATTAGCAGTAACTGAGGATAAAGATGGCAAAAAAAGCAAACTACTTCGTATACCTTTCTCTGCAAAATATGTTGGCGAGGAACTTGCTGGTTTCATTGAAACGATCCCTACCTTATTATACATAAGGGGGGGCAAGATTGAATATCTAATAGAGGGATCTGTGCCCAACGTATATATTTTCAAGTCGTTGTATTTAAATCAGACTGATAGTGAGATTTTACAAAATAATTATTAATCCTTAAAAACGCTATTTATGAAAAATCTAATGAAGATTGCGACAGTAGGTGTCGTAGCAGTTGCTTTCTCGATGGGAATGACATCGTGTGATACTAAACATTGTAAGGATAAGGCACCATATTGGTGCAGTTCTGCTGGAGTTTGCTGTAAGTATAGGTATCATGACGGAAAGAGTACTTGCTTTGAATCTCTTACTTCATGTACCGCTACTGGTAATGGATGTGAAACATGCTGGGTAGAAGATTAAAAAAGTAAATATTACATCGATGGAATCTGGAGGCTGAGAATACCGTTGTAATGGCAGCCAAAGGGAAAGGACGTTTTCTGAACGTAACCAGTCTGCGTAATCAAATCTTGCTTTTTATCTTCTATAGTTGATCCTTTGGAAGAGACAATACGAGAGCCAGATTACTAGGATAGGTACTGAAGAACAACTCCCACGTCTTTTATATTTCCAAACCTAAAACAATTAAGTATTAACGCTGAATTTGGGAGTCAGGATGCACTATCATGATATGGTGTATGCAGACTAAAAGGTTATTACTACTGCTGTTATTGCTATTATCTTCGATTTTTGTTATTGTAGATTCTAGCTCAGCACAAATAGTTAGAAACGAAAAAGGTAGTTCATTCAAGTGGGTTTTGGTGACAGACAAAGCTACTGGTGAATTTGGAGCGGAAACTCCAGATGGGACTGTGTTGATCCCTAAGGGTAAATATTTTATTATATTTCAAGAATTAAATGGCGGCTTTTTCGAATTACGTTCAAATGGTCTTGTATCCGCATATTCCACAGATGGGAAGGAACTTATCTCGTTTTCAAACGGGTATGACCGCATTGTTAAGCATAAGGATTATTTTAATGTACGCAAGAATGGCTTAGAGGGTGCATGCGATTTTAATGGTAATGAAATAATTAAACCTCAGTATACAAGGCTTTTCTATTCAAGCGTTGATGGATTCAATACACAAAAAGATGGTGAATACGTTCCATTGGGTATAGAAAAAGGAAGTGATGGCTATTTTTCTGGGGTTGATTATTCTTCAATAACACAATATACAGCGTCTACAACTGTTCCTGATTCTTACTCATCTTCCCTACCTGAAAATAGCTCAAATAATAATCAACCACTATATTTTTCAGGAACAACAGACAAAGATCAGTATCGAAGGAGTTCTCTATGCCTAATTCTTCTTACCCATCGCGACAAGGAGTATGCTGATGCGATGGAACGTGTGTTTAAGAACTTCCCTCTACCAGCACGCTACAACGAACATAATATAAGTGATCTTCGCGTCATCAGTGTACGGGGCAAGCAGAAAAAAACAGACATTGATCGTCTTGTTCTCAACAACTTTGTGGCTCAAAAAGTTGTAGGGCGATGGTTCAATCGTAGTTCATATACAGGTAGAATGAATATGGACCTGATTCATGAACGCGGTGGATATGGCGCTTTTTACGCTGACTATCAACGATCGAAAAGTAATGTGCGTGGTACTGATATGCTTCGTGATGAGGGTATTGAATTGCTTCAGAGTACTTTTGTTCTTGTTTGCGATATGACCTATATAGACAAGAAGAAGGGAGCGTTTTGGGCAGCATTAGGTACGGGATTATTAACTGTTGCAGCAGCCACGATGGGGGCTGTTAACCAACAGGAGGCAAACGAAGCTTATCGCAAAGGTGACTACAAAAAAGCACAAGAAAAACAACAATCAGCCAATTCTTGGAATGCGGGTGCTACCCTTGGTGCAGCTGCAACAGCTGTTGTCGCAGATATTGGTGGATTCAGGGTTAAGATGAATGCTTATCTTTATAAACTCCGTTGGGATGATAATATGACACAAACGATGTATCGCGACTATTGGTGTGACGATGAGTCATCTTATTCTGAAGCACAGGAAAAAAAGACAAAGTTTGATAATGCTTCGTCAGCTTTTGCACTTGACTATATTGGTACCTATCAAACAACAAGCTCCAAAACAATTCTTAGAAGTTGGAGCAATGAGGATCAGGTGATTCTTGATGTTTGTGAGCGTTGTGTAAATAAGGGAATGAGGGAACTGGCTAAAACATTCCCCGTTTTCAAACCTCGAACTCCTTTCTATTTCGAAGGTAATTCTGTTTATTCTCATATAGGTAATAAAGAAGAAGTATTGTACGGAAAAAAATATGAGATCGTTCAGCCATATAAGGACAAACATGGCCAGATTTGTTATAAACGTGTAGGAACAGCGAAAGCTGGTTCTCCATGGAATAATAGAGAGATAAGGTTTGACCAATACTTTGATACTGGTGCTAAAGGTACGCTGTTCTATTGCAAGAAAGCATCTGTTGACCTCCATACACCAGGTTTGCAATTAAGGGAATTATAAATTATAATGATAGGTTATATGAAGAAATTAGTATTGACATTTATGCTTACTTTGGGTAGTATCTTTGCTAACGCACAAGGGTATACCCTTCAGAGTGAAGGAGTAGATAACAGTGGAAATTACGTAGTAAGAATTGTAGTCTCAACTAAGAAAAAGCCTTCGAAGGCAGCTGAGGATTTGGTTAGACAATATGCAGTACATGGCGTAATGTTTCGTGGAATAGCTGCTGCGAAGGAATATAGTGCACAGCCGCCACTCATAAAAGACCCAAGTGTAGAACAGACAAAAAGTGAGTTTTTTGAGGCCTTTTGGCGCGAAAACGGCTATTCTCGTTATGCCTCTATAGTGCCGTCCTCAATGACTGTAATGAAGAATAAACAGTCAAAGATGACCGAAACGTCAGCGTTGGTGACTGTTTCTAAAGAATTACTCCAAAAGTATTTGGAAGAAAACGGTATTATTCAAGGATTTTCAAATCTATGGTAAATTATGAAAAAATATTTGCTTTTAATATTGTTTGTGGCACCTATTATAGAAGTATATGGACAAGATCGCCATATAGTAATGCCAGAACAACCACAAGACAGCTACAACATAGCTGAGGAAGATAAAGGATACTGGTGTGCTTTTGAAGCAGGAGGAGGTTCTACGGTAATGGAAAAAATGAAGAATGTTGCTATGGTAACAGCAACGTTCACTAATGGTTATCGGTTTAATCAGTATCTGAAGGTAGGCGCGGGTCTAGGAATAATGTATTACCCCAACAACAAAAATGTACGTAAACGTTCTAGCCAATTATCTTTGCCTATCTTCCTGAATGTTCGTGGAAACATCCTTCCAGACAACACTCGTATGACTGTACCATTCTGGTCGGCTAATGTAGGAACTAGTATATCCGATGGATTCTTCTTTACACCTGCTGTCGGTTTACGAATCGGAGAGAAACGTTCTGCATTTCTTATTAGTGTAGCCTACACTCTGAGACACTTGGACTCTTATCCAGGAAATACTGCCAATTATAGTGGGGCTTTGTTGAAACTTGGTTACGAATTTTAATAATCACAAAAATGAAAAAAATATCAGCTTTTATAATAGGCATTTCAATAATCTTTCTTATTGGCTGTGCAAGTAAGAGCAAGATTACGACTGCTGCTTTCCACAATTATAACACAGAGTGTATGGGAAAGAGTATGGATGGAAGTCAGACATTGAGAGTCTGGGCTTCTGGCCGGAACAAAGCAAACGCCATTGAACAAGCTAAGAAGAAGGCTGTGTACGATGTGGTTTTTACAGGCATCACTGGTGGAAGTGGAGAATGTAATGCCTATCCAGTCATCGATGAAGCCAATGCGCGAAAAAAATATGAAGAGTATTTTGATGTTTTCTTTGCAGACGGCGGCGCATATCGCAAATATGTGACAATTGTGAACCAGAAAAAGTCTTCTATAGATAAGTTTCAGGGTGATGGAACGGTGATGTATGGAATCATTGTTTCTGTTAACCGTTCTGCTCTTTATCAACGTTTCGTAAGTGATAATATTATTGTAAAATAAAGAATTTGTGAAGCTATGAGAAAGATAATAATAAGTTTTGCTGCTATTTTAATGCTAGTAAGTAGTAGTTTTGCTCAGAAGGTGATGACACCTCCACATGTAATGGTAGTTCCTGACCTGATTTATTGCAAGAGTCACGGCTATACCCAGCAGTTCAATAATAATGGCATCACAGAAGTCATTCCTGACTATGAGCGCGCTGTCTCGGAGGATCCTTCACTTCATGCCGTTCTCACACAGGTAGCTCAGTTGATAACCGATCGCAACAGTGATATTGTCATTGTCGATATTATTGAGGCTATTAACAATGCCAAGGCTGATAGGGCTATGGCTGCAGCAAATGCTGGCGATGAATCAGAAAGCGTTGACGAAGCTATCATCAGAAATTCTGAGGCAGACATCCTGGTAAAAGTTCAATTTGACCTAGTCAAGAACGGACCTCAATATAGGGTCTCATACGTTCTAAATGGCACCGATGCATATACTAGCAGGAATTTTGCTCCTGTGTCTGGTTTGGGCAAGCCTTCTACATCGGCAAACCCTGTAGCTTTACTACGTGAGGCTGTATTTGAGAATATGGAGGCATTTACAGGAAAACTTCTCTCTTACTATACATCTATGGTTTCCAAGGGACGTATGGTTGCATTTGAGATAAAAACAACATCTACCGCTTCTGTAAATATGAACAGTAAGGTAGGACAATACACTCTACGTGAACAAATTGAGGATTTTCTTTATGATAACTCTGTAGATGGAAATGGACTTGAAAGAGTTCAGAGTGGAAATTCTTTCCTTCGCTATCAAGGTGTCTATGTTCCACTTATCTCTACAATACGTGGTCGTCAACGTAAGCAAGGTGCAAAAGATGTCGCTCAGAAACTTGTCAACTTCCTTGAGAGTAATGGCGTATCAGCTGAATATAAGATTAGAGGACTGGGTAAAGTAAATATTTATATCAAATAAGGAGGAAACAGAATATGAAAAAAATGATATTAGCATTAGGTATGGCTGTTTTCAGTGCCATTCCGATGAAGGCACAAAATGAATGTATCATCCCAATGATGGTATTAGTGCCCCAACAGGTTGAATCGCTGGCTCCTATGGCTCAGTCAAAGCTGGAATCAAGATTACGCCAGATTGTTACACAAAACGGTATGGACGGTGGTGCACAGTTTGCAAATTTCTGTGTTGTAGCCAATCTTACAGAAGGTTCAAAGGAGGTAACCAGTGGTCTTCGTCCACTAGTGACGCTTACCTGCGAATTGGAGTTGTATGTTGGCAATAACTATACTGGAGATAAGTTTGCTTCTACGTCTATTGTACTCAATGGGGCGGGACGTAATGACTCTAAAGCCTATACTGCTGCATTTGGAAGTATCAGTGCAAATAATATTCAGATACAGAAATTCCTAAAAGATGCAAAGCGAAAAGTTAACGAGTATTATGAGACACAGATTCCTAATATTCTTCGTCAGGCAAAAGGCTTCTCAATCCGTCGTGAATATGAGGAGGCTTTGTGTCTGTTAACTTCTGTTCCGACTTGTTGTAGCCGTTATGCAGAGGTGGAGCAATGTATGTTGGAAATCTATCAGCAATATGTCGACTATGATTGCGCAGTTAAAGTGAATAAGGCCCGTGCCATTTGGAATGCAAGTCAAGATAAGGAGGGAGCTGTCCTTGCGGGAGCTTACCTTGCATCTATTGATCCTGCATCCTCCTGTTGGGGTGACGCGCTTTCATTGGCAGAAACCATACGCACTAGAATTGGTGATGAATGGGAGTTCTCGAAAGAATTGATGCGTGATTCTGTGATGTTGGAGAAGGCAAAGATAGAAGCTATTCGAGCTATCGGCGTTGCCTTTGGTCAGAACCAGAAGGCGCTTACTGTTAGGGAAAATTGGCTCGTGAGATAACTTTTAGCATCAGTGGTAGGATTCACCTAATAGATAAATCTGATGGGAATGAAATTGTATAGATTATGTGCTTTTATTATAGGCTTTGTCGCTTGCCAAACTGCATATTGTCAAAACGACGCATTCAATGGTACGCGACAAAACGTTAGAGGTGGTAATGCGTCTGCCTTTAACCAGAATCGTGCGAACAATTTCAATGATTATAGGCAAAAGTTGAACGCCGAGTATGTTAGTAAAACGAGAGAGAAATGGAAAGATTTCAATTCTTATCGTGGCTTAACTATACCTGATAGGGATGCGAAGCCTGTTAGCCCAATCAAAATGTCTGACGAGGATGCCAAGCGAGACAAACAAGATCGAAACATCAGTTTCGATGGTGTGGTAAAACCTATCAAGGACAATGGTAGAGCACAGCCCATTGCACCTGTAAAAGAAGTGCCGGAGGATAATCAGCAATACTTGAACTTCTCTTTTTTAGGTACCTCTTTGCAAGTAAGGAAACCTCAAGGTGGTAAAGTGTCGCTTTCAGGAACGGATGAGAATTCTGTAGCCGATGCTTGGAATAGGTTGTGTGACCCCCGTTTCAACAATATGATTATCGATTGTATTAAGTTGCGTTCAAGTTTGAATTTGTGTGACTGGGCGTATCTTATGATGCTGCAGTCGCTAGGAAATAGTTTTTGTGGCAATGGCACGAATGAGGCCACCCTGTTGATGGCCTATATTTTCAGTCAGTCGGGCTACAAAATGCGACTTGGTCAGGCTGGAGGAAAGTTGGAAATGCTATATGCAAGCCAGCATAATGTATATAACACGCCCTATTTCAGTTGCGATGGCGACAAGTTCTTTGCTATGTCTAAAACTGCATCTTCGATTAAGATCAATGCTGCTAAGTATCCTAAAGAGCAATCCTTGTCGTTATGGGTGTCTAACGATCCACAGGTTTCTTTCTCCAGTTCTCCCACGCGCAGGCTAACATCCCAACGTTATCCAGATATGTCGGTGAATGTCAGTGTGAACAAAAATCTTCTCTCTTTCTTTAATTCTTATCCGACATCAGAAGTTGGTGGCAATTTTATGACTCGTTGGGCCATGTATGCTAATACTCCTATTTGTGAAGAGACTCAAAACGAATTGTACCCACAACTTCGTAAATTCATAGGCAGTCGTTCTCAATTGGATGCTGTCGAACGACTGTTGAATTGGGTACAGACAGCCTTTGTATATGAGTATGATGACAAAGTATGGGGAGGGGATCGCGCTTTCTTTCCTGATGAAACGCTATACTATCCTTATTGCGATTGTGAAGACCGTTCTATTCTGTTCACAAGGCTTGTTCGTGATTTGTTGGGGTTGAAATGTATTCTCATCTACTACCCAGGTCATCTTGCTTCTGCCGTATGTTTCACCGATAGGGTGGCAGGTGATTACATCAATGTTAATGGCAGTCGCTATGTGGTCTGTGACCCAACGTACATAGGGGCAACTGTAGGACATACGATGCCAGACATGGATAATGCCACTGCTAAAGTGATTGTATTATAATGATTTCTGAATAAAGATAAAATAAATACTTGTATGAGAAAGATAATTGTGAGTTTCAAGTCGATTCTTGTATTATTGGTTTTGTGCCCAATATGCAGTAAATCTTATGCTCGTCATGCAGCGCCAAGCCGTTGTGTCTACGAACTTGTTACAGATTCTTTGATCGACATAGAAAAGAAACGATTGCAAGAAAATGAACAACAGAGAGAAATACAAAAGACAGAACAAGTGACTGCCAGAGAAATGGAAATGTATTCTCGCGAAAAGAATTGGATGAACATGCCAAAGCCACAAGACGATACCCCCTTAAAAAGTAAGTGGAAGGGAGATTCGGATGAGCAGAAAGCTGTGGTATTTGGTATTCGTGCAGGAGTCAATTTAGCATCATTAGGACTAAAAAATGGCGCTGAAGGCAAATGTAGTACGGTTACATCTTTCCATGCAGGTGTCAACCTTGATATAAGGTTTATTGATCATCTTCATCTAAACATGGCTCTTCTTCTTTCCCAGAAAGGTTATGAATATGAAAACAGATATGACAGGGAACGTAAGGAAACAGCTAAAGCACAATTTGTTATGTTGCCAGTTCAACTCTCATTAAGGATTGGCATTCTACAGATAAATGCCGGTCCCTATGTCGAATATGGATTTGGCGGAGATATTAAATATGGGCGTAATGAAAGTAAGTATGACACTTTCAAATACTACGAACCTTTTAACTATGGCATAACTACTGGCATTGGTTTTATGATGGGTAAGCATTTCTATTTAGGAAGTAACTATGAGATGGGATTGTCTAACTACGCCAATCGCAACATAGCTATTAGTCTTGGTGTAAATTTTTAAACGATTAAATCCTAAGCAAAATGAAAGCAAAAAATATTATTCAGTTATTAGTATGTTGTCTGACATCAGTCTTAGTATCTTGTAGTGACTCATTGCCGTATTCTGAAGAAGCTTACAACAATACCTGGATTGATGCCGATCCTTTGTATATATCCTTGGGTGAAGATGAATTCAATGGGCAATTTATTGTCAATAGTTCTCATAATTGGTATGTTTATGAATGTTCTCCATGGATAAATGTTTCAAATAATTATGGATATGGTTATGAATTTGTGTCATTTACAGTTGATGAAAATAATGAAAATTCAGAAAGATATGGCTATATCACGTTAAGAACCGATGATAGTTTTACAAAGGAGACACAAGTTCTAGTTTCTCAGCCTCCAACAGTCCGGTTTGAGGCAACGATGTACAATACAATTTATTCTGCATCAGGAGATTGGTGGGGCTTGAATATAAGTGCTGGATACTACAGAAGTTGGACAATTACAAAATCTGACTCTTGGGTTCATATCGGAAGTAGCGATAATTCTTCATATTCATATAGTGGAAAGGGAGATGAATGTGTGTATATTTATGTCGACAGGAACCCTTATACTTACTCACGTTCAAGCACTCTAACGGTGAAATGTGGTACAAAATCCAGAAACATTACTATCACCCAAGATGGAAGTGCTTACAATGTTCCATTCACGATTTCATCAATATTGATAGGTAATACAGATTATAATGGCAATTTCATCAATAATTATGGCTCGGTTATATATTCTTATCAGACCAGATATCTAACGCCAAGATTATACATAGATGTTATCACCCCAGGTACATATACGATTTATCATAAATTATACAAGCCTGACGGAACTATGTCAACAGGAACAAATTCTCCGACAGGATATACAAATAAAAAAGATGTTACTATAAACAGAAATACCTCATACATAGATATGTGGGGCTGGGGTAATAATAATGCAGGTTTTTGGGGGGCTGGTCAATATCGATGGGAATTCTGGTACAATGGAGGTAAGATTGGAGAAAAAACCTTTACGATATACTAGTATTCAGAGAGTCCTCGAAAGGATATGATCGAATCTTCATTGCAGAAGATGAAAGATATTGTACAACAAGCTAAAGATAAGGGATTCAGTATCAGTCGTAGCACTGTAGAAGACACAAAACTTTAAATATATATATTTTCAGAGTTAAATAACCCATTATTAATAACAATTTAAAATTACGATTATGAAAAAACTAATGATGATGGCTGTTCTGATGATGACTGCACTTTCAGTATCTGCTCAGCCAGGTGAAAACAAGATGACAATCAAGCCTACTGTCGGTTTGAATTTTGCAACTTTTGCTGCCGATAAGGATGCAAAAACAAAGACAGCATTTACCCTTGGTGCAGAGGCTGAATATGGCGAAACAGATAATATGTCTACCAGTCTCGGTTTGTTCTACTCTCAGATGGGAGCAAAGGCAGATGGTATGGACCTGAAGTGGAATGTAGATTACATTACAATGCCTATTCTGCAGAACTATTATTTAGCAAAGGGCTTTGCAGTTAAGGCTGGTGCGCAAATCGGACTTAATGTTCGTAAAAAGATTAAATATGGATCTGAGTCAATGGACTTGAATGATTTCATGAAGAATGCTACTCCTCAGGGTAAACTGAAGAGCTTTGATGCCGGACTTGTAGTAGGCCTTTCTTACGAGATAAAGGGTGTTACAATAGATGCACGCTACTATTATGGTACTACAAAGGTAATGGACAACTACGACGACAAGAACAGCGTTATTTCATTGACCATAGGTTATAAGATCAATATCCTATAGTGGGCCTTAATACCCTAGCAATAAAAACTCTCATGCTTCAGTGCATGAGAGTTTATTTTTTCGTATGAGACGTATTATTTCAGTTCGCGTATCAGCATGCCTTGGTAGAAATCGCCACCGCTTACTTTCTCAAACGTGGTGAAACCAAGTGAAGCATTGTCAGCTCTTTCTTCAATAGCCATGAAACGATTGTCCCATATCTTACCCTTTACAGGACGGATAATACCTTGACGTTTGTATTCTATATGGCCCTGATCGTTCATAACAGCTTCCAGCACTTCATAGCGACTCTTATCCGTTACACCCTCCTTAAGACCGATTTCGCATTTTAAAGGCTCAACACCTGTAAGCGGTGCCTTAATCTTAAACACTTCGAAGTTCTTCTGCAGATTTGCCACATTCTCGTCAAGAGCTCTCTGACACGCCTTGAGCACCATCACTTGTGGTTCATTCTCATTTATTCCCATAAAAGATATATCTTTGCCACTACTCTCTTGCATGCCTAGATAAACTAGTGAGAATTCGCCTCGCTTATTCTCAAAGTTCTCTATTTTTGAGTCATCGGGCTGCTCTGTGTATATATCGTTGTAGAACGACGACGACACCTGCTCGTCCCACACTAGCTGATAGAGATATGTCTTGATTTTTACATTAAAACCCTTATAGCTGGCAACAACATCTCCAAGGTCTTTTTCTTCCAATGTGTTCTTGCCATGCAGTACATCATTAGTTTTAATGGCAGCGCTTATTGCTCCGCCGATAACCGATGAGCCCTTGCTCTTGTCAATGTATCGTATATCATTTACCAGCACAAACGTACTGCCTATCAGTTCCTCGCCAGCATCCTGCAGGATAGCCTCTTTGCGCACTGACAGAGCGGCTAGTCGCTTGTCTGTTTCTGATGCATTGGTATAGCCTCTCTCCTTTACCAACTCCATGTCGCACACACCAGTAGACTTGCTTCGATGAAACCATTTTGCCACGAGTCGGCTAGCTATGTTTTGTCGCTGAAGAAAGAAATCATATTCGTTCATCTGAGATTGGTCTGATGCAGCATTAACCTTGAATCCCTCATGCTTTTCAAGGGCTTTGATGTTAATTTTCTTCTCAGAAGTATAGAATATCTTTTTACCTAACCCGTGGTCGTTATACTTTTCTGGGATAGGCATCTTGTTGAAGGCTGCTTCGATATCACCCTCATACAACTGTCCACGATGGCTTATCATGATAGAATAAATAGATCCACGCCGATAAACATATAAAGGGTCTACCGCCTGCGCTTGGCAGACGGTAGAAACCAATAGTGTAGCTAATAATAATGATAGCTTCATATAATAAAGAATTGTGTTTTAGTACTCCCAATCCTCTTGCAGGTTATCATATATCTTAATCTCGTCAGCCGACTTCTCGTTCCACATCTTATTCTTCTTAAGATACTTCATGTTCTCCTCGATGATCTTCAGCATTCCCTTCTGATTCTTATCTGCATCAATCAGTTTAATTTCGCCAGGTACTGTTACTTCTGATTCGTCTACAGCTCTATCCTTTATCGAAACAGTTTCACTTGCCAGATACATCTTATAATCCATGTCTAACATATCGTTTGTCGACTGCGAAACAGTGTTGTTGATATACTTCAATGGTGAACCTTTTATGCCTGGCAATACCTCGTCTTCTGTGGGATCCTGAAAAATAGCGTAGTCATTGTTCATGGTAGTGGTAGATTTAGTGCCAGCAGAATCGACCTTAACCTCATACTTCACTCTATAAACCTCACACTTACGACCACATATCGTCATCGTCTCACCTGTCTTTTCTATCTTCCCCTTACGCAAATCCTCCATCTGTTGCTTGTTAGCCGAAAGGCTTGTTGTGGTGTAATAGCCCTTCTTAATTCCAGGGAAATAGGTAGTTGTTTTCATCATGTCACCATTTTTCTCTACAATCATATAGCTGTTGTTATATGGCGTAAAGACCTTATACTTATTCTTACCTTTAACAATAGTCGTAGTAGTATAAGTACCTGTGTAATAACCATTGTTTTCTATCTTCTTCATCACATTTTTCAGAATCATCTTGGCCAGGATATTCTTAGTTTTTACAGCTGTTTTCATATCCTGCATAGATGTGATATTAGTAGTTATCTCGCCCTCCCAATTTGGATCAGACTGAGCAAAAGACGTTCCATAACCAAAGAACATCGAAACCATGATAAATAATGCAAGTCTTTTCATAATCAAAAATGTTTTAAGTTAATAATATTTATTGCAAATATATGAATTATATGCCTACAATCCAAGTGCGCAAAATGGGCAAATTAGTCCGAAGCGACAATACCGCGGACAAAACGGAAAATATTTGGTTTAAGAAGATGAAAATAGTTGATGAACTAAAGTTTCTCGCCGCAGTGCGAGCAGTAGCGGTCTGATTTTCGCACCCTCTCGCCACATCGTGGGCAGCGGCCGTCTTTCGGTTTAGCTTTCGTCTCGTCTATGATTGTAGCTGTTACTATACCAGTGGGTACGGCTATGATGGTGTAACCCAGCAGCATTACAAATGCAGACAGCAGTCGTCCTATTGGTGTAACGGGCGTTATGTCGCCATAGCCCACGGTGGTCATCGTTACTATGGCCCAGTATACTGATGTGGCCAGGTCGGTAAATTGTGTGTCGTTATGTCCGCTCTCCACCATATACATCAGTGTGCCCAGACACGTCACCAGTATCAGCACAAACAGGAAATAAACCGCTATCTTGTTCAGACTCTTTCTGAGCGAGTACATCAGTATGTAGCCCTCGTTTATCAGCGAGAACAGCTTTAGTATGCGGAATATTCGGATAAATCTGAACGTACGGAACATGAGCATATAGCGTGCGTTGGGCAGGAAATACGATAGGTAGGGCGGCATGGTGGCCAGCAAGTCTATCACTCCGAAGAAACTCAGCACATAGTCTCTAGGTCGTGGCGAGCAGTATATGCGTGCGATATACTCCACGGTAAAGAACACGGTGAGCAGATATTCCAGTATCTCCAGCACCAGCTTGTAAGTACGCGCCAGCGATGGGATCGTCTCTACAAACGAAACCAGTATACTTACCGATATCACTACCATCAACACGATATCAAAGGCACGTCCTTTGGGAGTGTCCGACTCAAACAGTATCTTATACAGCTCTTCTTTTTCAAGCCACGCAGGTTTCTTCATGTGAATTGTATTTCTATCCGGTGCAAAGATACTAAAAAAATGAAATAATTACTATATAGTTCGCAGAAAAATCGTTTCTTTGCGACGGAAATGTATGATTTTAAAACACTGCTCCTGGATTGGAAAAGTGTAAGTTTTGGGGCAAAAACCCATTGGAAAATAAAGAGGTACTGAGGTAAATAGTGTTTACAATGGTTGCGTAGCGGTTCTGCATTATGTGAAGGATATTTTGCAAGTATTAATCTTAGCAATTGCTAGAATTAATAGTAGCATTTGTTAGTTTTAATATTAGGAGAGAGGGTAGGTGATGGGCGATTTTGAAGGAATTTTACAAGGTGGTACTTATCTGGGAGATTGCCGTAACTTATCGATGAGATATCCGTAACATATCTGGTAGATTGGTTGCGGGTATGTTTTTGCGGCCACGTTAGAGAAATTTTTCTCCCTCACGAGGGAAATATTTTTTCTGCGTGAGGCGCACTTTACGATTGGCGGCACTGATGTAAGCTACTACGTGTAGACGTTTTTATGAGTGTTTGTGGTGTGGTGAAATAGTATTACATTTGTATATGCTAACAAATCATTCGTGTAGTCGATGCGTTGCAAGCGTTGCCGTTGCAACGTTGCAATAAGGACTATCCTACCTATTAGAGGGAATGTATATCGGATATATATTACCGGATTATGATAAATAGAGATTAATAAATAATAGTTATTATACACCTTAATGCAACGTTGCAACGGCAACGTTTGCAACGTTTCTGGGCAAGACGTTTGGTGGTCTCAGAAAAAAGCAGTAACTTTGCAGGCCGAAACGATTAACAATAGGAGAGAGTATGCAATACAAAATAGAATCATTGGAGCAACTAGACCAGCTGTTGGCCGACCCTCAGTTTGACATTTGGCGACGCGAGGGACAGACTCCGTTGCAGGCACTGGCTTGGCATCTGATTACGCACAAGCCATTCGACATCGCTGTCGTATTAAAAGGTACGTGTGCGTACGAAGACACTATAGTATGCGAGCCGCATTGGGATGATGACGACTTTACCGAGCAGATATACAAGATGTATGGCTCAATGTTCTCACTCGACAATAAAGAGTTAAGAACTTGGCTTGAAACCACCAGTTTAGAAAACGTTGCAGCCTGGGTGGCTTATATCGTACGACGTGTGGAGCTCAATAAAATATCCAACTACTACGATGCTGCACAGGACTTTTATGCTGACAGCTGGTATGAGTGGGACGACTACGAGAGCGGTAAGAAGCCCGCTCGCGACTTCGTAAAGAATGTGATAGACAAGGTAGACGAGGTGAATGCTCACGTGGCTGATGGTAAGGCGAAAGGTATGACGATGGATGAGATAGTGCTGCACGACGCTATGTGGGGAATTTTGCCAAAGCACATCGATGAGGAACTTGCTACTATCGCCCGTGAGACATTAAAAGCCGCCATCGATAGTCTGCCTGCCCGCCCATACATTTGGAGCGAGGTTGGAAAAGAAAACTATGCCCCCGCCATGCTGAAACTGGCTAACGAAAAGTTGATTGATCACGGCTATGACATCAACTATGGCAAAGGTTACTCGATAGAGCAGGGATATCTGCTGGACTACTTCAGCCGTCTGTATTGGAACGAGGCAGCATCAAAACCTGAGGATTAACAAACACACACAAGGAAAGGTAAAAGGATAATGAGAGATAGATACGAAGAAGATTTCGAAGCGCCATATAGCTCTTCGGCCAGGCATTATGCTAAAATGAGCGATCAGGAGATGGACAAATTGTTTTATCTCAACGCCATACGTAGCAAACTCTTCGATACAATGAAGCAGGTGTACAGCACTACGTGGCAGGTAAACGAAAGCACTCTGCTGTATGCCAATGACAACCAACGTGCACTATGGATGTTTGCAAGCAAGATGCTGTCTGTATACGGTCAGTCTATTCCGCAGGTAAAGCATCTTTTGAACTCAGTACGCCCAGAGATGCAAGAACAGGAATTGATAGACAAGCGAGTAGATCTTATCATGAAACTGGTTGGTACAAAAATTGGCCAACATTGGATGAATAATTTCGATCAGGAGGATGGATGGAAATACGTGGCACAAAACCTGTATGGCGAAGCCAATCAGTTGAAGTCGGATGAGGTGGATTCATTTCTGTTGACGATAGATCAGATTTCGATTATCAACGACCTGCTGCAGGGGCGTGGCAGCAAATACAGACTGGGCTACAACACCAACAATGCTAAGTCGGTAGAAACTATCAAGCATCACTGCAATAAAGAATATGTCGACAAGGCAGCAAAGATTCTTGTTGAGTTGCATCGCTATATCGACAAGGCCAAGAAACCTAAGGGAGCATCGTTGCCAGTAAGAGTATTGCTAGACTTGAAGATTCTGAGAGAACGACTGCCGTGGACTTTCATCAAGCAAGAGTTTGGCGACCATAATAATAACGAATCAAGCTATAACGAGTATACCAATATAGAGTCTACTGATCTGCACCCGTATAAGGGCGACCATAATTATACTCTGATGTTGGCTGATTTCAAGAAAGATTTTAAATAATCAGACCGAGTGTGCGACCGAAAATGTTTGTTTTCGGTCGCCAAACGGCCGAAAATCGGTCATTCGCAGAAACGCCTAGACCGCTTCCGGTAAAAATGAAATTGCATTATTTTTATTACTAATTTTGCACTCGCTAAGGTCAAACGAGGGCACAGTGCCTGGGAGGCCTAATCGAAGCTAATTAATAATAATATATGAAAAGAATTTTTATTGTGAACGGAAAAAAGATGGCTGAGACCATCAACTCGAAGGAGGAGTACTTTAACTTGCGTAACTCTGCTGAGAATCGCAGCAATCTGGCTAAGGCTCGACAGGGCGATGAGAAGGCCAAGCATAAGCTGGTACAGATAGCCTACAACGATCTTATGCCTGATGGCAAGGTGGAAGGGGCTTGTCATCCCAGCTCGATGTTTGCCTACGACGTGGACTGTGCAAGCCTGGACGAGAGCAATCGTATCGCCAAGAAGATGCTTGAGATGAAGGCAGAGATAGGTCTGCTTGAGATGAGTCGCTCAGCCCGCTACGGTCTGCACCTGGTGCTTCGTCGAGAGATGGGCAAGACCATCCTTGAGAATCAGGTACGCGTGTCAATGCTCACACAGACTGAGATGGACACCCAGGCTCACGATTTTGGTCGTGTGATGTTCACCACCACAGCCGATGCTGACGAGCTGCTTTATCTGGACGATGCCATCTTCACAGAGACAATGACCATCGAGCAGAGCGAAGAGGAGTACAAGACTCTGAAGGAGCGCGAGAAGAAGAATCAGGAGGATGTACCTGCAGGTGCCAAGAAGGCCAACAAGCATTATCGCCCTTGGGAGGACAACGGCAACGTTACATCAGAAACCAAGCCCGTGATGGAAGTTTCTATTAATGATGTACCCGCGAAGCCCGACATGCGCTATCTCAAGGTTTTCGATCTGTTTATGGAAGAGGCTGGACTCTCAGAGAAGTCGTTGCAGATAGAAGGCGTTCGCCACAACTCACTGCTCAGCATTCTCTCGATAGGTGCCAGCCGATTGATTCCCAAGAGTCAGATGATTGCAATAGTGCGCCATCGCATGCCTGAGTATGCTAACGAGGACGATTGCAAGAAGCTCATTGACGACTTCTACAAGAAGACTGATCCTAATGCCGCCCTCACCAAGCGTCAGCGCGAAATTCTGGCCGAGGCATTCAGTGAGCAGGATGACGATATCGAGGACGAAGAGGTAGAACAGGAGGCTGCAGACAAGAAGCGCTACAAGTTGATAGCCAAGCTTCTGCCCACAGGACTGCGCGAGCCCGTGATGGCCGCACCTAAGGAAATGCAGATGAACATACTCTGTTCTATCATGCCTATCGCAGCAGCCTATGCCGACCAAGTAGAGGTGAAGTATGCCGACGAAAAGACTCAGTATCTGGGACTGATGTCAATCATCGTAGCACGTCAGGCAGGTGGTAAGTCTGGCTGTAAGGAGGCCGTAGAGTGTTGGATGAAAATCTTGAAGGATGAGTCAGACTCATATCGCCGACAGGAGGACGAAATCAAGCAGAAGAACAAGTGTCGCAAGTCTAACGAGCGTGCGCAAGAGATGCCTAAGTTCCCCATCCGCAAGCTGCCTATCACCGTGTCTAATTCCACTCTGCTCAAGCGATTCAAGAGTGCACCTGGCCATTGTCTGTACTCATTCTGTGAAGAGCTCGACACTCTGCTTAAGACCAACTCAGCAGGCAATTGGAGTGCCAAGTACGACATCTATCGCTACTCATTCGATCGTGCTGAGTGGGGCCAGGATTACAACAGCGATCAGGCTGAATCGGGCGATGTGCAGGTAATCTACAACTGGACCATCTTTGGCACCTACGGCTCGTTCAACAAATGTTTCCAGCGCGACAATGCTGAGAACGGACTTGGTGGTCGTGTGTTAATATCAGAGTTGCCTGATACACGTTTTGCCAAGATGCCCAAGTATCGCCCTCTGACTGACGAAGAGCAGGAAGCTGTGCAGCAGGCAGCTCGCCGTCTGAGTGAAATGAAGGGATTTGTAGATACGCCTCGTCTGCGCAAAGCCATCGCCAAGTGGGTTGAAGAGAAACGAGTGTTCGCCCTGAAAAACAACGATGAAGTAATGGACAACTTCCGCCGTCGTGCCGCTGTCATCGGCTTTCGTTGTGGAGTTATCTTCCATCTGCTCTCAGGTGATGAACGCGAATCAAAGGCCTGTGTAGACTTCATGCTGATGATGGCCGACTACTGTCTGGACACCCAGATGCGACTGCTTGGTAACATGATAGAAAGTCAGCAGGCTCAGAATGCTCCTGCCGAGGTGCGCACCATCAGCGACAAGACCACCTACGACAAGTTGCCCAAGGAGTTTACCTACGACGATCTGAAGTCAGCCAAGGGCCCTGGCTACAGCGATTCAACCTATCGTAGCGATGTGAAGCGTTGGAGAGACAACGGATTTATCAAAGAGCAGGGAGAAGGCCGCAACAAACTATTCATTAAGATAGTAGCCTAACCTTAACTAATAATCCCCGTCCAAATCGGATGGGGATTATTGTATATAAGGTAATTTATGGATTCACTCGCTTGGCAAGCGTTTCTGGGTTCATTCTTGTATCCCAAATGTCAACTATGCGCACAATATCCGTTGATGGGTTGTAATAATATACAATCCTAAAGCGATTACCCATCAAACGACAGCTTCTATATTTCCTGATGCGATTCTTTAATAAAGGTTCAGGTGTGTATGACTCAGGATACTTCAGCAAGTGATTATAAATCTCAGTAGCATTGCTTACCCATTTTCTAGCTGTTTTCTCCCCGTATTCTAATCTTGCATTCTCGACATATTCGTTAAACAAATGGTATGTCGATTTCTTCCACTTTACTATAGCCACGAATGCTCCTTTCTCATGGCTGCCATGAAATCATCAATCTCAATCCACTCTTGTGGATCATCAAATACGTATTCTGCTTTGTTGAGCGAATCCTCAATTTCGTCTATTCGCTTCTCAAACTCTTCTGGATTGTTTGTGTAGAATCCATATTTTCCCAATGGAACATCAGCTAACTCCCTTTCATCAGAATACAGAGGCTCATCATAATCCACCCTTGCTGCGCCACCAATTGGTTCGCATGCCTGATGAGTTTTTATTTCTTTATCTTTAATGTCTTCGCTCATGATTCAATCATTTCTTGCTGCAAAGATAGGAAGTTTTTTTATTACTTCCAAGATTTTTGCTCGAAAAGTGACAATCGTGACAAATGACAGCTATATTTTTCGCAAACATTTTACCTAGATTGTTTGCTAATTACATTATTTATATTTATATTTGCACAAAAATCTAGCGAAACAATCTAATTTGCGATCATGAATAGAACACTGAAAATAATACTGAAGACTGTGGCCGGCATAGTGGTGCTGGCTATAGTCTTGGTGATTGGCGGCGTGGTGCTGGTAAACTCTAAGGCGTTCCAGCAGCGGGTGCTGCGGCAAGCTACTGAGATGCTGAGCGAGAAGCTGCAGACTACGGTAAAGATAGATAGCATAGACATAAGATTTGTGCAGCAACAGGTGCGGCTATATGGTGTGCACGTGGCCGACCAGCAGCAGCGACCAATGTTGACGATAGGGCAGGCGGGCGTGGATGTGGACATACGCGAGATACTGGGAAACAAGGTGGTGATAGAGAATGTGGAGCTGAGCGATGCGAGCGCTCTGCTGGTAAAGCCGAAGGGCGAACCGGGCAACTTCCAGTTTGTGATAGATGCCTTTGCCAAGAAACCCGGTGCGACGCCTGACACCACTACGACGTCGCCCAAAAACAAAAAGAAGATGGAGTTCCACATCCGCAAGGTGAAACTGAGCGATATCAGCATAAAATACAACGATGCGCAGATGTATCTGGAGAGGGCCGATATAAAGGGTCGCGAGGCGATATTCCTGACCGAGGCACAGCTGCGACTTACTACCGATAATAATAAGCCGAGGAAGAATGCCGGCAAGCCCAAACGTGGATATTTCGACGCAGGTCATCTTGACATAAGCAGCCATCTTAGGATGGAGATAAATGCTACGGATAAGGACACCATCAGGGCCGAACTGACACATCTGGAGGCGCGCGACTCGATAAGCGGTATCGACATACGCGACATCAGTACCAAGATAAAAATGGCTAATAAGCAGCTATGGCTGAGCGATGTGAACGTACAGCAGAAGCAAACCACACTGCACATAGATAGTGCTCAAATCCATCTGCCCAGCAAGAAGGATAGCATCGCCCTGAGCTATCGCACCGGCCGTATTACTGGTACTGCCTATCTTAAGGATATCTCGCGTGCGTTTGCACCCGTGCTGAGCCGATTTACGTTGCCGCTAAACCTGAGCCT
>Ga0310695_10004075_pt1 | contig 27524 bp, 15 predicted proteins | sample RumenRJG_04DNA_FD_203882 | JGI IMG/M metagenome (GOLD analysis project Ga0310695, IMG submission 203882) | Bovine rumen microbial communities from Lethbridge, Alberta, Canada - RJG_04 (v2) (version 2) | ecosystem: Host-associated > Mammals > Digestive system > Stomach > Rumen | place: Canada... | reverse complement strand
GCACAAGACAGCTCCTCCAGGGGCAATGCAGACGGTTCTGCATTCGGAATGTGCTTAAGTCATGGTTCGGCTATGAGGCCAACGACGATTTCATCTGGGAGGTGTGCCGTCTCTGCGAACAGGAGGGCTGGAACGAGCTGCCTATACCATCGCTCTATCCTCGCAATCATCGTGAACTGCTCAGGGCCATTGTTGCGGTAAGACTTGGCATCAGTTTTTTCAAGATCGACCTGAAAGCCCTCGACAGAGCATATAGCATCGCGTTTCCGAAGAGCACACCGATAAATGTGAATAAAAAGAGAAAAATAAACTAAAAAAGATATGAATATGGTTGAGATAAATAAAAAGGAGAAGCTCACGGAGCATTTTACGTTCGGTGAGATGACGAAGACAAGTTATAAGACTAAGGATGGAAATATCCCGAGTCATGTGGCTATCGAGAATCTTAAGCGTCTCTGCAGTTGGCTGGAGATGTTGCGGAGTGAGTGGAATAAGCGTTATGGTGAAGGCGATGAGCCGATAATCATCAACTCTGCTTATCGCTCCTGGGAGGTGAATAAGAGGGCATGGGGGAGCTCGACCTCGAATCATCTTGTAGGTTGTGCTGCGGATATCAAGTGCTTGGGTATGGAGCAAGCCCTCCGTTACGCCGTCATCCTCCTCGACATCAGCGATAATGCCCGTGAGGACTTCGATGAACTATTACTCGAACGCTCGTCTCGCGGCAACTACTGGATCCACTTCGCCGTCCGTCCTCCCACACGCGGCAACCGCCGCAAGGTAAAGTTCATCCAGGCATAGGGCTCAGAAGCGCTTTACCCTTGTGCCATAAGAAACACGCCCCGGATCAGCAGTGACCAGGGGCGTGAGTCTGTGTATCTACTTGTGATTATCTCTTGTTAATGTCATTCAATTTGCAGGGAATCCAGAAGGAAACAATTGTTTTCCTGGCATTTTCTGTGTTAATGTCCAGTTCGCCTCCGACAATATCGATGATAGCTTTGCAGAAGGAGTATCCAAGTACAGAGCTCTTGTTGCCCAGCATGATAATGTCTTCGCTCTGAAGATATGAGAAAATGTCACCGTTAATAAGTTCAGTCTGGCTTGTTCCAGAATAAGTAATTGTCACTTTGAGACCCTTGCGTTCATTACCATATTCAATGATGATGTCTCCCTGTTTGGTAAAGTTTGCCGCATCTTTCAAGAGCTGCATCATAAGCTGATGCATGTAGTTCGTGTCAAGCACAGCCTTGCAGTGAGGAGAAAGGTCTGTCTTAATCCGTACTGAGACGTTGGGCTGGGTAATATTCAAAGTCTCGCGGCGATAGGATGCCATTAACTCGGCGAGGTTAACCTCTATAAAAGTGAAGGCAGGCTTGTCGCCATCGAATCGGGAAAGTTCCATAAGCTTCGAGATGTAATTGAGCATCTGCGCCCCGTTTTTGTTGATGAGTGTTGCTAATTCCTTTACCTGCTCAGGCTGAATGTTTTCATTGTTTTCCCCGAGAATGAGATTACTATATCCTATTATGGCATTCAGCGGTGTACGGAGCGAGTGACTTGCATTGTCAAGAAATGCTGACCTAAGCTGCTCGCTTTTCTGGGCGCTCTTTATTACTTTTTTAATCCTATTCTCATAGTGCCCGCGGATAAGATAAAGAGATATTCCAAAGCCAATTAGCAGCAGGATAATAATAGTTAATAACAATATATTCATAGTTGCATTCTGTTTTGATTGTAATGCAAAATTATATAAAAATGGGTAATTGTGCAATATAGTGTATTGTTTTTTTTCTCAATTTTGCAAAATTTAACAGAATATCAAGCATCAATAAATAGTCATAGCAACAGCAGTCCTGCGAAGCCGGCGAAGCAGATCATCTTGATGGGATTGATCTTTAGGTAGCCGGTGCCGAAGAATTGGCAGGATGAGAATATTCAGCAGCTGGTGGAGGCTTTCTATACCGATTATTATAATCCGAGTCAAAGGCTGTCGTTGGTGCAGAAGAGGATATTCAAGGAGAGCAAGGCGCTCACACAGGGGACAGGCACCCTGTGCTCCGCAGGCTACGCACAGATGAGCCAGATTCCCGCTGACGCGCCTACCCGTAGCCTTTCCCCGTGTGTGCCGTCCCCGTGTGCGTCGGATGATGTCTCAACGTTGGCACCTAAAATGCCGGAGAGATTGCCGAAGATAATACAGTTGCTGACATCGAAAGTTGATGACAGTTAAAGCCCGCTGTTGCCAATGCCGTTTTCCCTCCCTTAGACGTTGTCTCGGATGTCGGCACCCAGGACGTCCTTCTTCTCGTAATAGGTGGTTCCCGCCTGAGCTGTTCCTGTGGCAGCAGCTGGATATGGATGCTGTCACTGATCTCCTCTCTGCCGTCTACCTTATTGTAATAAGTGAGTGCTGTCAGATAACGACGAGCATTGTAGTACATGTCGCCCTCGGCTAAGTCGAGTCGCCACTCAGGAACCGCTTTCCGCTCACGAAGGGTATTGATGATTGCATGTGCCGTATCAGGACTGGTGATGAAAAAGAGATATGACTTCTTGACATCCAACAATGAGTCGGGTACGACGATCTTTGCATCGCCAACCAGCGACACAAACAACAGACAGACAGTCAGAAGGTTTCTTAATATCCTTTTCATATCAAGAAGATTGCGACTTGTTAATCTCCAACAGTTGTTTATTGTATTTTGTTATTTGTTTGTTCATCCTTTCCAGTTTGCTGTTGAACTGGGCTAATTCCTTATTGGCCTTCTCAAGGTCTTCCTTTGTGGCACGGAGCTGTTTGCGCTGCCTGTTAACAAAGAAGAGACCAATGATGAATATCACCAGCATAACGGTGATGACGATGGTCCAGACAGTGAGAATACGGCTCTTTTTGTCAACCTTCTCCTGATAGTTCTGTTCGATGGCGGAGAGTAGGGGAGCTATCTGCCAGGAACGCATGCGGGGACTGAACTTGCGGTTGCATTCCCAGGTAAAACTGATATACTTGCTTGCCCGTTCGTTGTCGCCTTCGGCATCCAGGAGCTCAGCAAGAGCGATGAGGGACATCTGATCCATCACGGCATTCCTGACATCATCAAGGGCAGACTTGCAGAGCCAGTATTTTGCCAGGTCCATATCACCCTTCTGGCGATAGATGGAATACCGGCCGTAGCAGATGATGGCATTCTCGTGGGTTCCTGCCTGTGACATGTCAAGTCGCTTGTCGCTTATTTCCAGAGCTTCATCCAGATGGCCTTCACTGGTCAGGATGCCCTCTTTGTATCCCAGATATGTCTCCGAACCCTCAGGTGCTACGCTGAGCAGACTGTCCATGTTCTCCTGATATAGCCTGCTGAACTCTTCACGCATCTGTGGCAGTTGGGCGTTTTCCCTAAGGTTACTGTATACCTCCATATAGGCGCGGTAATATGACACCAGGGCTTCGCGGTTCAGATTCTCTCTCTGCATCCGTCCCAATATGGTAAGTGCTTCTGTTTGGGAGCCGAGAAAAGTACAGATATAGGCCTGCCGGGCCATACATATATCCTCTATCTCCTTGAACCCTCCGTCATGGGCTGTTTTCATAGCCTGCTCCGTATAGACCTGCAACGAGTCGCCATTAAATGACTCGTACATATTACTAAGCTCCATCAGAAGCATCAGACGCTGTTCGTCGTTATTTGTCTGGAGTAGTATCTTCTTCTTCTCGTTGATATTCTGCTCGTATTCGGCTATGTATTGCGGGGATTTCTCCACAGCCTCGTCTATCTGCTTGTACAGAGCCGGCAAATCAACATTGATCTCTCCATGAGGATTCTGTGCAAGGCTTGCAACAGGGGCAAGAAGGAGAAACATGACGGAACAATATAACAATGTTTGTCTCATATTAATATAATAAATTTTGATGCAAAGATAGGAATAAAATCAGAAATATCAAAATTTTTCCCGAAATTATTGTAAAATACAAAATAAAAATAGTATCTTTGCCCGCAGAACAAATACGGTAACGATGAGACAACTACTTATTACTTTATTCCTGAGCTTAAGTTCCTATGGTTTATTATATGCTGCAGAGTCGGATGACTATAAGGAAATAGATGAGGGAATAGCCAGTTATACAAAATATGTGGCAATGCATGAAAAGAAGATTACTGAGGTCCGTGAAGCCTTGGTAAAGGAGAATTCTGCAGAGGGACGGTTCCGTTGTAATTTCAGGCTTTATGAATTGTACAAGGCCTTTGTAAGTGACTCTGCGATTTTTTACCTCCGTACATGTATTCATGAGGCTGATGAACAAGGCTGGCGTTCCGAAGCAGCGAGATGCCGTTCGCTGCTGGCTATACGCTGCTCTAACATCGGTATGTATCATGAAGCAATGGAAATCCTAGATTCCGTCCGTGCAGACGGTATTGATACTCTTTCCCTTGGCACTTACTATTCTGCTTATAATAATTTGTATAGTGAGATGCAGTATTATACTACTCTGTATGATATGAAAGAGCATTATCTCGAAAAGGCCATACATTATGAAGAACTTATGATGCGGTATCTACCCGAAGATGATGAGTCTTGTTTCCTGAGACGTGAACTTAGGGCACAGGGTGAACGTGACTTCAAGGCTGCGCTGGCTGTCAATGACGAATGGCTGAAGAGCGTTGAGGTGGGCTCACACCCATATGCGCTGGTGGCTCTTTACCGGTATATAGAGTATAAGAATCTTGGTGATACGGAACAGATGATGCACTGGCTGAAGGAGTCTGTGCTGTCGGATATCCGAAATGCAGCGATGGACCAGGGCTCGATGTGGGAACTGGCAAATGAACTGATGCTCAGGGGTGACATCGACCGGGCTTCACGTTATATCAGTTTCACCAGCGACTGCGCTAACCGCTATGGTTCGCGTCAGGCATCATAACCCCAGAATGAGAGCTCCGCGCTATAAGTGAAGTGATACTTCAATTCGTCCCAAATCTGCAAGTCGATAGAGAACTTAGGCATGAACTTGTGGCTCCAGTTCTTGTTAGGATTGCCCTGCATCATTGCAATAGGGTTGTTCTGCTCCTGATAGGAGCCGACGAAGTTAGGAATTGTATATGGGTCGCCATTAGCATCTGTGTAGAGGTCGTAGGCAGAATAGCGGTCTATCATTTTCTGTCCCATGTTGCCTTTCAGGGTAACAGGCAGGGTGGGAGCCAGATAGAGGGCTGAGCCAAGGGGTGAACCCCAAGTGGAGTTTGCCTCGATACCAGTGTTGTGAACGCGCATGTATGACAGGTTTGCACCTAAATCGAGCTTGTTAAGGAAATTACGCTCCTTAGAGTCGTCGAATAGGTTGAACTGATTGTTTGAACGGATGGTCAGACGATCGTAGTTTGACTGTCCGTAGTTACCACCAATGATACCATCCTGGGTGAAGTAACCCAGTGAGAGGTAGTAGTTGACCTTCTCAGATGCACCGCTGATACTTATATCGTGTTGTACGATGGGAGCGTTGTCGTTGAAAAGAAGGTCCTGCCAGTTGGTGCCGAAACCTGTGATGGCATCACCATTGGCATCTGTAAGCTTGTATGGGTCAGCGTAGAGAGGTGGCTGACCTGTTTGGACAGCACGCTCGTTCTGTAGGATAGCATAATCGGTTGCTCCTGTTACGTCGCGCTTCTTCCAGGCACTCTGCCAGCCGTAACTGAAGTTGTAGTTGATAGAGGCCTTTCCCAACTTACCTTTCTTGGTAGTTACGAGGATAACACCATTGGCGGCACGGGCACCATAGATGGCACCAGAGGCAGCGTCCTTAAGAACTTCGATACTCTCGATGTCGCTGGGGTTAACGCTCTCCATACCATTCTGGTCGGTAGGCATACCGTCAATAATATAAAGAGGATTAGAGTCGTTGATGGTTCCGATACCACGGATACGAATCATGGACTTTGCACCAGGCTGACCAGAGGCAGAGGTTACGTTGACACCTGCAGCCATACCCTTCAGGGCATCCTCAGCGCGCAGACGGGTCTTGCCTTCAAGATCATCGGCAGAGACCTTTGCGATAGATGCGGTGACAACACTCTTCTTCTGAACACCATAGCCGATAACGACTACATCCTGCAGTGTCTGAGCGTCTTCCTTCATCACCACTTTCATGTTTGCACTGGCTTTCACCTCCTGAGAGAGATAGCCAATATAACTAATAATAATAGGTGTACCCTCGCTCACCTTGATGGTGAAATTACCATCGAAGTCGGTGATAGTACCGTTCTGAGGGTTACCTTTCTCGACAACGGAAGCTCCGATTACGGGCTCCCCCTGATCGTCTGTAACAGTTCCCAAAAGTCCTTGGGCGTTTGTAGCCATTGACAACATAAGTGTCAAAAACAACAGTAGATACCTGCTTTTTTTCATACTTGTTAGTTAAATTGTAAAAATATTATTTGTTAGAATTAACCTCGAAAGGTAGGAGAGTCCGGGGCTCTCATTTCTGATGCAAAATTATATAAAATTGAGTTGTGTTTTTCAGAGGTTAGTTGCAAAAGTGGATAATATAGAAATAATAAGGTTGGGATTTGGTTGATAATGAGCGTGTTAACAAATAAAGTCCACTACCTAAAGAGTGGACTGTATATAGAAGTGTAAAAAGTACATTTATGATTTGTTATTTACAAAATCAACTCGTTTTCAGATATTGACGGAAGTAGGCGATGATGTGATCAAGGCCTTCATCGAGCTTGACCTTTGGCTCCCAACCTAACTGCTGTTTTGCCAATGTGATATCGGGCTTACGCATCTTGGGATCGTCGCTCGGAAGTGGACGGAATACTATCTTGCTCTTTCCTCCGATTTTCTGGATGACCTTCTCAGCGAGCTCCAGCATGGTGAACTCACCTGGGTTACCCAGATTAACAGGACCGGTAAACGAATCATCGGTGTCCATCATCCGCAGCATGCCCTCGATAAGATCGCTCACATATTGGAACGAACGTGTCTGCTGGCCGTCGCCATAGATGGTGATGTCTTCACCGCGCAAGGCCTGGACAACGAAGTTGGAAACCACGCGACCATCGCTGACAGCCATACGGGGACCGTAGGTGTTGAAGATACGGATGACCTTAGTGCGGATGCCGTGCAGACGGTGATAGTCGAAGAACAGGGTCTCTGCACAACGCTTGCCTTCATCATAGCAGGAACGCAGACCGATGGGGTTAACATTGCCCCAATAGCTCTCGGGCTGGGGATGAATGGCAGGGTCGCCATAGACCTCACTGGTCGACGACTGCAGAATCTTTGCCTTGGTACGACGGGCCAGACCCAACATGTGGTATGCTCCGAAGATGGATGTCTTTGTGGTTTGTATGGGGTCTGTCTGGTAATAGATGGGCGATGCCGGACATGCCAGATTGTAGATCTCGTCGACCTCAGCCCAATAGGGGTTGCAGACATCGTGGCGTACCATCTCGAAATTCGGCTTACCTATCAGATGCCAGATATTCTCTTTCGAACCGCTGTAATAGTTGTCGAGGCAGATTACATCGTGACCTTCGTTCACCAGTCGTTCACACAAATGGGAGCCAATAAATCCTGCTCCGCCAGTTACAAGAATCCTTTTCATAATATGTTAATATAATTATAAATTCATTATAATTGTCATAGCAGCAGTAGTCCGGCAAAGCCGGCGAAACAGATCATCTTGATGGGATTGATCTTTAGGTAGCCGGTGCCGAAGGCGGTGGCGATGAGAAGGGCACAGCTGATAAAGAACTGCCAGGGATTATCGTATGGGGTGGAGAAGTTCTCCTTGTTGCAGAGTAGGAGGGTGGCGGCTGCAAGAAGACCTACCACCGCAGGACGCAGACCGGTGAAGACTGACTGTACCAAGTGGGTGTTCATGTACTTCATGAACATCTTGGAGATGAGTATCATCAGTATCAGTGACGGTAATACCAGGGCGAAGGTGGCTGTGGCAGAACCCAGCGTCGCCATCAGGTGGCCATAGCCGGCATTGTGGATGGCGGTATAGCCGCAATAGGTGGCAGAGTTGATGCCGATAGGACCAGGAGTCATCTGAGAGATAGCCACGATGTCGGTAAACTCGGCTGTCGAGAGCCAGTGATTACTCTCCACCGTCTCGTGCTGAATCAGAGAGAGCATGCCATAGCCTCCACCAAAGCCGAAAAGACCGATTTTAAAAAACGTAAAAAACAAACTGAGGTATATCATATGTCTTTTTTACTTACCTTCCCATAAAAATATCCGGCAACACCTGCAATCAGTATTATATATATAGGTGAAACGCCTAACGCCCAGATGGCGAGTGCACATACGACGGGTATCCAGATGGTGTAACGGTTGAGCTTCGCCCTACGACCGAGATTAAAGGTCGGAACGGCGATGAGGGCTACAACCGCCGGACGGATGCCCCGGAAGATGGCGGCTACGTAGGGATTGTCCTTAAACTGACTGAAGAAGATGGCGATAGCCAGGATAATAAGGAATGAGGGTAGGGCAGTGCCAATGGTTGTAGCAATGGCTCCTCGTTCCTTTTTCAGCTTATAACCGATAAAGGTGGCGATATTGATGGCAAAGACGCCAGGACAACTCTGGGCAACGGCTATCAGGTCGAGCATCTCGTCCTTTGATACCCACTGCTTCTTGTTGACCACCTCTTCCTCTATCAACGGTATCATGGCATATCCACCACCAAGGGTGAATATGCCAATCTTAAAGAAGGTCTTAAATGAATCCCAGTAGATGTTCATTGCTGCTCAATCCACTTACGTGCATTGACGAAGGCCTCGATCCAAGGTGTCACCTCGTCGTTCTTGCGGTCAGCGGGATACCAGGCGTTCTGCCAGGGGAAGAAGGCACGCTCCAGGTGAGGCATCATACAGAGATGACGACCGTCGTCAGAGCAGATACCTGCCACATTATAGTCAGAACCGTTAGGATTAGCGGGATAACCGGCGTAGTTGTATTTGGCAATCACGTTGTAGGCGCTCTCTGCCTCGGGCAGATGGAACTTACCCTCTCCGTGAGCTACCCAGAGACCCAGCTTCGAACCGCTCAGGCTTCCGAACATCACGCTGTTGTTCTGAGGAATATCGAGACAGATGAACTCACTCTCGAACTTATGCGAGTCGTTGTGCAGCATCTTGGCACCCTTGGCACCTGTGAGGCCGAGCTCGACCATCAGCTGACAACCGTTACAGATACCCAGTGAGAGGGTGTCCTTACGGGCATAGAACTTATCAAGCGCCTCCTTGGCCTTGGGATTGAAGAGGAAGGCTCCAGCCCAGCCCTTAGCTGAACCAAGCACGTCGGAGTTAGAGAATCCACCGCAGAAGACGATGAGGTTCACCTCTTCGAGTGTCTCACGACCACTGATCAGGTCGGTCATCATCACATCCTTCACGTCGAAGCCGGCGAGGTAGAGCATATATGCCATCTCGCGCTCTCCGTTGGTTCCCTTCTCACGAATGATAGCTGCCTTAACGCCAGATGCCTCACGACGGTCGGCAGAGATGCCATATTGTGCGAGCTTGCCAGTGAAGCCCTTGGGGAACTTCATCTCCAGTGGCTGCTTCTTGTAGTTCTCGAAGCGCTCCTTAGCCTTGCCGTTGAAGCTCTGCTTACGATCCAGCAGGTAACTCGTCTTATACCATACATCGCGCAGGGCGTCGATATCGAAGGTCATCTCATCGTCGCCAGCCTTTACCACGATGGTACGGGCATCTTCTACCGGATAGCCGATCTTGGCATAACCAATACCCTGCTCCTCCATAAACTCCTTGAACTCCTGCTTGTGCTCGTCGCTTACTTCGATGACTACGCCTGGGTTCTCAGCGAAGAGGGCCTTCACAACGTCACCATCAGCACAGATATCGTGCAGGTTGATATGCATACCGCCCTTGGTGTTAGCGAAGCACATCTCGAGCAGCGTGGTAATAAGACCACCGGCAGAGATATCGTGACCAGCCAAAATCCAACCCTTCTCGATCATCTGCTGCACAGCCATGAAGGCATCAGCAAAGTACTCGGGATTCTTAACGGTTGGTACGTCGTCGCCCACTTTACCCAAACTCTGTGCGAAGGCAGAACCACCAAGGCGCTGCTCGTCGAACGAGAAGTCGATATGGTAGACAGATGCGTTCTTATCATTTACCAATACGGGTGATACCACCTTCTTGATATCTGAAACCTCACCACCGGCAGATACAATCACTGTTCCCGGAGAGATAATCTTTTCTCCATTCGGATACTGCTGGCTCAATGAGAGAGAGTCCTTACCTGTAGGCACGTTGATATGCAGGTCGCAGCAGAAGTCGCTCAGTGCCTTCACACCAGCATACAGACGGGCATCCTCACCCTCCTGAGAGCGACAAGGCCACATCCAGTTAGCACTCAAAGAGATGCTGTCCATTCCCTCTGCCATAGGAGCCCAGACGATATTCGTCAGAGCCTCGGCTACAGAAAGTACAGAACCAGCAGCAGGATCAGCCAAACCAGCCTGAGGCGCATGACCCAGGGCTGTGGCGATACCCTTCTCTCCACGATAGTCGAGGGCTACGACACCACAGTCGCTCAATGGCAACTGAATCTCACCCTGACACTGCTGACGCGCTATCTTACCTGTCACAGAACGGTCTACCTTGTTAGTCAACCAGTCCTTACAAGCCACAGCCTCCAACTGGAGCACGCGCTCGAGGTACTCGTCAATCTTATCTTGTGTATAAGTGACGTCTTCGTAATGGCGCTCAACGGTATTGTCGCGCATGATGGTCTTCGGAGAGTGACCGAACATCTGAGCGACATCGAGGTCGAAAGGCTTCACACCGTCGCCCTGCTTGAACGAGAAGTGGGCATCGCCAGTGGTCTCACCGACGACATACAGCGGAGCACGCTCGCGCTCAGCTATCTTACGTACATGTTCGATATGCTTCTCGTCGATGAGCAGGCCCATACGCTCCTGACTCTCATTGGCGATAATCTCCTTAGATGAAAGGGTCTTGTCACCGATAGGCAGCTTGGTCATGTCAATCTCACCACCACACTCCTCAACGAGCTCTGACAAGCAGTTCAGGTGACCTGCTGATCCGTGGTCGTGGATACTTACAACGGGGTTCACATCCTCCTCGCAGAGTGCACGAACGAGGTTATAGGCACGCTTCTGCATCTCGGGGTTGGCACGCTGTACGGCATTCAGCTCGATACCGTTGCTGTAACGACCGGTATCAACTGATGATACAGAACCGCCACCGAGTCCGATGCGGTAGTTGTCACCACCTACAACGACTACCTTGTTGCCCTTCTGAGGCTCCTTCTTCAGACAGTCGCGCTTGGTGCCGTACCCCACACCACCAGCCAGCATGATAACCTTATCGTAGGCATACTTCTCCTTGCCCTCCTGATGCTCGAAGGTCAGCACGGAACCACAGATCAGTGGCTGGCCGAACTTATTACCGAAGTCTGAAGCACCATTAGAGGCCTTGGTCAGAATCTGCTGTGGTGACTGATACAGCCACTGACGTACAGGAAGGATATCCTCCCAGTCGCGAGCCACATCGTTATCATCGTGCAAACGTGGATAGGCGGTCATATACACAGCTGTACCAGCGATAGGCCATGAACCGACACCGCCACCCATACGGTCGCGGATCTCACCGCCAGTACCTGTTGCAGCACCGTTGAAAGGCTCTACGGTCGTGGGGAAGTTATGTGTCTCAGCCTTCAGCGAGATGACACTCTCGATATCCTTTACCTGGAACCAGTCGCTCGTGCTCTGGTCTTTCGGAGCAAACTGCTCAACGACAGGACCCTGTGCAAAGGCCACATTATCCTTATAGGCAGAGAGAATCTTGTTTGGGTTCTCCTGCGTGGTCTTCTTGATCATCGCAAAGAGGCTTGACTCCATCTCCTTGCCATCGATGATAAACGTACCACCGAAGATCTTATGACGGCAGTGCTCGGAGTTGATCTGGGCGAAACCGAAGATCTCAGAATCGGTCAGAGGACGGCCGTTCTGCTTCTCCAATCCGTGCAGATACTCAATCTCCTCAGGACTGAGGGCAAGACCCTCCTGCTCGTTGTATTCCTCAAGGTTGTCCACATACTTGATGGGCTCGGGCTTGATGTTAATCGTAAAAATATCCTGGTTGATGCCGGTATACATGCGCTGCAACATCTCGTCGTACTCAGCGTCCTTGCTGTCAACGGGGAAATACTCCTCGATGCGGCTGATGCCCCTAAGACCCATGTTCTGGGTAATCTCTACAGCGTTGGTACTCCATGGGGTTACCATCTCACGACGCGGACCAACGAAGAATCCCTCGAGAGCGTCTGCCTCGAGCATCGTTGCCTCGCCGTAAAGCCAGTTTAATTCCTTGATTTCCTGTTCGTTAAGTGAGTGATCAACCTCTGTGGCAATCACTGACTTCTGGGGTGTTTTAAAGAAACGTATCATATATCACTTGTTTATTTTATTTTCTACATACGGAACTTGATTCCTTAGCTCCCATGCCGCCTCGAGAATCTTGTTCTTGAGGTTATCGGGATATTTAGGATTTGAAGAGAGGAACTTCTCTACGGCCTGCTTTGCCAGGACACTCTTATGGTGGGCAAGAAGGGTCTTCATCCAGTTGCCGGGCATGAAGATATCACTGGTCTTCTGGATGTCCTCAAGCGACTTAAGACTTGCAGCGACATAGTCGATGTTGTCTGGCTCGAAGACATCAGCACTCAGCAAGTCGAGAGCATGCAGTGCCCAAGGCTCCTGTTTGCGGTTCTGAGGCTTCAGCAGACTCTTGAACAGGTCGTCGCGCTTGTCTTTATCGGGATTACATGCCCTGCTGACGAAATCAAACTCATTGCGGAGGTCGTCGGTCTGGAGCATACCGCGCTCTGCCTCCAATATCTTATCCCACTGCTCGGGCTTTACTATAGCCAAGCGATAGGCCATGTTCATATAGTCGTGGGCATCGAAGATGGTCTCGTTGTGGTTCAGCCAGATGGTCTCTATCTGACTGATGACATCGGGCGAGGTCATGTTCTGGGAGAGTTTGCGGATAAGGGTCTTGCGGAACTCCTTGTTCTTGTTCTCACCGAGAAGGTCCATCATACACAGCTCAAGGGTACTACGCTGACTGGGTGTCATGTCGAAGGCTATCTTAAACATGTGGTCGATGGCCGTTGACATGATGAGCTGGTTCTTCTCCTTCATCAGCATACGGTAAACCTCTCCGAAATATGCAGGGTTGACCTTACCCAACAGATAACTGTCGTGGATGGTGTTGAGAAGCACGTAACGGTTAAGGTCATTACGGGTGGTGATGAGGCGTAACGGCAACAGACGGGTGTAATCATCATCGAGAGTGAACAAACCATATCCCTGTCCGTTGTAGTTGGGGATGATATAGTTTGGCTTACCTTTCAGTTTGAAGGTCATCGTGGGCTGTTGCATGTCAACATGGATGGTTCTTGTTCCTCCCAGGTCGTAGATCACGAAGACATCAAACTTCTGTCGCCAGCAGAGGCCGCGTCCGTAAGGGTCTGTCTGAGATACGATAAGTTGTCCGTCTTTGTATGACGTGTGGATATGCGGCATACCCTTCTGTTTCACCCATACCTCACTGAACTGACGCACACCGGCTGATGGCGCCTCTTTGTCGAGAGTGTTGATAAGGTCTTCCCAAGAGGCATTATTGAAGTAGTTATCGCGCAGATATCTCCTGAGACCGTTCTGAAGGTTTACCGCTCCCATCATCTCTTCGAGCATACGCATCATCACGGGTGCTTTGTCGTAGATGATATTATCATAGAGCAGCGATGCGTGATTCAGGTTCTCCAACTGCATAGCGATAGGATGGGTACCCTCGGTGCGGTCAATGGCGATGGCGCGTGTCTGGTAGGTCCTGATGAAGTTCAGGGCGTGGTCGACTTTAGTATACTGACGACGGGTGATCTTCGAGGCCATGAAGTTGGCGTATACCTCCTTTGCCCAGACATCCTCAAACCATTTCAGCGACACCATATCACCAAACCACAGATGGGCTGTCTCATGGGCAATGAGCTCCGTACGACTCAGCAGCTCTTCCTTCGTGGGGTTGTTGCTGAGGAATATACGGCGGTCGCTCAACTGTATGGCTCCCGGATGTTCCATGCCGCCAAACTGATAACCGGGCAGTATCACAAGGCCATATTCCCTGAAAGGACATTTAATGCCTGTGTATCGCTCCATCCATTTCAATGACTGCACGGCATCGTCGAATACTTTCTCCAGCTGAAGCACCTTTGCTGGGTCGGTCTCTCGGTAAAGTGCCCTGATAGGACGACCTTCACGGGTGGCACTCTTCTCTTGGAAGTTGCCGGCAACGAAAGAGTAGAGGTATGTAGGTATCGCGTTCGAACCGTCGCTAACCATCGTCTTCCAGCCGTCAGGAACATTCAGTTTCGTATAGAACTTCGCCCTGAGGTCTGGCTGGTCGAAACAAGGGAACGCAGAACGTGCATGATCTGGCACGAAGAGCGAGTACATATAGTCGCTGTTGCGGTTCAGGGCATCGTCGAGAGATGTGAACTCCATGGTGAGAGTGACGATTCCCGGCTTCACGTATTTCTTTGGTACAACAATATGTTCGTTTTTCTGTGACACGGAACGTTTCTTCTTGCCAACATACACATTTCCGGTAAGTTTGCCCTGGAAGTCGAGTATCACGTCATCCTTTTCCTTGAGGTTGAAGCTGATGATGGCCTTGCCGGTCACCTTAGCCTTCTGTTCTGCGGGGATGTCAAAAGTAAGGTCATAGGTTACATCGCTGATGTTGGCCTTTCGCTGCTCTGCGAGTTCTTTTGAGACGCCCTTGTCGAGCACCTGAGACCATGCGCAAACTGCCATAAGGCAGAGTGCTACAGTTAGGAGTAATTTAGTATGTTTCATCACTGTTTTTTATTTTTGTGTGCAAATTTAATTAAAAATACCTAATTCGGCAAACCTTTTTGCGGTTTTTTGCTTTCTATTGGTAAATTTGCAGTCGAAATCAATGTTTAAACAGCGAATTATGGATTTTAGATCATATCTTGACCTTCAGAAACAGCGTGTGGGACAGGTGTTGGATGCCTGTCTCAAGCAGTTTAAGGACGAAGACTGGGAGGTTGTAAAAATGATGGGACAGCAGAAGTATGCATCTCTTTTCGACGAACACTGGGACATCGTCTGTGATTACCCTTCCCGCAGAGGCAAATATGTCCGCCCGACGCTGGTTCTTCTTATGGCTGAGGCTATGTCAGGCTCCTCTGATGTGGCGATGCATACTGCTGTTGCCATGCAGATGAGTGAAGACTGGATACTTATCCATGATGACTGGGAAGACGGCTCTTTGGAACGTAGGGGGAAGCCTGCTCTTCATCGTCTGGTAAGCTCTGAGATAGCCGTAAATGCCGGTGATGCGCTTCATGAATGTATGCATCGGGTACTCTGCGAGAACTTCCGCCTGTTAGATGTTGATCTGGCTCGCCGTGTACAGCATGAATTTTTCTTAATGATTGAACGTACTACCTTTGGCCAGTATGCTGAGATAAGATGGACTCAGGAGAATAAGGATGATATGAATGAAGAGGATGTGCTCTTTACTATCAGCGGTAAGACGGTATATTATACCATAGCCGGTCCTTTGCGCCTTGGTGCTATCCTCGCCGGGGCAAACGAAGAGCAGCTGAAACGTATCTATGAGTTCAGTTATCCTCTCGGGCTCTGTTTTCAAATTCGTGATGATGTGCTTGACCTGACTGGCGATTTTGAAGGTCAGAAAAAGCAGAAATATAATGACATTTTTGAGGGTAAACGAACCCTTATCCTCCTCCATCTTCTGCGTAGTTGTTCTGCAGAAGAACGAGTTAGGATAGAGGCGACACTCTCAAAGCCTCGTGAGGAGAAGATGGAGGCTGAGGTTCAGTATATACGGGATCTTATGGACACATATGGCAGCATCGCCTACGCCGAGTCGGAGGCAGAACGCTATGCCTCACAGGCACTCGACCTCCTGCCGAGTATCGACTTTATCCGCGAAAACTATCGCGAGCTCTTCCGTCAGATGGTGGAGTTTATCCTCCGTCGCGGAAGATGACATTACTTATTGTAATGCTCCTTCATGTAGTCGCGAGGCGATACTCCATAGAACTTCTTAAATAGGGTAGAGAAGGATGCGGAGTTAGAGAATCCGCAGGCATACATCACTTCTGTGACGTTCATTCCCTGGTTGGCAAGCAGGTTGGCTGCCTGCTTCAGGCGCAGGTTACGGATGAAGTCATGTGGTGTCTGTCCAGTCAGTTCCTTCATCTTACGGTGCAAGTGAACACGGCTTATTCCTACCTCCTCGGCAACCATATCCACGCTAAGGTCAGAGTCGTTGAGGTGGGAATTGATAGCTGACATCACACGTTCGAGAAGCTTTTCGTCAGGAGTCTTCATCTTCACCTCTTCAACCTGCTCTTCCAGCACGTCGTTGCGACCGTACTTCAGTTGCAGCAGACGGTGGGTATTGATAAGGTTGATGATCTTACGGCGCAGGATATCCATATTAAACGGTTTCACGATATATTCGTCGGCACCGGTCTCCAGTCCTTCGAGCTTGTCTTCGTCACGGTTCTTGGCCGTGAGCAGTATTACTGGGATATGGTTAGTGCTAGGATTGGTCTTTATCTTCGTGCAAAGTGTGTTTCCGTCCATCTCTGGCATCATCACGTCGCTAATCACGAGATCGGGCTTGCAGTGTAATGTCTCAGAGAGAGCCTCACGACCGTTGGTACAGAGATGTATCTCGTAATCGCCGTTCAGTTCGCTGTCCAGATAGTTGCGGATTTCGTCATCGTCTTCGGCTATGACAATCGTTGTCTTGCGGTTAGATGTCTGGGCAATTATCATCGACTCCATTGCTGTCTCCGTCTCTTCCTCCGGAATAAGATCGGCAACGGTGGCAGGTTCTTCGTCGATAATCATCTCCTCAGGCTTCAGATGAGAGTTGCCCAGAGGCAGGGTTACGATGAATACCACTCCGTCTTGTCCCTTATCCAGATATTCTGAATGTTCGTTGGAATTGATATTCTTTGCCGTGATAGTTCCGTAATGCAGTTCTACGAGCGAACGGGTAAGGTCGAGGCCGATGCCGGTTCCCGTATATCGGTCGTTGACAGTAGATGCTGTCTGATAGAATCGCTCAAAGATCTTGTTGAGCTTGTCTTCAGGTATCTTCTCTCCGTTGTCGCTGATGGCTATCGTGGCGTTCTTCTCGTCATGACTGACAACGATTCTTATCTCTCCGCCTGCAGGAGTGAACTTAAAGGCGTTAGAGAGTATGTTTACAATCACCTTATCGAAGTTCCTGCGGTCAATCCATATTGGCAGCGAGTCGGTGTCATGTCTGTAAGTAAGAGTCACACTCTTGTTCTTTGCCTGACCCTCAAAGAGCTCGTAGATATCCTTTACAAACGGTATCAGATCGGTCTCTGCCATGCGCATCTGCATCTGTCCCTTGTCAATCTTACGGAGGTCCATCATCTGGTTGATGAGGCTGAGGATTCGCTCGGCATTACGTTTGATTGTCTCATATACTCCCTTTCGCTGTGGGTCGTCATCGTTCTTTATGAGCGACAGCAGTGGGGTTACGATGAGTGTCATAGGTGTACGGATCTCATGACTGATATTCATGAAGAACCGCAGTTTGGCGTCGCTCATCTCCTCGGCGTGGATATGTTCCTGCAGACGCAGACGGTTCTGTTCTCTCCGGCGTCGGGTGACAAGAATCTGCCATATCGCGAATCCGATGGCCATAAGATATAATGTATAAGCCCATGCAGAACGATACCAGGGACTATGTATTACAACCGTGAATTCCTTTTCCGGTGTCTCCTGATCATTACGCTCTGCCTTTACGCGGAAACGGTATGTGCCGGGGGGCAGGTGGGTAAAGGTGATCTCGTTTACTCCAGGTTGCAGTTTTACGAAATCCTCACCGTTGATACTATATAGATATGTGATATGCTCCGGGTTGTCGTAGCTGAGTGTAGAGAACTGTATCGCAAAGGCATTGTCATGCGATGCCAGTTCGAAACGGTTGGCTGCGATTATCGTTGTGTCACATATCTGATAGTCTCCCGACATTGATAAACCGCTTACAGGCTGGTTGTTGATGATGAAGTTAACGATATTTACCTTTGCGTTCCATTCTTTCAGCTTCACTTTCTCTGGGTGGAACCATGTTATTCCTCCCACGCCTCCGAACACCATGATGCAGTGGTCGCCTCTGTCGAGTGCGTGAGAAGCACCGTCGGAGAACTCGTTAGACTGCAGACCGTTGTCTACGAAATAGCTCTGTGTGATACCAGTCTTCGGGTCGTGACAGCACAGTCCGTGGTCTGTTCCAATCCACAGCTTACCTTCCCTGTCTTGCTCTATCGATGCTATGCCGTTGTCGGCAAGGCCGCTCTCAGCGGTAAACAGCTTCTGGGTCTTCTTCATCAGGTCATAGCAGTACAAGCCGTCGTTGGTACCTATCCACAGTCGTCCGCTGTATTCCTTTACTATTCGTGTCGGTTTACCGTAGTTCAGGCAGTTCTTGCCGAAGAGACTGGTCCAACTGTCTCTTTCAATGTCGAGACAGCAGAGTCCCATGGTGGTGGCGACATATATCCGTTTGCCGTCGGGGGATAGCGACATCTTAGAGATGTAGTCGTTGGCTATGTGGTTTTGTGTCTCATCGTTTGATGCGCTATGTGTGGTTGTGGTATATGCTTTCTTTAGGTTGCCGTTGTTGTCGAGTCGTAGGAGTCCTTGTCCCATGGTTGCTATCCATACGTCACCGTCGTTAGTCGTGCAAATAGAAAAGCCGCAGGATGTCTGATAAACAGGCAACTGGTGATATCTGCCGTTTCCATCGATATATCCGAATCCTTCATCATAGGATCCTAACCATATCTTTCCATCTCTTCCTTCGCAAATGCTCATTATAGTGCTGGGGAATCCTTCCAGATAATGCTTCTGAAGCGTTTGTTTATGGTCGAGAAGATAGAGTCCGTCTTTGTCGGTTCCTACCCAGCAGCGGCCTTGGCTGTCGATATATGTGCTGGTAACACATGCTTCTCCGATGAGGTTGTGCTTACCAAGCTTATATCCCAGGTATTCAAACTCTGTAATCTGCTTCGGTTGCATGAAGATACCCTTCTGGAGCAATCCGAGCCATATATTTCCGTTGTTATCCTCTACGATGGAGTAAACCTTACTCTTTGACAGATCTACGGAATAGTTGTAGTATGGATTGTTTGTCAGGATGCCTGTCTTAGGATTGAAGATACCGAGTCCTGCTCCGTCGTAGCCTATCATCACATTTCCATCGCTGCTTGCGTAGAGTTCTGATATAGGCAGGTTTCCGGCTTGAGGAACATTTATGAATTCTTTTCCGTCAAACTTGTATAGACCATGGCTGTATGTTCCAATCCAAATTGTGCCGTCGTTTGTCTGACAGATCCTTCGCAGGTCGGTGTTCATTGGAGCCTCGCTTAAGTACTTTTGTACGGTCTTGCCGTCATAGCGGATAAGACCTTCTTCGCGTCCAAGTATCCACAGGTAGCCCTCCTTGTCTTCCATGAATTGCTGAATGGTATAGATGTCCTTCAGGTTTCCTGCTATCTGATGGGCATGTCCGGGATCGTCGATCTTCAGTATTCCGAATCCTGATGTTCCGGCAAGTATATCACCGTTGCTCCGTTGGATAAAGCTCGTGATGTAGCAGTCTATATGATTACCTTCGGCATCTTTCACTTCTATGGTTTGGAACTTATTTCCGTCGTAGGTCTGCAGCACACCCCACATTCCGAGATAGAAGAGCCCGCTTCTGTCCTGCATCATACAGTTAACATAGTTGCTCGCCATAGAGTCAGGCTGCTTCGGATTTTTCTTGTATATATCGAATTGGTATCCGTCGTAACGGTTTAAACCGTTACGGGTTACGACCCAAAGGAATCCGTCGTTGTCCAGATATACTTGGTTTACGAAGTTGCTGGATAATTGCTGACTGGCATCAAACAATTTTCCCATCTGTGCGAAAGCCGACTGCACAGAAATGATTAAAAATAGTAAAAGTAATCGTCTTTTAGACATTGTTGTGGATAGAACTCTACGAACCATTAGTTAGGTTATATTTTGTACTGAGTAACGTAATTTTGTTGCAAAGATACTTATTTTTGTCTGAATAACAAAGGAAATGTTACAAATAATAAAGTTTTTGTTACTTATTTTGTTCTTTTTCTTCGTTTATGATGATTTTACGGTCTTTGTTTAAAGTTTAAATAATATAATTAAGAATGGTTAAATTTTCACTTTTTTCAGCTTTGTTACAAATTCGCAAATTCCCGTAACTCTTTGCAAAGCCTCTTCTAAATAATGTATGTACCTTTGCAGCCGAAAATATGTCGAAACAGTTTTTTAGGTTAGTATAAATAGTTAGTAGTTAGTTTGAATTCGCCTTTTGGTCTGATATCCATGAAGTGGCTGGCACTGCTCGGAAGCAGATGCGTCGGGCAGTTGTCGGCTTTGCACAATATTAAAAAGTATTATCAAGACAATGTATAGTCTTTGCGAGATATAGCATAATCAATTTAACTAATAAAAGTATGAATCAAAATCAGTCAAGATGAAACAGTTAAGTATTCTGTTGTTGACAATGATGTTCTGTACTACGATGTGGGCCCAAAAGGTCGACATTAAGGGAGTTGTTGTCGACGCAAACGGCGAGGCGCTGATAGGCGCCTCCGTTGTGGTAAAGGGAAATACGTCTGTTGGTACTGTTACCGACTTCGACGGTAATTTCTCTTTGAGTGTTCCTTCTGAGAATACTATTATTCTAGTTTCTTATGTGGGAATGAATACCCGTGAACTGAAGGTTGGTAAGCAGCGTAACTTTAAGATTACGCTTTCTGACAATACCCAGCTCTCGGAAGTTGTGGTTGTGGGTTATGGCCAGCAGAAGAAGGCTTCTGTTGTAGGTTCTATTACCCAGACAGATGGTAAGACCCTTGAGCGCACCGGTGGTGTATCCGATATCGGATCAGCCCTTACTGGTAATCTCCCTGGTGTTATCACTTCATCATCATCAGGTATGCCTGGTGAGGAGGATCCGAAGATCGTTATTCGTGGTGTCAGCTCTTGGAACTCTTCTTCTCCTCTCGTTCTCGTTGACGGTATCGAGCGTCCGATGTCAAGTGTGGACATCCACTCTGTACAGAGCATTTCTGTACTGAAGGATGCCTCTGCAACGGCTGTGTACGGTGTGAAGGGTGCAAACGGTGTCATCCTGATTACCACCAAGCGTGGTCAGGAAGGTCGTGCCAAGATTTCTGTCAGTGCCAGCACAGCTATCAAGTTGGTGTCTAAGTTGCCGAAGACTTATGGCTCTGCCGATGCACTTTATCAAGTAAACCAGGCTATTAAGCATGAGCTTGGTCTTCAGCCTTCAAGTTGGGATGGTATCAGTTCTACGGATTTCATGAATAACTACAATGCACCTGCAGGTAGCATCGATCCTGAGACCGGTTTCCTGATGAGCGAGCGTTATCCTGATGTGGACTGGCAGAAGGAACTCTTTGACGACTATGCTACGTCTTACAATGCCAACGTGAATATCGCCGGTGGTACTAAGGACGTTAAGTACTATGCTGCTGTTGACTACCAGCACGAGGGTGACCTCTTCCGCGAGTGGGATAACAACCGCGGTTATAAAGGTGGTTACGGCTTCAACCGTATCAACGTTCGTTCAAACCTTGACTTCCAGCTCACTAAGACTACTGTGTTGAAGGCAAACCTCTCTGGTAGCCATGGCATTAGGAACAATCCTTATGGACTTGAACCTAACTCATGGTATGAGACTCAGTTGTGGCAGGCAGCTTATTCAGCTCCTCATGACGCACTTGTTCCACGTTACAGCGATGGTGTTTGGGGATACTTTGAGCCCGACACACAAGGTGCTCCAAACTCAGTGACTAACCTCGCATTGCATGGCGCCAACCAAACTACCACAACTCGTATCAACACCGACTTTACCCTCGAGCAGGATCTTTCATTCATCACTAAAGGACTGAAGGTTTCTGGTCTTATCTCTTGGGATAACGTATTCGTAGAGAACAACCGAGGTATCAACGACCTCTATAATAACGCACAGTACAGATATATTAATCCTGTAACAGGTGCTGTCTCTTATGCAGAAAAACCTGCTGGAAATAACAACTTCGACTTTGTGGAGACGATTGCTTGGGGTGTTGATGGTGGTAGCCTTAACAACAACTTGACACAGCGAAACCTGTTCTATCAGGCACAGATTTTCTGGGGCCGCCAGTTCGGCAAGCACGATATTACTGCCATGGGCGTATTCAACCGTTCTGAGCGTGCTACAGGTAGTGATTTTACAAACTATCGTGAGGACTGGGCTTTCCGTGCTACATATAACTATGACAACCGTTATATGTTTGAGTACAATGGTGCCTACAACGGCTCTGAGAAGTTCTCTCCCGACAACCGCTTTGCTTTCTTCAATTCAGGCGCTATCGGTTGGAGCCTTGCTAATGAGAAGTGGTTCAAGCCTATTGCTGAGACAAAGCTTTTTGGACGTAACTTAATCGACATTCTGAAATTCCGTTATTCTTACGGTGAGATTGGTGAGGACTCAGTCTGGGAGCGCTGGCTCTATCAGACCCAATGGTCGTATGGTGGCAATACGCACCTCGATTCAACCAACCCCAACAACAGCTCTATCTATACATGGTATAAAGAGAAAAAGGTTGGTAACCCTGACATTCACTGGGAGAAGGCTATCAAGCAGAACTTCGGTATCGACTTTGCTTTCCTGAATGGTATTATCGCTGGTACATTCGAGTTCTTCCATGAGAAGCGCTCTGACATCATGATTTCTGGTAATAGCCGTTCAGTACCTTTCTATTTCGGTGCTACTGCTCCTTATATGAATAAGGGTAGAACAAAGACCACTGGTTATGAGTTGGAGCTCCGTCTGAAGTATGATTTCGCCAATGGTATCCATGCTTATGCCAACATGAACATGACCCATGCCAAGAACGAGGTTATCGAGCATGATGATGCAGATCTGCTGCCAGCATACCAGAAGAACGTAGGCTACTCTATCGGTCAGGCCAAGAGCTATCTGGACAATGGCTTTGCAAATAGTTGGTCAGACTTGATTGCCATGACAGAGCATAATACGAATGACAACCAGAAACTTCCTGGTCAGTACATTATTACCGACTTCAATGGTGACGGTGTGATTGACTCTAACGATAGCGCACCTTACGGCTATACCGGTACTCCTCAGAATACCTATAACCTTACGATTGGTCTTGACTATAAGGGTTTCAGCGTCTATGCACAGTTCTATGGTGTTACCAACGTAAGCCGCTATGTGGCTTTCAACTCACTGCCAAAGCCTTATCTTCATACGGTATATGATGAGGGTGCCTTCTGGTCTCCTGAGACACATTCTGGCATCCCTTCACTACGCTATAGCTCCACTCCAAGCTATTATGAAGGTACTCGATTCCTCTTCGACGGTTCATTCTGCCGTCTGAAGAACCTTGAACTTGCCTATACATGGAATGACGGCTGGATCCGCAAAATCGGTCTTAGCATGCTTAAAGTCTATGTCAATGGCAACAACCTCTTCCTCTGGACCGACATGCCTGACGACCGTGAAAGCAACTTTGCTGGAACAGGTCTCGCTTCACAGGGTGCTTACCCGACCATGAAGCGTATCAACTTCGGTATCAAGTTCGAGTTGTAAACATGTAATATAATACATTATTAATATATAGTATGAAAAGATTATTTTCAATATATAAGTCTGTTGCAGTAACATTTGTCCTGGGTCTGTCCCTGACGATGGCTACCAGCTGTACGGACTATCTTGACAAGGCACCGGAGTCAGATATATCTGCAGAGGACGCCTTCAAGAACTTCAAGAACTTCCAAGGTTTTACGGAAGAGCTCTATCTCTGTATGCCTGACTTCACTCGTGGATATTGGACCACTTCATGGAACTGGGGTGAGGACGATATCATGGCCGTAGGTATCAACTATCACATGAGCTATAAGGTCGACCAGGGTGACTTCTGGGGCTGGCAGAGAGCATTTGATGGTTGGGGCTCTGGCTTTATGGAGCCGAGTGAGACATTCAATCCTGATGATCGTTTCTCACGTGGACTTTGGCCAGCTGCCTGGTATGGCATCCGTAAGTGTAACGTGGGTCTTGAGAACATGGATCTCATGACGGCTGCTACTCAGGAAGAGAAGAACACAGTAAAAGGACAGCTCCTCTTCTTCCGTGGATGGTTCCACTTTATGCTGATGCAGTATTTCGGAGGCCTTCCCTATCTGGATGCACCTGTTGCTCCTGATCAGGCGATGACTCTGCCTCGTGAAACCTACAAGGAATGTGCCGATAAGGCTGCCAAGGATTTCCGTGAGGCTGCTGATTTGCTGCCTGTCGACTGGGATAAGTCATCTGTAGGTAGCAATACCCTCGGTAAGAACGGTTTCCGTATCAATAAGATTACTGCCCTTGCCTATCTGGGTAAGAACTATCTCTGGGCTGCTTCTCCGCTGATGAAGAATATCGATGAGAGAATGAATGTGCTCAACTCCAAGGCCAGTACCTATGAGTATGACGCAGAATATGCCAAGAAAGCTGCTGATGCCCTCGGTGAACTGCTCGCCCTGGTTGAAGGTGGTCGCACACAGTATAAGCTGGTTGACTTCGAGAATTATTCTGACCTCTTCTATACTTGGAACAAGAACATGTTGCCTCCAGGATCTACGGAGTCTATTCTTCGCGCCATTGCTGCAGATGCTTGGCAGAACTCCCACTATGGTGTGTTCACTGAGTTCGGTGGCTATATTCTTACTGGTGGCCAGTCATTCTCGATGCCAACTGCCAACTATGTGAACTATTACGGTATGGCTAATGGTTTGCCACTTAATGATGCTGACTCTGGTTTCGACCCGACCCATCCTTGGAAGGACCGCGACCCACGTTTCTATCATGATATTGTCTATGATGGAGTACAGGTTGTAGAAGGAACTATTGAGCCGGAGGATAACCGTTATGCTAACCTCTATACGGGTGGAACCTATCGCGATGACACCAAGGAAAGCCGTACGGGTTACTACCTCTATAAGTTCATCCCCATGCTAGCCAACAACTACGACATGGGTAGTACTTATATGAAGCTGTATATTGACTGTCCTTATCTGCGTCTTGCAGACTGCTATCTGATGTATGCTGAGGCTGCTGCTGCCGCAGGCGGTGCCAGCTACAAGGCTTCTAACTGTCCTCTCACTGCTGTTCAAGCTGTCAACAAGATTCGTGAGCGTGCCGGCGTAGCAGATGTTGCCGCCAAGTTTACAGGCGACAACCACAAGTTCATGGACGAAGTTCGCCGCGAGCGTGCAGTTGAGCTTGCTTTTGAGGGACATCGTTTCAATGATCTCCGTCGCTGGCTGCTTCTTGACAAGTATCCTTACAATATCAAGACTTCGCAGGAGTTTGTCCGTGCCGGAAAATTTGACCCGAAGAATCCTAAGGATACAGAGGTGTCAGGATTCACGGAGAAGACCATTCTCACACGTAACTTCACAGAGAAGCATTGGTGGCTGCCCTTGAAGAAGAAGGACACCAGTATCTATCCGGAAATGTTCCAGAACCCGGGATGGTAATAGTGTAAAAATATAATAAATAAAGAACTTATGAACAAAATAGTTTCAAAATATGTAGGTATTCTTTCGCTATCACTTTTCGCTTTGTGTCCACAAGGTGTGATGGCGCAGGAGGCTGCAGAGACAGATACCATTAACGTGGCTTTCCGTCAGTCGGATGTCCGTGATGTCATCGTGCCTGTCAGCAGCGTTAATGTGAAGGAACTGTTAGAGAAGAACTATAACACCTACAGCCTTGACAACATGCAGGCTCTGGTAGCTGGATATAATGGTCAGCTGTGGAATCAGGGTGAGGCACTCGTAATGGTCGACGGTGTTCCCCGTGATGCAAACAACGTTCTGCCCACAGAAATTGAGGATATCACTTTCATGAAAGGTGCTTCTGCTGTCGTTCTCTATGGTAGCCGTGCTGCCAAGGGTGTTATTCTGATTACGACCAAACGTGGTAAGATTGCGCCGCTGAAAATTACGGCACGTGCCGACTATCAGCTGGATGCAGCCAAGTCTTTCCCCAAGTATATTGATGGTGCCCAGTATATGACGCTGTATAACCAGGCGTTGACGAACGATGGCTTGGCTACCAAATATACTGAAGAGGATATCTATAACACGGCTCTTGGTGCCAATCCCTACCGTTATCCGAATCAGCAGTTCTATACCTCTGACTACGTGAAGAAAACGAAGTCACGTTGGGATGTTACCGCTGAGTTTGAGGGAGGTGGTAAGTTCGCTCAGTTCTATACCAACATCAGCTATTACCGTGTTGGTGACTTCATCAACTTCGGTGAGGGTAAAGACAACTTTACCGATCGTCTGAACATTCGCGGTAACATTGACCTCAGACTTGCTGACTGGGCTACTGGTTGGGTAAATGCTAATGCAACCTATTATAATCAGCGTAATTCAAACTCTGATTTCTGGGGTGCTGCGTCAACCCTCCGTCCTATTCGTGTAGCTCCGTTTGTTCCGGTTTCTTATATTGATACCGACGATGCAAATTCTTGGGCTCTGATTAACAATACCAAGAATATCATCGTAGATCCTGCAGGTCTGCCTGCCGGCCGTTATTTCCTTGGAGCTACCCAGGATGACCGCACCAATGCCTTAGCTGATATGTATTGTGCAGGCTACAACACATGGACAAGCCGTCAGATGCAGTTTGACATGGGTGCGAAGTTCGACTTGGCCTCTATTCTCAAGGGTCTGACTTTCAAGACTATGTTTGCCGTTGACTATTCAACATCATACTCTACAGCCATTAATGACTCATACGACTCATTCAGGGTTAATTGGTCGCAGTATGATGGTAAGGATGTTGTGGGTACGCTTGATGTGATGTCAGAATACAAGCACACAGGTACGCTCAACGCAAGCAACTCAGCAGAGAAACAGACCATCGCATGGAACGGCCAGTTCGACTATGTGAACACTTTCGATGCCCATAATCTGCACGCTACTCTGGTTGCCAACGGTTATCAGCAGACCATCAGCGGTGAGTATCATAAGGTAAGTAATGCAAACTTGGGCCTCCAGGTTTCTTACAACTATGGTCACAAGTACTATGCTGACTTGGCTGGTAATGTGATTCATTCTGCAAAATTCGCAAAAGGTCATCGTGAGGCTTTCTCACCCTCTATTACTTTGGGATGGCGCCTTACTGGTGAGGAGTTCATGAAGGACATTAATTGGCTGAACGACCTCCGTCTTACAGCCGGTTATACAGTCTTGAATCAGGATCTTGACATTGAAGAATTCTATATGTATAAGAATATCT
>Ga0310695_10004071_pt1 | contig 27539 bp, 15 predicted proteins | sample RumenRJG_04DNA_FD_203882 | JGI IMG/M metagenome (GOLD analysis project Ga0310695, IMG submission 203882) | Bovine rumen microbial communities from Lethbridge, Alberta, Canada - RJG_04 (v2) (version 2) | ecosystem: Host-associated > Mammals > Digestive system > Stomach > Rumen | place: Canada... | reverse complement strand
TTCTTGCAAGGGTCGTTGCATGATTGACAATACTAATGGTATTCAATTCGTTTGCCTTCTTATATTTATTCCCCATTATTTTCATGGTGTATTATGGGGTTAGAAGATTAATCAAGGGTCAACAATACTTCAATAGAGCACCTAATTATTTGCTACTCGTTATTAGCTATCTATTATATGCTAAAGCGAATCCTACTTGGTGTCTTTATCTTTTACTGATAACTGCCTCTACCTATTTTTTTGCTCGGCTGATAGAAGCGAAGCAAGCTTATGGGAAAAGAATATACATTATAGTTGTTGGTGCGACAATCTCTCTGCTTCCTCTTGGTATATTTAAGTATTACAATTTCCTGACAGAGAATATTACCTATTTCCTCAATTCACTGGGATTCCAAGTTGGTATTCCAGGGTTGAATTGGGCTGTTCCTTTAGGTATCAGTTTCTTCTCTTTCCAAGCAGTAGGTTATCTTTTCGATGTATATTATCAAAGGATAAAAGCGGAACACAATTGTTGGGATTACATGCTTTTCGTTGGTTTCTTCCCTCAGATTGCCTCTGGCCCTATCAGTAAAGCAAAGGATCTGCTCCCTCAAATTAAGGCATCAAGACCTTTTGATTATTCAAAATGTGTTCAGGGCCTTCGTTGGCTTTTATGGGGATTCTTTATGAAAACCTTTGTCGCTGACCGACTTGGACTGTATGTAGACACCGTTTTCAACAATTATGAACATCAAACTGGCAGCAGCTGTTTAGTAGCAAGCATATTCTACGCCTTTCAGATTTATGCAGACTTCGCTGGCTATTCTTTGATGGCTATTGGTGTGGGTGCAGTCATGGGCTTTGATCTTATTAATAACTTCCGTCGTCCCTATCTATCAATTAGTGTCACCGATTTTTGGCGACGCTGGCACATCTCGTTGTCTACTTGGCTAAAAGATTATGTCTACATCCCGATGGGCGGTAATCGTTGTTCAAAGGCTCGAAACTATTTCAACATTTTCATTACCTTCCTCGTCAGCGGCATTTGGCATGGAGCCAACTGGACCTACATATTTTGGGGTGTGCTGCATGGCGTCTTTCAGATTATCGAAAAGGCCTTAGGTTTACAGAAGTATGAGAAGAAGGATGCGTTAAGAGTAGTAAGGATATTCATAACATTCTTACTCGTAACCTTTGCATGGATATTCTTCCGCATGCCAACAATTGGTGAGGCTTGGGATGTCGTTGTCAAAATCTTTACGGATGTTCCTTCTTCAATTTATAAAGGGAACAATACAAATACAGTCCTTAGTGTGGCGGCTATTGCTATTGTGTTGTTAAAGGATTGGATGGAAGAATTCACCTCTTTTAGTTTGTTCCATAATAGATATGTAGTGGTAAGATGGGCATCTTATTTGACAGTGCTATTCTTAATATTGCTTTTCGGAGTCCTCGACTCAAGTTCATTCATCTATGCAAGCTTTTAAATTATGAACAGACTCTTTACTAAGCTCTTTATTTTCGCTTTGCTGTTTGTCGTAATAGACGCTGCTATAGGAAAAGGATTTTCTAAACTCATTGCCAATACCCGAGGTGGCGATACGGGTAAAAACAATGAAATTGTAGATAGAACAAAAGCCGATATTATACTATTTGGCAGTTCTCGTTGCGACCATCACTATGATCCCCGAATTATAGCAGATAGTCTTCATATGTCGTGCTATAATGCAGGCCGTGATGGAAACGGCATCCTTTTAATGTACCCATATTACCAATTGTTATCATCAAGGTATCAACCCAAAATGATTCTTTATGATTTAAGCAGCTTTGATTTAGGCGTAGATGACCATACTAAGTATTTTGAATGGCTTCGCCAGTTTTATGGGCGTAGCGCTGTTGATAGTATGGTTTGGGCAATAAACCCAACCGAAAGATACAAGATGATGTGCCATGCCTACCGTTACAATGGCAAAGGATTGCAAATTATAAGTGATGCCATACATCCCGTTCAACAAGATATTTTAGGCTTCAAGCCTCTTGTGGGAGCTCTTGATTATGCACCTAAAAAAGATACTTCTCCTGTAAGCGTTCAGAAGCCTATTGATAAGTTTAAGGAGAAATACCTGATTCGACTCATACAGGACTGCAAAAGAAAAGGTACAAAGCTCGTTTTCTATGTAAGTCCAATGTATGGACAGGAGAAGCGTTCTGTATATTATGACGCGATAGTAAGTCTATACAGAAAATATGATGTTCCTTTCTTTTACCATCAAACGGATAAAAGATTTGTTTATAATCGAAACTACTTTAAGGATGGTGTACACCTAAACAATATTGGTGCAGAGCAGTATACTAAATTAGTAGTTACCGAAATAAAAGGAGTACTTAAGCCATAGGATCCCAGCCTTCCGTATTATATCGGTGAACATTATATAGTTAAATATTCTGATTGTTAGAATTATTCGGCCAAAATATTTTGGGATATAAAATCTAAATGCTACTTTTGCAATTGATATGAGAATTATATCACATAAGAAGCTCAAACTCTTCTATGAGCAGCCACAATACGCTGACGCCCGTGTTCCATTGGAACGGTGGTATGAAGTGGCTTGCATGAAAGATTGGCATAGTCTGGCTGATATCAGACAAGACTTTGGCGATACGGATATGGTGGGCAACCAGCATTATGTCTTTAACATTCACGGCAACAAATATAGGCTTGTGGTGGTTGTGAAGTTCACTATCTCCAGAATCTATATAAGGTTTGTAGGAACCCACAAAGAGTATGATAAAATAGACGCATCAACCATTTAATCGGGAGGAACTATGACAGAGATAACAAAAGGACAATATGAGTTTGCAGAGCAGCGCATTGAGGAACTGCTACCCCTTGTGAACGATGATACACCTTTGGATGATCCCAAATGTGTGGAGCTTACATTGATGAGTGATATCGTGGAGGAATACGAGAAAATACACTACCCCATCGGGAAGCCGACTCCTGCAGAACTGATTGCATCAGGTCTCTCTGAGAAACGAATGACGCAAAAAGAACTTGCCAAAGAACTCGGTGTAAGTCCAAGCAGGGTGAATGATTTCGTCAAAGGCAAAAGTGAACCAAACTTGTCTCTGGCAGGACGTATATGTAGAATACTTGGCATCTTACCGGCTGCCATGTTGGCTTATTAGCCTTACTGCGTAAGACCGGATGTTCACTGTAATGACCGGACTTCCGGACTTCTGGACTTCTGGACTTCTGGACTTCCGGACTTCTGGACTTCCAGTCTTCCAGTCTTCCAGTCTTCCAGTCTTCCGGACTTCTCATAACTCCTCACAATAGCATTGTTGTCCTTTTTGGGGCCTATTTTTGTCCATTTTCAGGCCTTGGTGAAAAGGGTAATCGGCTAACTTTGCAGCCAGATTACCTAAAACACCTTTATGAATGAATAAGATCAGTCAATGCTTTCAAGGCAGGCGTTGGGAAACGGTAATAGGATTTCTCATCGCAGTGTTCCTATCAGTAGGCGCACAAAACAGAACCATCAAAGGCAACATTACAGACGCTGCCGACGGTCAACCGCTCATCGGCGCTACCGTGCAGGCCAAGGGTGGCAGTCAGGGCGCTGTGTCCGACCTCGACGGCAACTTCACGCTTCAGCTTCCGGCATCGGTGAAGCAGGTCGTCGTGAGCTACATCGGTTACGAACCGCAGACCGTCAATGTGGCGCCCAACATGACCATCCAGTTGCAGTCGCAGCAGAAGAACCTCAATGAGGTGGTGGTCATCGGTTACGGTACCACACGCCGCAGCGACCTCACGGGATCGGTCTCGACGGTCAAGTCGAAGGACTTTAACAAGGGCCTGGTCTCCTCGCCCGAACAGTTGATCAACGGTAAGGTCGCCGGTGTGCAGATCATGTCCAACAGCGGATCGGCCACAGCCGGTTCCACCATCCGCATCCGTGGCGGTGCCTCGCTCAATGCCAGCAACGACCCGTTGATCGTGCTCGACGGCGTACCACTGGAGAGCGGTGGCATCTCGGGCAATTCCAGCAATTTCCTCAGTTTGATCAACCCCAACGACATCGAGAGCATGACGGTGCTCAAGGATGCCTCGTCGACGGCTATATATGGTTCGCGCGCCTCTAACGGCGTCATCATCATCACGACCAAGAAGGGTAGCAGCGGCAAACCGAAGGTGACCTTCTCGACGACCAACAGCTTGCAGACGCGCGCCCGCATGGTGGACATGATGAGCCGCGACGAGTTTATCAATACCATCACCACCGAGGGCACCGACGCCCAGCGCGCACTCCTCGGCAATGACAATACCGACTGGAACGACCAAGTCTACCACGACGCTTATGGCACCGACAACAACCTGAGCATCAGCGGTAAGGCAGGCTTCCTGCCCTTCCGCGTATCGGTCGGCTATTTCAATCAGGACGGCATCGTGCGCAACGACAACGCCGAGCGCTGGACGGGCAATGTGGTGCTCAATCCCAGTTTCTTCGACGACCACCTGAAGGTGACGCTCAACGCTAAGGGCACCTACAACGACAACCAGTTCTACAATGGTTCGGCCATTTGGGCCGCTGCCACCTGGAACCCCACCTTACCTATTTATATGGACAACCAGACCTATGGCGGCTACAACGAGGCACTCGACGCCTCGGGCAAGCCCGTCAACGGCGGTGTGCCCAACCCGAAGGGACTGGTGGAGCAGTACACCTCGAAGTCGACCGTGAAGCGCTTCGTGGGCAGCCTCGACCTCGACTACAAGCTCCATTTCTTCCCCGATGTGAAGCTCCATTCGACCTTAGGCACCGACATTGCCCGCGGCCGCGGCACGGTGTATGTGCCCACGACAGCCGCCAGCAACTTCAATACGGGTGGCCTGGACTATGCCTACGGTCCGCAGAAGAACATCAACCGACTGCTCACGCTCTATGCCAACTACGCCCATTTCTTCGATAAGGCCAAAAGCAATGTGGAGGCAACGGTGGGTTACGATTATCAGTACTGGAAGAGTACGACGCCATCTTACCACACCATCAACGCCAAGGGTGAAGACCTCTCCACGGTGAAGGCCAGCGACTACCGCCATGTGCTGATTTCTTACTACGGTCGTCTGAACTATTCCTACGACGGCCGCTACCTGCTCACAGCCACCATGCGTCGCGACGGCACCTCCCGCTTCAGCAGCGACTGCCGTTGGGGTTCCTTCCCCAGCGTGGCCGTGGGTTGGACCATGACGCGGGAGAAATGGCTCGCCGACAACAAGGTACTGACCAATCTGAAGCTGCGCGCCAGCTATGGTAAGACCGGTCAGCAAGACGGCATTGGCAACTACAACTACCTGCCTGTCTATACGCAGAGCGTGGAGGGCGCGCAGGCTTGGATGGACGGCCGTTTCATCAACACCTACCGCCCTGAGGCCTACGTCTCCGACTTGAAGTGGGAGAGCACCACATCGTGGGACTTCGGCTTCGACTACGGTTTCTTCGGCGACCGCATCACCGGCAGCTTCGACTACTACACCCGTAAGACCAAGGACCTGTTGGCCACCGTGCCTTCAGCCGCCGGCACCAACTTCGCCAAGAGCATTCTGACCAATGTGGGCAACGTCGACTCCCACGGTATCGAGGCCTCTATCAATCTGGTGCCCGTGCGTACGAAGGACTGGGAATGGAACCTCAGCTACAACCTCACGTGGCAGAAGATGCGCGTGAAGAACCTCTCGCTGGTCAAGGGCCAGACCGCCACCAACGTGTTGGTGGGTCCGTCAATCGACGCTTATCAGTTCCAGGTGCTCACTGAGGGCTATGAGCCTTATATGTTCTACGTCTATCATCAGCTTTATGACGAGAAGACGGGCAAGCCCATTGAGGGTGCCTATGCCGACATCAACGGCGACGGCGTCATCAACTCCAACGACCTCTATCGCTACAAGTCGCCTGCGCCCGACTTCATCATGGGCCTCTCCTCGAGTCTCCGCTGGAAGAAGCTGACGCTGAGCACCAGCCTGCGGGCCAACCTCGGCAACTATGTGTTCAATGCGATGGCCATGAATACCGGCGCATGGGAGACCGTGAGCTACAACTCCTTCCAGCTCAACAACATGAACCGCAGCTATCTGAAGACCGGCTTCAAGACACGTCAGCACCTCTCCGACTATTATGTTGAGAATGCCTCATTCCTCAAGATGGACAACCTCAGCCTGAGCTACGACTTCGGTCAGGTGTGCAAATGGATCAGCGACCTCACCGTGTCGGGTCTGGTGCAGAACGTATTCACCATCACCAACTACGACGGTGTCGACCCTGAGGTGCCCAATGGTATGGACAGCAGCTTCTATCCGCGTCCGCGCACCTATTCGCTCAGCGTCTCGCTGATGTTCTAATCACTGCCACATCGCAAGGAGTCTCATTTCAAAATCAATCATCAAAATGAACAACTTAAAACATACGATATATTCCTCAATGGTCCTCGCGCTGTTGGCTGCACCGTTGACCTCGTGCACCGGCGACCTGGACCAGTATCCCCACACGGAGACCACTTCAAAGGAAGTCTATACCACCGTGAGCAACTATGAGGCCGTGTTGGGTAAAATCTACACGTCGATGGTCATCAACGGCCAGGGCAAGGGCGGCGACAATGCCGACCTGAGCAGCAACAACGGCTACGACTACATGCGCTCGTTCTTCAACTTGCAGGAGTGCGGTACCGACGAGGTGGCCAGCACATGGCTCTCGGGCGACAAGACCGGCGACATCACCTACCTCTCGTGGGATGCCAATGACCCATGGGTGGCCGACATGTATTACCGCATCTATTATAACATCACGCTTTGCAATGAGTTTCTGCGCCACTGCACCGAAGATGTGGTCAACAGCTACAGTGGTGAGGCGCAGGACAGCATGCGCCACTTCCGCGCTGAGGCCCGCTTCATGCGTGCGCTGTTCTATTACCATGCCCTCGACCTCTTCCGCTACGTTCCCTTCGTGAGCGAGAACGACCCCGTGGGCAGCTTCACGCCGCCGCGCTATGAGCCGCAGCAGACCTTCGACTTCATCGAAAGCGAACTGAAGGACATCGTCGCCGACCTCTATCCGGCCTCGCAGTGTCCTTACGGCCGCGCCTCGCAGGGAGCAGCCTACACGCTGTTGGCCAAGCTCTATCTCAATGCGGAGGTATACACCGGCAAGGACCATTACACCGACTGCATCACCGCCTGCAACAACGCCATCGCACAGGGCTATACGCTCGACAGCAACTATGCCCACCTCTTCAATGCCGACAACGACAAGCGCACCGACGAGATTATCTTCGCCCTGCCGGTCGACGCCACGCATACCGTCAGCTGGGGTTCGACGACTTATATCGTCTGCGGTGAGATCAGCAACACCTCGGCCACGCTCCATCCGGCCGACTATGGCGTGGAGAGCGCATGGGGCATGTTCCGCGCCCGCGGTGAGTGCACGTCGAAGTTCGGTGACGGCGACAAGCGCTTCATGTTCTATACCGACGGCCAGTCGCAGTATTTCTCCAAGGACATCACCGACCAGACGCAGGGCTACTTCCCTGTGAAGTGGACCAACCTCACCGACGACGGACAGACGGCTTCCAACACGGCCGACGGTGGCGTCGATACCGACTTCCCGCTGTTCCGCTTGGCCGACGTCTATCTGATGTATGCCGAGGCTGTGGTGCGCGGCGGTCAGGGCGGCTCGCGGGCTCAGGCGCTGAGCTATGTCAATCAGATTCGTAAGCGCGCCTATGGCAGTACGGCAGGCGACATCACCGACGCCCAACTGACCAAGGACTTCCTGCTCGATGAGCGTTGCCGTGAGCTGTATCTCGAATGCACCCGCCGCACCGACCTTATCCGCTACAATGCGTTCACCACTGCCAACTACGTCTATCAGTGGAAGGGCGGCACTATGAACGGCATGGCCGTGGACAGCAAGTACAACATCTATCCCATCCCGACCACCGAACTCACCGCCAATCCAAATCTTCACAACGACAATTACTAAATGCTCAGAACAATGAAAACAAGACTCTATACCATGCTGCTCCTTGCGCTGGTCATGATGACGGGCTGCAACAAGGACGGCGACGACATACTGCTCAGGGGCTTCGGCGCCTCTCAGCTCACGGCCACAGCCACCGACGTGGTGCTGCAGCCGAGCAACAACGCCAAGATGGTGCTGTCGCTGGTGTGGGACAATCCCGACCTGCTCACCTCTGACTCGTCGAAGACCGCACCCGCCAATCTGATAACGAACTACATGCAGGTGTCGGCTTCGGCCGACTTCGCCACGGTGCAGCAGGAGACGATGACATCGCTCTCGAAGGCTTATCTCGGCGCCGACCTCAATAAATTGGCCAAGGACCTCGGACTGTCTGAGGGTCAGGCCGGTACGCTCTATTTCCGCATCATGTCGTCGGAGGGCGCCAACATGGAGCCCGCTTACAGCAATGTCTGCAAGGTGAACGTCACCCCGTTCACCATCCACATGAACAGCTTGTCGGTGCTCAACTCGGCGAAGACCGACACCATCACCCACCTCTATTCGCCTACCGAGAACGGCATCTACACGGGCTTCATGCACGCCACGGCTTGGCTCAACTGCTGGTTCCTGGAGAACGACGGCACCATCTGGGGCAATGCGCCCGTCGACGGTCACGCCTTCGAGATTTCTACCGCCTCAGATGCCTGGAACTGTTGGTTTGCTGACGGTGGCGGCGACTGGCAGGTGACGGTCGATACCAAGGCGCAGACGTGGTCGGCAGCCAACATTAAAACGGTGACGCTCAACGGCGAGGCAATGACCTACGACAGCAAGACGCAGACGTGGTCGCTGTTGCTGCGCGACGTGGTTGCCAACACCGCACTCAAGGCCTCGGCTTCGGCTTGGCTTTACGATGCCACCACCCGCACCGACACCTATAAGGAGGAGACGTTGCAGTTGGCCGATACCACGCTGACCGCCGCTGGCACCTACACCGTGGAACTGTCTATTGGCAGCGACGCGCAGTATCACTTTACCGTGACCGAGGGTGAGAAGAAACCCGATGAGCCTACCGTCGTGTTCCCGTCGAAACTCTATATGTACACCACCGACGGCACCACGCTGCTCGCCACGATGGAGCAGAAAGGCAAGGGCATCTACACCTGCCAGTATACGCCGAAGCAATGGGAGAACTTCAAGTTCATCGACCTGGAGAACAATGTCTGGTATGGCAGCGACCCCAACGACCTCTTCACGCTCTCGTCGGATGGCAGCGCCTGGAACATCTGGTTCAAGGATGATTTCACCGAGGGCAAGCAGTTCACCATCACGGCCAACCTCAATACAATGAAATGGAGTTACGAATAAATCAACCAATTAATGATAAGGAATAACAATGAAACATCTAACCATTAATGTAATGCTGCTGTTGGCGGCTATCCTCATGTTCTCGCTCAGTGCCTGCTCCGATGACAATGTGGTGGCGCAGCAGCCCAAGACCTATAAGATGAGCGGCTTCGCCAAGGGAGCCGATGTGAGCTGGCTCACGCAGATGGAGGCCAGCGGCTATAAGTTCTACAATGCCAAAGGCACCGAGACGGAGTGCATGCACCTGATGCGCGACCTCGGCTTCAACAGCATCCGCCTGCGCGTATGGGTCAACCCGACAGACGGCTGGTGCAACAAGCAGGATGTATTGGTGAAAGCCCTGCGCGCCCGTCGGTTGGGCATGCGGCTGATGATTGACTTCCACTACTCCGACAGTTGGGCCGACCCAAGTCAACAGACGATACCCGCCGAGTGGAAGAACTACTCGCTCGACGAGATGTGTCAGGCTGTGGCCAACCATACGAAGGATGTGTTGCAGACACTGAAGGACAACGGCATCGACAGCGTGGAATGGGTGCAGACGGGCAATGAGACCCGCACCGGTATGCTGTGGGAAGTGGGGCGCGCCTCGGGCGGCAACACCGCCAACTTCTCCAAGCTCGTCAACGCCGGCTACGATGCGGCTAAGAGCGTCTATCCGGCTACGAAGGTCATCGTGCATATCGACCAAGGCAATGTGCTCAGCCATTACACCTGGCTCTTCGACGGTATGAAGAGCGACGGCGCCAAGTGGGATGTCATCGGCATGTCGCTCTATCCGACAGAGAGCAACTGGCAGCAGGCCACGACCGACTGCCTGAACAATGTCACGACGCTCAAGCAACGCTATGGCACCGACGTGATGATCTGCGAGGTGGGTGCGCCTTACGATGCCACGTGGGCTCCTGACTTCCTGAAGCTGATGGTCGACGGCGCCAAACAGAATGCCGCCTGCCTTGGCGTGTTCTACTGGGAGCCCGAGTGCTATGGCGGTTGGCAGGGCTATGCTAACGGTGCGTTTGATACGTCGGGCAAGCCGACGGCCGCCCTCGACGCCTTTAAAGATTAGCGGGATGAGGCTATAGCCTCTATAGTATCTATAGTTTCTATAGTATCTATAGCTTCTATAGTATCTATAGTTTCTATAGCCTCTACGAAGTCTCTTTGCAATATTCCGAAGGCGTGAGGCCGTAGGCCTGCTGGAAGCACTTCGAGAAATAGCCGGGCTTGGAGAACCCCACCATATACATCACCTCCGACACGGTGTATTTGCCTTCGCGCAACATCGACGCTGCCTGATGCAGGCGCACATAGCGCAGGTATTCAACGGGCGTCTTGCCCGTGAGTTGCTTGATTTTGCGATAGAGCTGCTTGTTGCTGATGCCGATGTTCTCCTGCAGTGCTGTGACGTTGAAATCGGAGTCGCTGAGGTGAACCTCTATCTGGTGAGTCACGTCGGCGAGGAACTTCTCGTCGACGCGGTCCATCGTCGGCGCAGGCGCTTTTGAAGGAGCCTTTACTTCTTGCTGCCCATCGGTTGCTGGCAATGGATTGCCGGTAGCTGATTGCTGCAGGATGGGATTGCCGGTAGCCGATTGCAGCAAGATGGTGGAGCAGAGCAACATGATGTCGAAGCCCAAGCCTTTGTCATCGGTCAACAAATGCGGCATGATGGTGCCGCCGTTGACTTCGATGTATTGCCGCACCAGATAGAGCTGGTTATCGGCCTGTCCGTAACCCTCACGCTGTGGTGAGAGATAGCGGTGCATGAGCAGAGAGACATCGCGCGGCGACAGTTGGATGTCTGCGCAGTCGATGTGCAACTGCAGCCGTTTGGTTTCAGGGTCACCATGCATCTTCACGAGGATGGAGGCGGGGTGGGTGGCCTGCTGACTGAGGTAGCTGAGCAGCGTGGCAAAGGAGAAGTCCATTTGTGTGGCGTCGCCCTCGGTCTCGGCATGTTCGACGTCGGTCTCCATCTGGAGCGTGACCTGCTGCTGTTCCAATTCCGTACGCTGCCCCTGCACCATTTGATAGAGCAGGTTGGCCACGTCAAAGGTCTGGCGGTCAGCATCCTGCGCAATGTCGTCTACGCCCAATGCGTCGTGGATGAGCAGATTGATCTTTGAGGCGCCTTTGCGCACGGCCTCGAGCAGCTGCAGCCGGTCGTGTATGCGCTCCTTATCCATGAGCGCGTAGGTGGCGGGCATGATATGCTGCAACTGTTGGCGCAGATGCTGCGAGAGCGAGGCATAGAACCGCGTCTTTCCCTCCGATTGCTCGAGGATAAGCGCCTTCTCGCGCTGCTCCATCTCCAACCGACGGCGCATGAGATAGAAGCGAACGACACCGGCCACAGCGCAGAGGAAGAGCAACAGATAGAAAGTCTTGGCCCACCATGACAGGTACCACGGCGGCAGAATGCGGATGGGCAGCTCGCAGACGGTGATACCCGTGCCGCGGCCCATACCCATTGTCTTTACTACAAAGCGGTAATGGCCGTAAGGCAGTGCGTTGTAGGAGATGCCCTGCGAGATGTCGGCCAGACTGTGCCACCGGTCTTCGCTGCCTTCCAACCGATAGCAATACACCTCAGAGATGCCCTGTGCGAAAGGCAGGTCGGTGAGATGAATCGTCAGGTTGTTCTCGTCGTGCCGCAGCACGATGCCGTCGGCGAAGGCGGCCCGCTGCTTCCCCGCATAGAGTTCGCCGTTGACCAGCAGTTCGGTGATGAGCAACCGTCGCCCGGCCTGCGGCTTGTTAGGTTGGGTGGGATTGATGGCCAACAGGGCATCGTTGCCGCCGATGAGCATCTGCCCCATCCTCGGGGCGTAGGCCGCTGTAACTGCTGAGAGCGATGGAATACGCATGTCGGTGGCCGAACCGTCGGACCGCATGATGCGCAGACAGCGGTTGAACACCACCCACACGTTATTGCCAACGGCGCATAGCGATTGTACGCTTCCGAAGGTTGATGGCAGTGGTGAAACTTCCTTTATCCTACTGCCCGTTTCTTTGAGCAGTTGCGTGGGCGTGGCAGCCCAGACGCGGCCGCTGTTGTCGACGGTGATGAAATCGGTTGGGCTGTGATAAGCGTGGCTGACGCGCAGCGTGTGGGGGTCGATGCAGTCAACGCCTTTCTCGTAGAGTTGTGCCCAGACGCGGTCACGGCCGTCTATTACCAGTTGTCCGACGTGAATGTTGCTGAGTCCGCCTTTGCCGTCTTTCAGGAAGTGGTCGGCTACGCAATGTCCGCCACTCGACAGAAGGCGCTGCTTGCTTATGATGAAGATGCCACCCATGTAAGCCGCAATCCAGAGCCGGTGTTGCTGGTCCTCAACGATGTCGTAGGCCCAAGTGGAGGAATAATGACTCGACGGGTCGGTCACGATGAAGTTGCGCAGTTGACCGCTGGCTTTATCGTAGAGGTTTACTCCGTGGTCGGTGGCAATCCAGATGTCGCCTTCGTGGTCTTCATAAATCTTCCTTACGCGGTTGTGCGTCATCGGGTGGGTGGCACTGTTCTGCTTGAACCATACGGCGCCAGCGGGTTGGCCGTTGGTCATGGCGAAGCGTATCAAACCATTGGTGCCGCCCGCCCAGACGATGCCGCGGCTGTCCTGCAACAATGCGTGCAGGCAGTTGCCCTCACCCGTCTGCGTGATGTCGGAGAGGGAGAGAAAAGTGAGCTGACCGCTGTTGCGCCAGCGCGACAACCCGAGGTCGGTGCCGGCCCAGATATTGCCGTCGCGGTCGGCGAAGAGTGTCCAGATGATGTTGTTGCTCAGCGAGTGGGCATTGCGCGAGTCGTGGGTGAAATGGTCGTTGGCACCGTTGGGGCGTCTGATGTACAGTCCGTTGTCGGTTCCCGCAAAGAGATTGCCCTGCTTATCAGTCACCAGCGCCTTCGCCGAGTTGCCTGCCATGCCGGGTACCACATAGGGCTGACCGCCATGGGTATAGTCCATGCGGTAGAGTTGTCCTTCGGTCCCAATCCACAGGCTGCGGCCGTCGTTGAGCAGTGCGTTGACCAAAGGCTGCTGCGAGGCCGGAAGCAGTTGGCGTTGCAGCCGATGGTTGTCGAGGATGAATAGTCCCCGCAATGTACCCACCTGCAGATGACCCTGCCATTGGGCCAAGGCGTAGATGGTGGCATGGGTTTGAGCGATAAGTTTAATGCTCTGATGGTCAAGATGGTAGGCGAAGAGTTGGTCGCCGACGCCGAGGTATAAGCTGCGTCCGTTGCACAGCATGCTGCGGATGGGGGCGTGAGGCGTTTGACCGACCTGCCGGTAGCTGCCGCTGCGGTAGTCGAAGACGATGAGGCCGTTGTCGGTACCCAACCACAGTTCGTGGCCGATGCGGCAGAGGCTGTAGATGCGCTCGCCACCGACGTGGCCAATGCGTGGATGGGCGTAGGCGACGTAACCGTCGTAGCTGTAGAGCCCCTCGGCGGTGCCCATCCACAAAACGCCCTTCTCGTCCTGCGTGATGGCGAGCATCTCGGCAGGACCTTGCGTCATGGCGTTGACAAACTGCCCTGCGGCTCCGGTCTGCGCAGCGGCGTGGCTGGTGGCTGGCGGCAGGAGAAAGGACAGCAGTAGGATGATGATGGAGACGTATCTCATGTGGATGATGGGTTTAAGGAAATTAGAGCTTCACGGGCTGCATGGCGGCCGTCTTATCGTGGTAGACGGTCGCACTGACGGGGCGGCCACGCAGCGACCGTACCTTGGGGAAGTCCTCAAACCAACGGTCGGAAGTGGTGAACCAGGCGTACTGCTTGAGGTGGGGCGCGGTCTGCAGTTGAAGGTTGAGGCTGCGGGCGAACTTCGGGTTGACCGACGAGAGGTAGTGCTTGCCGTTGTCCATGACGATGCCCAGAATGAGGTATTGGCGGATGATGTTGGCCGAACCCGTATAGGCCTTCGGTGTACCGTTCATCGGCGTGGTGACTCGGATATCCCAGCCCTCGCGGTTGAGCCGCTGCATCATGCCGTGGAAGACGACGCCGTGGGATGATGTATCCTTGACGCCACTCGCCGCGATGCTCAGGTGAATCATCTCGTGGAGCAACACGTTACGGAACTGATATTCGGTCTGGTCGAAATAATTGCTCATGGTAAGGGTGAATGCCTCGCCTTTGCCGCGCATGATGATGCCCGAGCGGAAGAAAGACTTACGCCCCCAAACAAGGCCACGCTTGTAGGACAGCGACCCCAGGCGTGTCTTTGAGCGGCCGATGTAGAACCGCGGTTCGGGCAATACGCCGTCGAAATAACGCGCGTTGAATGCCCTGAAATTATCTCTAATCCATTGTATGTCGATTTGCATGTTATTTATTTTTGTTGCGGCGGGTCCGACTGGGGTCGATGTGCTCCATGGCGTCAAGCATGCTCTCCTGTTTCGCTTTCAGATAGGAGCCCACGTTGAACGTCTCATCGGCCATCCGGTCGAGTAACTTCTCCTTGGAGAGGTATTGCAGCCAAAAATCCTTGTAGCGCTCGTCGAGCTGCTCGAGTGCTTTCTTGTTCCTTCCCTTCACGCCTTTGGTCTTTTCCAATAGGGTAGGGATTTGTTTCTTCAGTGCTGCCGCAAAGTAGTCGGCGCTGCGCTTGATGCGCAACAACATCGCTTCGCTGTGCAGTTGCTCCGACGGCATCTTCAGGATGACGTTGCGCCATTTCAGCGACACCGTCATCACCTCCTTGTTGACCTGTTCTATCGTGGTGCGGTAGAAGTCGGTCAGCCGTGGATAGCCGTGGAAGAACTCGACAATGGTGTGGTAGAGCGACTGCAGACTGTCGTAGAGGCGGGAAAAGAGGAACAAGTCGATGAGCTGCTGGCGGAAGTAGTTTTCCTTGAGCTGTGGCAGTTGGCTGATGCTCTCCTCTGCCGCCACCTGCTGATGACTGATGTAGCTGGCCACTCGACTGTCGTTGAAGACGTTGGAAAAGCCGATGCGGGAGGCCAGGACGAGTCCTTCGAGGCTCTTGCAGCGGCTCAATGCGACATACACCTGACCCGAGGCGAAGGAGAGGCCGGCGTCGATGATGGCATGCTCGAAGGTCAGTCCCTGACTCTTGTGGATGGTGATGGCCCAGGCCAGGCGCAGCGGATATTGCGTGAATGTGCCCTGCACCTTCGTCTCGATGGTCTTGGTGGTGGGGTTGATGGAGTATTTGGCGTTTTCCCAAATATCGCGGTCCACGCTGATGGGTTCTTTCTCGCCGGCGCACTTCACGCTGATGCCTTCCTCATCAATGGCCACGATGTGGCCAATCTTGCCATTGTAGAACCGGTGAGAGGGGTCGTTCTTGATGAACATCACCTGCGCACCCACCTTCAGTTGCAGGTCTTCCTCGGCCGGACAACTGGTGGCGGGGAAGTCGCCTTTCACCTCGGCCTTGAACGTGTGGCGTTTGCCCGGCAACTTCTGCAGCTCATTCTCGTTGTAGCTGTCGGCCAAGCGGTTGTGCGTGGTTAGACGGATGTAGCCGTCCTCGGGCTTGGGGATAAATGCGGGATTGTAGCGGGCATTGAGCATATTGAGGTCCTCGGCCGTGGGATGACCGTCGCGGATGTGGTTGAGCAGCGTGATGAACACCTCGTCCTGCTGTCGGTAGACGTGGGTGAGCTGGATGGTGACGTAATTGATCTGCGCCAATGCCTTGCTGCCGAAGAAATAAGGGGTGTCGTAGTATTTACTGAGCGTCTCCTCGTCGTCGGGGCGTATGACGGGGGTGAGCTGTTGCAGGTCGCCAATCATCAGCAGTTGAACGCCGCCGAAGGGCAGTGTACGGTCACGGTAACGGCGAAGCACGAAGTCGACGGCATCGAGCAGGTCGGCCCTGACCATTGAGATCTCGTCGATGACGAGCATGTCGAGTGAGGCGATGATGCGCCGCTTCTCCTTACTGAAATCGAAGCGCTCGCGGATGGTGGCGCCGGGAACATAAGGCGAGAGGGGAAGTTGGAAGAAAGAGTGTATGGTGACGCCGCCGGCATTGATGGCTGCCACACCCGTTGGTGCGACGACTATCATGCGCTTCATGGATTGTTCGCGGACGGTTCTGAGGAACGTGGTCTTGCCGGTGCCGGCTTTACCGGTCAGGAAGATGCTGGTGCCGGTATGCTCGACGAAATCCCACGCTTCACTAAGTTCCTTGTTTGCTTGCATGTGGTGTTTTGAAGGGGTGGATGGGTTTTATGGGTGGGGGGATATGGGGTTTATGGGGTGGATGGGTTTTATGGGGTGGATGGGTTTTATGGGGTGGGGGGATATGGGGTTTATGGGGTGGATGGGGGAGATGCCTAACGCGTGAGACTGAACTTGATGCTGAGGCCGTAGTCCTGCGTCGTGGTGGGGTAGGAGCTGCTGCTGAGCAACGGGTTGTTGGTCTGGCGGTCGAAGTAGAGACTCATCGACAGCAGTCTCGACAACGTGTATTCGGCCGAGAACGAGAGCTTGAAGGCGGTGTTGCCGCTGGAAGCGTTCGAAGTAATGGTGGCGATGTCGCGCGTAATAGCGGCCTGCTTACGATAGGAGAGGTCGAGGCGCAGGTTAAGGTTGTTGTTGGTGCCGGAGCTGCTGCTCGACCTACTGCTACTGCTGTTGTTGCTGTTCTTGTTGCCTGTGGTCTTGCTCTTCACCTTCCGCTTTCCGACCTTGAAGGGGTTGAAGTTGTTGATGCGATAGCCCCAGCCGAACACCCAGTCCTTGCTGAGCGCCTCATTGAGCTGCACGCTGGTCATCGACAGCGACAGGGCGCGCGTCTGACGGTATTCGAGCTTGGCCGTCATGTTGTTGAGGAAGGTCACGTCGACGCCGAAGAGGGGCGAGAACGACTCGTTGATGCTCACTGTCGAGACGTTGAACATTGAGTTGGGGATGGGGTTGCCCGTGGTGGCATCGGAGATGAAACCGAGGTCGTCGCCCATGAGCGACTGGAACGTGGAGTAAGTCTGGTAGGCGCCGACGGCGTAGATACTCTTGTAGCTGTGGTTGATGTTGACCGACTTGAAGTGGTCGCGGAACCACGGCAGGTTGGACAGTCCGCTATAGCGCAGCGTCCAGTTGGGCAGCAGTCGCGACAGCGAGGGGAAGATGCTCAGTCCGTTGCCGCCCATGCTGGTGTAGGCTTTGAGGAAGGCGGGCACCATGACGTCGGCGGAGTAGGTGTTGACCCCACCGTTGGCCGCGTCGAAGGTCTTTCCGGCCAGCGTCGTTCCCTCGGGGTAGGTGACACCGGCATAGCGGGCCTCGACACGCTGACGGAAGCTCTCGAGCGAGTTGCAGAACTTCTCGAACGTCTTCGAGTGGAATCCGTTGTTGGCGTTGCCCATGCTCTCAAAGGCCGACGACAGCGAGATGGTGGTCATGTTGAAGTTACCCGTTTGCGTGGTGGGGTTGCCGACATACATATACTGTATGCTGCGCGCTTTGGTCTCGCTGCGGCTTGCGGTGAGGTCAATCTTCAGGTTCTTCACCGGCTCAAGCGTTGCACGGAGCTGCAGGTCGGTGGTGAGGTTGGTCGTGGCAGGCGTGGCAATGCTGTCGCTGTTGAGCAGCCAGTTGTTGCGCTGTGCCTTGTCTATATAGCTGTCGCCGACGAGACCGAAGGCGAAGTCGAGTCCGGGCGACAGCACGTGGTTGCCACGCGTCTGACCGAAGGCGTCACCGATGTTGGGCATGAAGCCGGGCACCGACATGGCGTACTGGTTGCGGTAAGTGATGCTGGCCGAGCGCACCATCATCGCCACGCGGCTGATGGACTGCGCCACCTTGTACCACTTCTTGTCTTCGAGTGCGGGCAGGGCGACGACTGAGAGCTTCAGCTTCGTGGTCGAGTCCACCTTATTCTTGATGCGTATCTTGTTGTTGTCGAGCTTCTTGAATTTCAGCTTAAACGTCTTGCCGTCCTCGGTCTTGGCCGTCACCAGTATGCGCTTGGTCTTCTTGTTATGGCTCACGGTGAGCGTGGTGTCGGGCTTCAGCACGATTTCCTTCTCGAAGGCGTTCTTACGCTTGGGCAGTTGCTGCTTTTTCTGCGCTTCGTCTTTCTGTTTCTGCTTCCATTCCTTCACGGCGGCATCGGCGTCTTTTCCGTCTTTCAGGGCTTGTTCGCGTATTCTCTTCTCCTCGGCCTGCTGCTTGGCTTTGGCCTGATTCTTCTGCTTCTTCTCGCGCTCGCGCTGGGCTGCGCTCTTAGCGGTGTTTTTGTCGAAGCGTTCGTTGGTCTTCTTCAGGAATGGCACCATATTATAGAGCTTCACGAGGTCGAAGTTGCCGTTGACGTTGAACTGTCGGTTGTTAGAGATGGTGTTGCCGAGCGACGTGCCGTCCTCCAGTTCGGTACCGCGCACCCAGTTGTAGGTGGCGTTGTAGGAGGCGTCGGTACGCACCCATGAGAAGATGGGGATGAGGTTGATGGGCGGCTGATAGCTCAGCGTGAACGTCTGCTGATAGTCGAGCGGTGAGCCGAGGTGCTTGATGCTTGTCCACACCGAGTCCTTCCAGGCCGAATAGCGGTCGGGATAGAGGTCCTTGTTGATGGGGGTATATGGCTCCTCAATCTGCGCGTGGGTGGCGCTCTGGAAGTTCATGTGAAGGTTCTTGGTAAAGTCCCACCGCAGCTGGAACTCACGGTTCCAAAGGAACTGCTCCGAGAAGGTCAGCGGCAATGCGCTGTTCTCGGTCGATTCCATGTCGCGCTCCTGCAGTTCGTAGTAGTTGCGCGTCATCTCGGAATTGAAACCGATGTTCTGCGGCAGCCAGTTGAAGCCCAACCGCTTGGGCAGGTCCATCCACTTGCTCTTGCTCTTCACCTTCTTGAAAGGTTCCCATGCCTTATAGACGGGCGTCCATGAGTAGTTGAACGTACCCATCCAGTTGTCTTCGTTCTCATAGACCGTGGTCTCGCCTTGGTTGTGGGTGTGGGAGTGGCTGTAGGAGAAGGAGAAGTTGGCGGGGTCGTAGGGCATCGGGTGGCGCTTGTTCTGAATGCCGACGCGCGCGTTGGAGATGGAGAAGTTGGTGCTGGTCTGCTTGGTGACGGCGATGTTGCTGATGCTGTCGCGCTCCTGCTGGTTGGCAGCGGCGTCGAGTGCATCCTTCAGCTCCATATCGGTGTCGAGTGGGTTGTATTTCGGTGTGGTCTTCTGTTTGGTCACGCTGTAGTAAACCGGGATGGAGACTTTGGCCTTGTCGGGGAAGAACTTACCCAACTCCATGCTCGTGGTGAAGGAGAAGTCGGTCTGCGAGTCCTGCGTACGCGAGCTGACCCCGTCCTCCAGTCCACCGAAACCCTGCGACACATAACGGCCCTGCATGTTGACATTGCCGAGGTCGGACAGCTGTACGTTGAGGTTGCCGTTGGCCGCCCAGCCACCGGTGTTGTTGTATTCCTTCAGTCGCAGTTCGTTGACCCAAATCTCACCGCTCTTCTGATTGGCCGAGAGGTTTCTCACGCCAATGATCATCGTCTTCACCTCACCTAAGGTGGGGTTGCCGAGGATGGTAATCTTGTTGTTGGGGTGATCGGCATCGTAGGCCACGTATGGTCTGGTGTAGGATGCCGTGCCCATGGCGCGGCCCTGGTTGCGCTCGCGCTTGACCGAGGTGAATAGCGAGAGCGGGATATCGAGCATGTTGTCTTCAGGCCATACTGCCTCGCAGTCGGCCAACACGTAGCGGTTATAGTTGTTGCGCGGCGGCGTGAGCTTCAGCGGTATCTCGTATTCGTAGTAGTTGCTCTTGTAGTCGGAGCCGAGGCGGATGAACAGCGCCAGCTGGTTGTCCTTGAGGTCGGTGGTGTTGTTCTCCTCGGCATTGGCATGCACGAACATCTGCAGCCGCTTGTATTGGCGCATGTCGATGGTGGTGTTCTTGTAGACGCACTTCGACTCGTTGGGCGACATGTTCTCGACGTTGATCTGCAGCGCCTGCTCGTTGCTCTCGACGAGCTGCGGCTGTGAAGGGTCCTGCTCGCGCTTGATGCCCGGGGGCAGGACGTAGTTGACGGGAGTCTTGTCATTGTTCTCCTCGATACTCACCGAGGCCGTGGTCATGGTGCCGGTCTGCGCGCCGCTGTTGTCGAGGTTCTGCGTATAGACGCGCCAAGTGCCGCGCACGAGGTCAAGGCTGGCGAAGCGCAGCACCACGTCGCGCTGGAAGCCTGTGAGGAACATGCGCATGAAGCGGATGGAGGAAAAGTCGCTGATGTTGCCCACGCGGCGCTCATACTCGTCGACAGGTACGCGGAAGAGGTACCAGGTCCAGTGGCCTGTCTGGCCGTTGCGGAGCGCGGGGGCCGACTCGCGCTTGTCAACGATGTAGTTGCGGCCCACCTCCATGTCCTCGGGGCGGAGCGAGATATGGTACTGATAGTATTTCTCGTATTCGTTGAGCGTATAGTCTTGGTTGATATCCTCCACATCGGGCATCGATTTGTATGCGGTGCTGTAGCTCTCGGTGTTGTTCTCGCTGTCGGGTGAGTTGCCCTGCGGGTTGTTGATGTACTTATAGCGCCGCAGAATGTCGAACTGCCGCTGGTCGTAGTCTCTTCCGCGGAAGTAGTGGTAGTCGTCGTTGGCGGGGTCGGCGAAGATGGAGTCGAACACGGCCTGGCTCACCTTGCCCTGTATCTGCTTGAGGAAGTCCTGATAGCTGTCGAAGGTCTGCTCCTCCTGGTCGTTGAGGCCGTTGAAGCCAAGGTCCTGCAGGGCGCGGCTGCCCTTGGTGGTGGCGAAGGCGTAAGTGACGGTCGACTGGTTGGGTATCTTACCCCACTGGGTATAGGTGAAGCTCTGCGAGCCGTCGACGGGCAGTCCGCTCTCGTAGAATTTCTTGCCGTCGTGCAGCACATCCTCCGACACCTCGCCGAGGTTGATGTAGAAGTCGCCGCCGGCATTGGTGATGCCCTGCTCCCTGGTGTGAATGAAGGGGTCGAGGAGCCAGAACTCCACGTATTCGATGTTGGCCTGCTCGAAGTCATTGGTGTCGAGGCGCCTCGTCATGCCGCCCCAGTGCTGCTGCGGGTTGCGCAGCTTGCCGTCGTAGTTGAGGTCGGGATTGAAGTTGTACGGGCCGCGCTCGTTGGGGTAATAGGCGATGTTCATCACCGACAGGGTGGAGGTGGCGCCGTTGTAGCTGCTCTGGTCGCGGGTGGGATACAGCTCACGCACATACACCTCACGCATGTAGGGGTCGCTGAGCATGTTGAGGTCGCCGCGGATATGGGTTGGCGTCAATGACGACGAACGGCGGGTGAACAGCGGGTCGATGGTGTACCACGCCATCTGCGAACGGTTGTAGCCCGACCGCAGGGTGGTCTTGTCGCTGCTCTCGGCGAATGTTGACGGCACACTCGACAGGCTCCACTGGGTGGGGTCCAATACGCTGATCTTGTCGGTAGTGTTCTCGAAGTCATCGATGTAGGAGGCGTTGTCCTGCGTGCCGCGCGCCTGTCCGGCGAACAGCTTGGCGAACTCGCCTGTGAACGAGATCTGCGAGGGTTGGGTGAGGTGGAGGAAGGGCAGCTTGTCGAGCGCGTTGGTCAGCCACTGGCTCTCGTGCTTCCAGTTGATGTTGAAGCCCACGAGGGTGTTGTTGACCGGCTCGATGCCCATCTGCACCTTGTTGGTGAGCGACTGCTCGCCCAGGTGCTGGAAGGTGCCCGACAGCTGGAAGTTCTTGGAGAAATCGTATTCCCAGTTCATGCCGAACATCGTCTTGCGCTCCTGCGAATAGTCCGACTGGCTTTCGAGCGATACGTTGATGTTGGTACCTGCGTCGATGATGCTCTGGTTGAGGATGGTCACCTCGCCGGCGTTGTAGTCGACGCTGTAGTCGGAGCCCTCGGTGAGTGTGACACCTCCTGCGGTGACCACCACGGAGCCCTGCGGCACGTTGTAGGCGCCGAGCGAGATGACGTTGGCCTGGGTGCCGCGGAACTGTCCCTGCAACAGGTACTTATCTTTCTCGGCAATCTGCTTGGCGACGGTCTTCGTCGAGTCGTACAGCTCGGTGAAGGCATAGCGTCGGGCCACATCGCTGCTCACGCCGTGCTGCGTGAGGTAGTTGTACATATAGCTGCCGAAAGGCTCGGCCACGGGGAAGAACACGCGGCCATTGCTCACGGTGTAGCCCTCCACATAGTCGAAGTAACCGTTGGAGTGGGCTTTATTGTTGTTGTCGAGGCGGTCGGCGCCCAACAGCTTGATGAGGGTCTGACTCTTTACCTGTTCCTCGGGGATGTAAGAGAGGTAGACGCCGGCGGTGTCGCTCTGATACTTGACGTCGAGGCGGAACTTCTCCTTCTCGACCGACGAGGCCAGGTAATACACGTTTTTCATCATCAGCTTCCAGTTGCCTTGAGAGGGGTTGTTGCTGGTGTTCTTCAGCGATTTGACGAAGAGTGCGCTGTTGACGTCGGTGTTGTCGCTGGCGAACTCACCCACCTGATAGGTGCGGCCGCCGTAGGTGTATTCGTAAGCCACGGCCAGCACCTGGTCGGTCTGCAGCGCGGTGTTGAGCGAGACGTAGCCCAAGGCGGTGTTGACGGTGTATTCCGACGAGCTGAGCAGTCGGGCGCTCTGAATTTTCTCGTAGTCGGTGCCGCCCACCAGTCCGGCGCCGTCGAGCACCGTCGAGGTCTGGTCGATGTTGCGGGCATCGGCGTAGCTGTTGACCATCGTCTCATACTCCGTGTTGGCGGCATTGGCGGGTACCGGCGACCCGGTGACCGTCCAGCGGTTGTTGCTCACCGAGGTGTTCTCGCCGAGGTCGGTCAGCGCCACAATGTTGCGGGTGTTGGTAGTGTTGCCCGTCTTGTTGGTCACCCAGATCTCCACGCGGTTGATGGTGATGCCGGTGGTGAGGTTGGGCAGCTTGCTCATGCCCGCGTCGTAATGGTCGTGGAAATATTGCGAGAGGAAGAAGTGGCGGTTCTCCTCGTAGTCGGCGGCGTCCATCTCGAAGGTGGTGTACTGCTTACCGCCCTTCGAACTGACGCTCTTCGACGTACTCTTCTTCTGCGAGGCGACCAGTTGCAGCTTGAGTTTGCCGAACTGCATGTCGGTACGCAGACCGAACAGACTGCTGGAGCCCTGGATGAGCGAGGAATTGGAGGGGAACGAGATGTTGCCAGCCTCGACGAGCTTGATAATCTCATCCTCCTTGCCGTCGTACTTCAGCTTCATGTTCTGCGCATCGTAGTCGAAGGTGGCGTCGGTGTTGTAGTTGAGGTTCATGTTCACCTTGTCGCCCACCTTACCGTTCATGCTGAAGTTGATCTTCTGATCGAAGTCCATCGTCGTCTTGTTCCTGCTCCTGACGGGTAGCGACGGGTTGTCGATTTTCTTCGTGGTGGCGCCAAACTTCAATTCTGCCGAACCCTGCGTCTTGATGCGCACGCCGCCGGGGCCGAAGATCTTCTCGGCCGGTCCGAGGTCGAAGTGCATGTCGGTGAAGTCGAACTTTTCCTTGCCTTTAGCCTTGTAGATCTCGTCGTTCTTCGAGCGGAAATAGGCGTCGCGGCCGTGTTTCTCGCTCCATTTCATATATTCCTCAGGCGTCATCATGATGGGCGCGGCGAGCCAGGTCTGGCCAATGCGTGTACCGATGATGTAGCGGTTGATGGTGTCGTTGTAGGTCACCTCATACTTCACGCCGTCGGGCGTCTTGAGGTCGATGGGACTCGTCTCGAGGTCGTCGTAGGTGATGGGGGTGGTGCGCTGTATCTTCCATCGCGGGTGGAGCAGCGAGTCGGGGATGGAGTCTTCGTCCAATACGACGTCGGGCAAGGCCGGCTTGGTGCCTTTGTCTGCGGTCGTCTTCTTGTTGTCCTGCGCGCTTGCTGCAGTGCGGTTGGCGGCTTGTGTCCGGTTGCTTTGCCGGTTGGGGTCCACTTGGAAGATAGACACGGCGGCATAGCCGACCATCGTTATGGCCAGCAACAACAGTGCTATCGTATCTCTCTTCCTGATGTTCATAAGCTATTTGATGCGTTTCAGGGCTTCCTTCACCACCATCTCCACGGGCAGGTCGGGCTGTTCGGTGAGAATGGCGACGACGACCTTGGCCGATGGGGCAGGGGAGAAGCCGAGCATGGTGAGGGCCGACACGGCCTCGTCTTTCACGGCGTTGTTGACAGCAGGTCCGCTCTCGCGGGTCGTGGAGACGTGCAGCTCGTCGGCGATGCCGGTGGACACAATCTTATCTTTCAGGTCGACGATGATGCGCTGGGCCGTCTTCAGACCGATGCCCTTGACGCCCTTAATGAGCTTCTCGTTGCCGTTGGCGATGGCATTGCACAGCTCGGCGGGCGACAGGCTCGAGAGCATCATGCGGGCCGTATTGGCGCCGACACCCGAAACGGAGATGAGCATGCGGTAGAGCTCACGCTCCTGCTTCGTGGCGAAGCCGTAGAGCGTGTAGCTGTCGTCGCGGCCGCCGGTGACGAGCGACTCGTGGACGTAGAGCTTCGCTTCTTTCTTGCCCTGGACGGCGGTGTAGGTGTTCAGCGAAATGCTGAGCGCATACCCCACGCCCCCTGCCTCAATGACGGCAAGTGCAGGCGAGAGCTCGGTCAGCTCGCCCTTGATGTATTCAATCATTTAGTAAAATAATAAACGTTTATCTACTACTATAACGTCCCTCCCCTCCCCATTATTGCATGAGGACATAATAAAGTTATGGTGCAGACAGTGTAAGAGAAGACATAGTAACAGAGTAAACAGACATAGTAACATAGTAAACAGAGAGGTTGGTAAACAACTTGAGAAACCTGAATAGAATAATGATATTATGAAATACAGGGCGAGAATATTCCGGATTTCTTTGTGTTTATGTAAACGAAAGGCTGTCAGCAAACGCCTGTCGGTGGCTAACGATGCTTCAAATGCAATGTAAATTACCGCGATATTACCGCAAACATTACCGCAAAAGACGGAAAATCATCATCGGAAGACCATAGTAGGGAAAGAAAATAATGCCTCGCCCTGAAGGGAAAAAACTTGCAAAACATTTGTAGAATAGAAGAATAGATGCTATATTTGCCAAAAATATAAGACGATGAGACAATATCCCATAGGCATACAGGACTTTGCCAAAATTATTAATGGCAATATGGTATACGTTGACAAGACCGACTTGGTCTATCAACTGGCAAGCAGTGAGGGTGTTTATTTCCTCAGCCGTCCGCGCCGCTTCGGCAAGTCATTGCTCGTTTCCACGCTCAAATATTATTTCTTGGGACGCAAGGACCTCTTCAAGGGGCTGAAGATGGAAGAGCTGGAAAAGGACTGGACGGAGTATCCGGTGTTTGAGATTGACTTCAACGGCAAAGACTACACCCAGGAAGGAGCATTGGTAAGGACACTTGAGGGAAGCGTGTCGTCATGGGAGAGAATCTATGGCAAGAGTCCGGACTTCGAAGAATTGGGCGACCGCTTCGCCTACGTGCTCCATCAGGCCCACGAGAAAACGGGCCATCGCTGTGTAGTGCTTATCGACGAATATGACAAGCCTATGCTTGACGTGATGGACACCGGACTGAAGACCACTGAAGGCGGTGCGGAGATGACGCTTGAGGAGCGCAACCGAAATACGCTGAAAGCTTTCTACTCCACGTTTAAGTCTGCCGACGCCGACCTGCGCTTTGTCTTCCTCACCGGTGTGACCAAGTTCGCACAGGTGAGCGTCTTCTCGGGATTCAACAATGCGCAGGACATCAGCATGGTGCCTGACTTTGACTCCCTTTGCGGTATCTCGCAGGAAGAATTAGACACAAACTTTCATGACGCCATCGAAGCATTGGGCAAAGCCAATGGATTGAGCTATGAGGAGACTGCGCAACTGCTGAAAGAGACTTATGATGGCTACCACTTCAGCAAGGCGATGACCGACATATACAATCCCTTCTCTCTGCTCAACACTTTCAAACGCAAAGATTTCAGTGACTATTGGTTTGCCACGGGTACGCCGACTTATCTGCTCCGTCTGCTGGCACATAACGATGAGGACTTATCACAGATTGTCGGTAGGGAATATACAACTCAACAGTTTGTTGATTATCGCGCCACCGTGGAGGCTCCCGTTCCAATGATTTACCAAAGCGGTTATCTCACTATCAAGAGTTATAATCGAGAGACCAGGCGCTACGTGCTCGACCTGCCCAACAAGGAGGTAAGCAACGGCTTCCTTTCTCTTGAGGCCGCAAGCTATTTCCAAGACAAGCAAGGCAGAACAAGTTCGTTTGTCATCGATGCTGCCATTGCACTTAGGAATGGGCAGATTGACAAATTCCACGACATGCTGGTGGACTTCATCGCTTCCCTTCCTTTCAATCTGCGGGTGGACAACACGAAGAAAAGCTACGAGAAGGAGTTCCACATGGTGGTATTCCTGATCATCCGTCTCATTGCCAGCCAGGAGTTTATTACGTTCAACGAGATGCCCAACTCCGACGGCATTGCCGATATGGTGCTTCATACGCCCAACTATGTTTACATCTTCGAGTTCAAACTCGACATTCCTGCCAGTAAAGCTTTGGCGCAGATAGAAGAAAAAGGTTACGCTGCGCCATACGCCCACGACGCGCGCAAAGTCTATCGCATCGGCTGCTCGTTCTCATCGGAGACGGGACGCGTAGCCGACTGGGCGGTGGAATGAAACCACATATCTTGAAAGACGTGGTCATACCTATGCTTTGATGACGTTTGACGTTCGTCACGCGATCGTTTGACGTTCGTCACGCTAATGTTTGACGTTCGTCACGCGTTCGATTGACGTTCGTCAAACGATAGCTCCTATATGTTTACACTGTAGTGGACCAAGAAGTTTGTCAGCAAGAAAGACCACGGCAAGATAAAATAACGCGCTGAGCGCATCCAACCGCAGCATCTAAACACAGAGACATGAAAAAGTTATTAGCAATGTGCGCTGCTCTCCCGCTCTTCGTGACAGGAGCCAGCTGCAAGAACAACAAAGAAAAGGTAAGTGACATGAACAACGAAAACAAGACAGAGAAGATTCGGCGCACCCGATAATGTCCGTGGGGGACGATAACTTTGGCATCCTAATTTCTATCTCACGCTGATGGCGCTGATTTCACTGATGCAGCATTGTGCTTGCTGCGTAAATGGGCGCAGCCGATAAAGTCCGTGGTGATG
>Ga0310695_10004069_pt1 | contig 27548 bp, 22 predicted proteins | sample RumenRJG_04DNA_FD_203882 | JGI IMG/M metagenome (GOLD analysis project Ga0310695, IMG submission 203882) | Bovine rumen microbial communities from Lethbridge, Alberta, Canada - RJG_04 (v2) (version 2) | ecosystem: Host-associated > Mammals > Digestive system > Stomach > Rumen | place: Canada... | reverse complement strand
GAAAGATTTTTCTTACCTTTGCAGCAAATTCTCTTTCTTATGAAGATAAGACAGTTCATAAATGCTTACTGGCAACAGCTGCTATTGTTATTGATGGCAGTTGCTGTTTTCTGTTTTTGGGGCTATGCGCATCCAGAAAAGGTAGTTGCACGTGAGGCGTTCCAGATGTTCCTTTGGAATGGCGATTATCTTGCTGATCGTATGGCTGTGCCAGGGGGCTTTGCACGTTATTGTGGTGAGTTTCTTGTCCAGTTTTTTAAGTTCATCACCCTTGGAGCTGCGATTTATGCCTTGCTTTTTACTTCTATAATGTGGCTTTCATGGATATTGATAAAGCGTGCATTGCCCGCATTCAACCAAACAGTACTTTTGGTGCTATCTTTCTTGCCCTCTGTTTTTTTGTGGTATCTTGCTTGCAATATGGATGTTGCGACAACTCTTCAGGTGGCAGTGTTTCTTGCTTTGGCATTAATGCTTGCCCTGCCAGAAAAGCGGTTCATGAATCTGATATGTTCCTTAGTGATGATACCTGTGGGCTACTGGCTGATAGGGCCTGCGGTCATTCTTCTTGCGTTTTATCATCTGCGCTGGCTTAGAGACAAAGGTTCTAGGATGAGAACCGTGTTAGAGTCGACGGCAATGATATTATTGCTTGCTTCTAGTGTTATAGTATCCTCAAAGTTTGTGCCCTATTCTTTGGAAGAATTAGCAAAAGGTGTTGACTATGTGATGGTTCAGCGCAATAAATATGGTACAGATGAAGAGATGAAATACGACTATCTTCTGCGCCTGAGAAATTGGGAGAAGATTGTTGACATGTCTTACAAGGAAGAACCAAAGTCACAAGCATGCAGAAATGTTGTGCTTTTGGCGAAGTATTACACAAAACGATGTTCGGATGATGAGTTGAAATTAAGCCTTCAGCATCCAAACAGAGTTCTCACCAGTGGGGTAGCAGCTATGATGATGAGCGATCACTATCTGCACATGGGATTTACCAACATGTCACAACGAGCCGCCTTTGAAGTAATGGAGTGCACCTCTAATTATAATAAGAGCGCAAGAGAGATGTCGAGACTGGTAGAGACCAACCTTATTATCGGTGAGTACGATGTGGCGCTTAAGTATATATCAATTCTTCAGCAGACTCTATTTTATCGTAATTGGGCAACTCGGATGAAGGATTATGCTATGCATCCGGAGAAGATAAAGGAAAATCCGTTATATGGTCCCTTGCAGAAGATATATAGTGAGACTGTCGATATGTTTTTCTTATAGCAAATTGTTATGATGGCAAGAAATATTAGAGTTATATTTATGGCGATGCTTGCAGTTTGGTTTATGTCATCCTGTAGTTCCCGCCCCGATAATGTTCAGGATGTAGCCCATTTACCAGAGATTTATCCTGATTATGTCGGTGTCACCATCCCTGTGGATATTGCACCGTTGAACTTCTCAATGGTTGATGATGCATTTACGGACATAGATGTAGAGGTAAAGGGCAAAAAGTCCGGCTCGATGCATTTCAATGGCAGATATGCTGACTTTGATATTGACGAATGGCACCAGCTGCTGAAAGACAATCAGGGGAGCCAGTTGGTGTTGACGGTATGTGCACGTAAAGACGGGCAGTGGCTAAAATACAAGGATTTTGTAATTGATGTCAGTAATAATCCTATAGGAGAGTGGGGAATAACATATCGTCGCATTGCCCCCGGCTATACCATATACGGACATATGGGACTCTATCAGCGATGTCTATCTGATTTCGAGGAAACAGGAATGATAGAGATTAGTCAAGTTCCGGGACAATGTCTGAATTGCCATACTCAGAACCGTACTAATCCGGAGCAATATGTTTTTCATGTCAGGGGAGAGCATGGTGCTACGGTTATTCATCGTGGAAACTGCACTGAGGTTCTTAAGGCAAGGAACGACAGTCTTGGTGGCTCGATGGTGTATCCTTATTGGCATCCGGGAGGCCGTTACTGTGCCTTCTCTACAAATAAAACAGCCCAGATGTTCCATATGGCCAGAAACAAGCGTATCGAGGTGTTCGACACTTCGTCAGATGTGTTTGTTTACGATACAGAGACTCATACTGTTATTAAAGACACTCTTGTCATGAAGGAGAGATGGTCGGAGAATACTCCCGCTTTCTCACCAGACGGCAAATGGTTATATTTTACAACTGCCCTCAGCCGTAAGTATCCAGATGACTTTGAGAAGGAGAAATACAGCCTTTGTCGTGTCTCGTTTGATGAGATGACAGGAAAGATAGGAACAAAAGTAGATACGCTTATTAATGCTGAGACAACAGGTAAAAGTGTCACCTGGCCACGTCCTTCTTACGACGGACGTTATCTGATGTACACTCAGTTGGATTATGGCTATTTCTCTGTATGGCATGCTGAGGCAGACCTCTGGCTCTTGGATTTGCAAACTGGCGAGACTCGTCCGATGGCAGAGGTAAACAGCCAGAAGTCGGAGAGTCTTCATAACTGGACCCGCAATAGCCGCTGGTTCCTTTTTACAAGTCGTAGAGATGATGGATTGTACACACGTGTATATTTGTCTTCGTTTGACGAAGATGGAAAGGCCACCAAACCTTTCCTTCTCCCACAAAAGGATCCAAAAACATATTATCGCCGTTCGTTGTATTCCTTTAATACCCCTGACTTTACATCTGCTCGTGTAAAAACGGATGCCAGAGAGATGGGACGTAGAATCTCCAGGGCAGATCGTATATCTACCGAGTAAACAAAAATATCGTGCTACTCGTGCTACTGAGGCATGTAACTTACTTGTATTCAGTCGTTTGCTCCGTGCAGGATGCATAAAAAGGTGCTACTATGGTGCTACTGATGGTGCTACTGAGGGCGATTTTCGTGGTTGTACGACGTGTTTTAAGCCCTTTTCAGGTCGTTTCCTTTAGCCAATCATGGATGTTTTGTTGGAAGGGTAGGCACCTTGGGGTCGTTCCGACGTCATCTAGCGGTTGTTCCGATGGCATCTTCGACTCGTCCAGATAGTACTTTACAGGGTATAGGAATGTCGTGAACAGGTGCAAAGCCTTATCTAAGAGGGGACCAGGTGCCTACCTAACAACCTTACGCCTTGGCGCAAAACGCTTTACGGGCATACGCAAAACGCTTTACGCGTATACGCAAAATAGAGAAGCTCTCCCGAGACTGACGGAGAGCACACTATGCAATATATCCTCTTTTCTCAAGCCAGATAGGGAAGAAATAGTCATAGACATAATATTCATTATTATCTTGCGTGATGAAGTCCTTATCAAGCAATCCTCTAATTGCAGAGACAACAGAACTTGGTGATGCTAAATGATATTTGCGCACGAACTCGCTACTGGAAATGTTTCTGGCTCTTTTCTCAATAGCAATTGCCAAGAACACCTGACGCTGTTTCTCAGACATCTGACCAAACAGTGTTTCATAATGCTCCGAATTGAGGTCTATGATAAAGTCAATGGCATCTTCTATCATATCCGGTGTACATACTTCTCCTTTATCTGTATTCAGATACAACACATTCATAATCCTCTGCAGATATGCTGTCACACCATAGAAACGATTATATACCTGTGGCACTACCTCTTCATGAAGCGACTTCCCGTTTTTCTCGAATTGACGTTTTGCAAACTCTGCATATTTATCTTCCGAGATAGGATCCAGTCCCATTGTAATTACAGACTGATAGAAAGGACGTGAAGGGGAAAGGAATATCTCTGTCATTAAATGTCGTTTTGAACCACAGAAAAGAAATGTAGCATTAGGACATTTTTGAATATGAGTCCTAAGAGCAGCCTCAATATTCTGACCATTGGGGTAGTCTAATATCTTCTGAAACTCATCGATGGCAACCATACAAGGTTTGCCAGCCGTTTTCAGATAATTAAAAATCTCATCGAGTGTTGTAGACGGGTTTGCCGCAGCTCCCAATCCCAATCCCCAAACAGGATTTCCATTAATATCAAATGATATCTGCTGCTGGATAGATTTAATTGCATTGAAGAATCCTTCCCAAACCTTTCTTCCACGTGGCTTCAGTTCGTCAAGAATGACCCTCCCAAAGACCTCAACGAAATCCGACAATGAGTTTGTAGCATATATGTCGATTATGAAAGTATAGTAATGATTCTTTATTCTGGGCTGGTTAAAGCAATGACGTATCAGATCTGTCTTCCCAAGTCTTCGTGGTGAAATAAGAGCCATGTTATTATCATTGGTGAGCAGCTTCACCAGGTTCTCTGTCTCTTTCACTCGGTCGCAGAAATAATCTGGACCTACATAGCCTTTTGTAACAAACGGATTATTCATATAACCATAGTTTTATTATTTCTGCCGCAAAGATACACATTATTTTTGAATTATCCAAATTATAATTATCAAAAGTTTGATAATCATATTTATGATAAAACGAAACGGGGCTCAATAGCTTTGAGCTTAAGTGATGAGCTTTGGTCTTTTCATGGTCGGATTTGGTACGGGGATATGAATTATGGGCTATTTTACAAAATTTAAGATTTAAATAGTTGTTCGTTTAGGATTATTTTTGTAACTTTGCACCCGGTTCGGGTTTTCCAAAACGGACAACTTTTTCGAATCCGGAAACAAAAAAGTTTCCCAAAACGGATAACTTTAATAGCGAGACTATAATCATAAACGAATAAAAAATATAATGGAAATTAAGAATTTTACCATCACGAAACGAGACGGCTCTAAAGACCAGTTCTCACTCGACAAAATCATGAATGCCATAGTTAAGGCATTCGAAAGCGTGAACGAACCCGCTGACTTGGGAATCGTTTCAAAGATCCTCAATCACCTCGACATGCACGATGACATCACCGTTGAGGACATTCAGAACCAGGTTGAGGAAGCCTTGATGCGCGAGGGCTACTACAAGGTGGCAAAGTCATTTATCCTTTATCGTCAGTTGCACTCTGAGGATCGTGACACATTGGATAAGATGATGTTCCTTTCTGAGTATACCGAATCTGTCAACGCAGCAACAGGCTCTAAGTATGATGCCAATGCCAACGTCGAGCACAAGAACATCGCAACACTTATCGGTGAGTTGCCAAAGTCGAACTTCATCCGTCTGAATCGTCGTCTGCTCACAGACCGTATCAAGAAGATGTACGGCAAATCTCTGGCCGACGAGTATATCGACAAGCTGACACACCACTTTATATATAAGAATGATGAGACCAGTCTTGCTAACTACTGTGCATCAATCACAATGTATCCATGGCTCATTGGCGGCACTCAGGCTATTGGCGGTAACTCTACGGCACCAACAAACCTGAAGTCGTTTGCCGGAGGTTTCGTAAACATGGTGTTTATGGTAAGTTCGATGCTTAGTGGCGCATGTGCAACACCAGAGTTCCTGATGTATATGAACTACTTCATCGGCAAGGAGTATGGCAGGGACTACTGGCAGCGTGCTGACGAACAGGCAGACCTCAGCCTGAAGAAGCGTACCATCGATAAGATAATCACCGACTACTTCGAGCAGATCGTTTACACTCTGAACCAGCCAACTGGTGCCCGTAACTATCAGGCAGTGTTCTGGAACGTGGCATATTATGACAAGTACTATTTCCAGAGCATCTTCGGCGAGTTCTACTTCCCCGATGGCTCACAGCCTGACTGGGACGGACTGTCTTGGCTCCAGAAGCGTTTCATGAAGTGGTTCAATAAGGAGCGCACAAAGACTCTGCTTACCTTCCCTGTTGAGACAATGGCTCTGCTCGTTGATGAGAACGGAGAGTGCAAGGATAAGGAGTGGGGTGACTTTACAGCAGAGATGTATGCCGAGGGACACTCGTTCTTCACATATATGAGCGACAATGCCGACTCTCTCTCAAGCTGCTGTCGTCTGCGTAACGAGATCACCGACAATGGCTTCAGCTATACACTCGGTGCTGGTGGCGTGTCTACAGGTTCAAAGAGTGTGCTCACTATCAACCTGAACCGTTGTATTCAGTATGCAGTGAACCACAAACTCGACTATCTGGAGTATCTCGGTGGTATCATCGACCTCTGCCATAAGGTACAGCTTGCATACAACGAGAACCTTAAGGAGCTTCAGGAGCGTGGTATGCTGCCACTTTTCGATGCAGGATATATCAACATCGGCCGTCAGTATCTTACCATCGGTATCAACGGACTGGTAGAGGCTGCTGAGTTCATGGGCCTGAAGATTACTCCAAACGACGACTATCTGCACTTCGTACAGGGAATCCTCGGACTTATCGAGAAGTACAACAAGCAGTATCGTACTAAGGACGTGATGTTCAACTGCGAGATGATTCCTGCTGAGAATGTAGGTGTTAAGCATGCTAAGTGGGATCGTGAGGATGGCTATTTCGTGCCACGTGACTGCTATAACAGCTATTTCTATGTTGTTGAGGATGATTCACTGACCATCATCGACAAGTTCAAGCTGCACGGAGCCCCATATATCGAGCACCTCACTGGAGGTTCTGCACTCCACATGAACCTAGAGGAGCATCTGTCGAAGGAGCAATATGCACACCTGTTGAAGGTTGCGGCTAAGGAGGGATGTAACTACTTCACATTCAATATCCCTAATACAGTTTGTAATGACTGTGGCGCCATCGACAAGCGTTATCTGCACGAGTGTCCTCACTGCCATTCAAAGAACGTTGACTATATGACACGTATCATCGGTTACCTGAAGCGTGTCAGCAACTTCTCACAGCCACGTCAGGAAGAGGCCGCCCGCAGATTCTACGCTCCAGAGAACAAAATGGCTTGACATAATGTTGAAGTATGTAAACACAGGAATCGTATTTCAGGAGATACCCGACGAAGTGACACTGGCAATTAATATCTCTAATTGCCCGTGTCACTGTCCTGGGTGTCATAGCCATTATCTCTGGGAGGATATCGGCCTGCCGCTCAACTCTGACGCTGTTGATGCCTTCGTAGAGGAGTATGGCTCTGACATCACTTGTATCGCATTCATGGGAGGCGACAATGATCCGAGGGGAGTTAACATGCTGGCACAGTATATTCATGAGGAGCATCCTCAGTTCAAGGTGGCCTGGTACAGCGGAAAGACGGTGATCTCATCACTGATTAACAAGACTGATTTTGATTACATAAAAATCGGACCCTACATCAGACATCTGGGTCCGCTGAAATCGCCGGATACCAACCAGCGGCTTTACCGTCAGAATGAAAAGGGGGAGTTTGAGGATATAACCTCTAGATTTTGGAAATCTCGATGATGAAGCGACATCCTTCTTGGTAGTTTGTATCGAGGATGATGTCGCCATTGAGATTCCTTATATGACGTCTGGCAAGTGGCAGGCCGATACCAAGACCTTCTGAGAGATCATTAGTCTTCGTGAACATCTCGAACAGACGGCTGACATCTTCCTCTGATATGCCGGTACCCGTATCCTCTACTATGAAACGCACCATAGACCCCAACTCAGAAACGTGCATCAGCACATTCCTGCCATCGGAATACTTACATGCATTATAAAGTAACTCACGTATGCTGCGCATTAGTAAGCTGTGATTGCTATTGATACTAAAGTCATCGGACACGTCTGTCTTGAACCTTATATTGATGTCAGGGAAATGTTCATTGGCATAGGATATACACTCCTGGGCCACATCATTACAAGATACTATCTCGTTTTTGTCCTTATAAAGTTCCTCCGTTTCACCTTTTGCCGAGCAGTCGGAGAGCATAAGTACCATACGGTTAAGCATCTGTGCATTGTGCTTAATCATGTCTGTAATGCTTTTCATCTCTTCCTCAGGAAGTGAACCCTTGTTCTCCTTCAGCACCTGTGCAAATCCCATGATGATATTCAGCGGAGTGCGAATCTGATGGGATACATGCTGGATGAAAAGTGATTTCTGGTGATTAGCCGTCTTGGCCAGTTCACTCATACGGACAAGTTCGTCATTACGCTTAGAGGTCTCATCGTTCATATGCTGGATGTCGCTGACATGTTGGCTCAGTGATTCCTGCATGGTGGCGAAAGAGTTCTGAAGGCGTCCAACGATATCGTTGTAAGGACTGGTTTCGATCTGTTCGTCGTAGTCTCCGACTGTAATCCTTTGTATCTTCTTTGTCAGTTTGTTAAGCGGTCTTATTGCATGGGCAACGGTGAAGATGCTGAACAGGAGGATCAGCAGCATACCAATGATAACCAGCGGGGTTATGATGATGCTTAGGCGGTTGTAGTTCATAAGTATGCTTCGTTCTGGACATACGAGTGCAAGGCTCCAGTCGGTACCAGGCACAGGCTGATAACTAACGATACACGCCTTGCCGTCAATCTTTACACTCATAGTTCCCTTCTTACCTGTTGTCATCTCATGACCCAGTGCTATGATGTCAGAATTCTCTTCGGGATTGGCATCGCTGAAGATTGTTTTATTGAAGAGTTTTGCTGTGTCGGGATGTAGATAGAAACGGCCCTCTTCGCCTGTCATCATGAAGTAAGAGTCTTCGTATGGCACTTCTTTGGTGATGGCCTTGGAAAGACGAAGCAGGGAAAGGTCGGTGGAGATGACACCTACGAAACGTTTGTTGGCATCATAAAGTGGTTTGTTGTATGATGCTATCATTCCGTCGAGTGTGAGTGCCAGCGAGTCGCTCTCGTCGTAATAAACTGCCCAACATGGCTTGCCTAGAGTATGTGGTTTTTTGTACCATATCTTCTCAAAATATTCATACTCCTCCTCTATGACAGTGGTGACGGTATCTGGTTCCCTGACGGTATATACCGAGAAGTGTCTGCCATATTTGGGGAAGACATCTGGCTCCATGCTTATCGAGCAACCATCGATATGACCATTGAGGGCGACGATATAGTGTGATATGTTCTTGATGGAGTCGGGATGAAATTTGTCTATCACCTCCCAGTCATTGATATCTGTGGCAGTCTGTACCATCTCCATATAACGCAGGAAGTGCTCTGTCGTGGTGTTGAGCATGCTGGTCACGTGTTTGGTGGCGTCGCTCTTGATGTTTTTTCTCGACTGTTCGAACAGAATGCCTAGTGCCAGTGCAAAGATAGGAATTGCCATCAGCAGGATGCCGAGGCTAAGCTTCCATGAAAGCGACTGGCGGAAATGATATATAATATTGCGCATCCGTTCTCCTTTTTAGTTTGTTATCTTCTCTGATTCGGCAATCAGGTTATTAAGGATGGAGGTAACCTTTTCACCTTTATGCTGTATCTTTCTTACCAGATGGTTTACCTCTTCCTCCGACAGTTCCTTGTTGTGGTTGCTGATGGCAATGGCTCCTTTGTGGATGTCTTTTACGGGAGTAATCATCTGGTCAGACATGTTATGTAGGAAATTAGTCTTCATCAGGTCTGCTGCCTTGGTCTGTTCATAGGTGGCCTGCAGCTCTTCATTTCGTCCCTTGAGGGTGTCTGCCAGATGCTGCATCTCACCAACACGGGTAGACAATGACTTCTGCATTTCCCTGAAATCATTCTGAAGACGCCCCACCTCGTCTAGTCTTCGGCTGTAGGGGATGGTCTCGTCATAGAAACCCTCAGCGATATGCTTTGCCGACTTCTCCAGTTTTCTCAATGGCAGTAACTGTCTTCTGATGAAGTAGAAACAGGAGATAAAGAGCAGGGTCAGTCCAATAAAAGTGATTGCGAGTACAATATAATGCAGGAGGATATACTCACCGAAGATATCGTCTTTGGGCAATACTATTGCTGCGCTCCATCCCAGTTCTGTCATCGCTCTTCCCATTACAGAATCGCGCTCAAAGGGTTTGAAGAATACATAGTAGTCCTCACCTCTCAGATTTACGCGTTTATATCCCTTTCCTCCCGATATCATCGCCTGAGCTGTCTCTTTCATCGAATGGTCGTCACGTTTTGTGAGAATAAAGATATTCTTGTTCAAGATGTTGCTGTCAGGGTGCACAATGACAGTACCGTCTTTTCTCAGCATAGTACAGAAGGAATTTGGCGACGGCTTTGTTTCGAGTAAGATACTTGACAACTGTGACAACGATACCTCTACGTCCATCGTTCCGATTACTTGCTGCCTATCGTAGAGTGGGAGCCTAAAGATACCCACAGGATTGATTTCGGAACTCATTGCTTCTTGAGGATCTATCCATCCTACGAAATTTGTATTTAAACTATCGGAGTCGGTATTAAAGATTATATTGCAGTCTGTAATATAAGGGCTGGCTTCCACAAGTTTCTGTGTATACAGTCCAACCTTTTCCGAATTGTGGATGTTGTTTATCATCTTCCAGTAGATATTGCCTGATGCCTGTTCTACGCTCAAGAGGATGTTGTCGATTCGACGTACCGTTGACTCTAAGGTTTGTTCAGCATTATTCAGGGCCTCTGCTTTAACTGCTTTTCGTGAGTAGAAAAACAGTATCGACAGCGCCAGGAGAAGAAGCGTTGCCAAGGCTACAATAACCATTAGACTGAGTCTGAATGATAAGGTCCTGTTGATAATTTTAGTTATTCGAATCATTTTCTGCGGCAAAGATAAAAAATTATCCTGAATTATCTGTAAAATAATCAGAAAAACTTGTCGCTTAGTATATAATTATTCGATAATTATTAGTATCTTTGCACCCACAAAGTCTTTTATCAACTATTATGGGTAACTTTTTTATAATAGATGCGCATAGCCATTTGTGGCTCCGACAGGAAACGAGCTGGGATGGTAAGGAGATACGTTCACTGAAGAATGGCCGTTCGCTATTCCTTGGTGAGGAAGTGCAGATGATTCCTCCTTTCATCATAGACGGCAGGAATACTGCAGAGGTGTTCCTTAGCAATATGGACTATGCCCAGGTGTCGGCAGCTGTGGTGGTTCAGGAGTTTATCGATGGTATCCAGAACGACTATCTTGCAGAGGTAAGCAGGAATTATCCTGAGCGTTTCTTCGTGTTCGGAATGGCCGACTACCTTAAAGACGGATTCTATGAAAAGGCGGAATCTCTGTTGGATAATGGTTTTAAGGGTCTGGCGATACCAGGGCACCGACTGTTGGGAAGACCTCTTGATGACGATGAGATGATGCGTATGTTCCATCTTATGGAGGAACGCGAGGCCCTGCTTTCCATCACTCTTGCCGATGGCGACAAACAGGTGGAGGAAATGGAACGTGTCATCGGGAAATGTCCTGACCTGAAGATTGCTATAGGTCATCTTGGCATGGCAAATCCTCCTGCAACGCCTTGTTGGGAGAACGACAGCTGGCGCAGACAGATCCTCCTCGCAAAGCACGACAAAGTGATGATTGAGACTGGCGGAATCACCTGGCTTTATAACTCAGAGTTCTATCCCTTCCCCTCTGCTGTCCGCGCTATCCGGGAGGCTGCAGGTCTTGTGGGAATGGAGAAACTGATGTGGGGCAGTGACTACCCGCGTACAATAACTGCTATTACCTATCGCATGTCATACGACTTCATCATTAAGTCAGATGAGTTAACAGATGAAGAGAAACGATTGCTCTTAGGCGATAATGCCCGCCGTTTCTATGGCTTCAGCAATCTCATCGATCTTCCGTATATTAAGAATATGTCAGAATGAAATAACGAACTTATGAAGAAGACTTTATTATTAACGATTCTGTTGTGCATTAGCGTAATCGTTATGGCACAACCGCAGGGAGGCTTTGGCGGTTTCCAGGTTCCAAAAGTGGAACTCCCTACATCTCAGGAATTCAAGGATGTGAACTATGCCGGCGACGATCAGGCATACCACACATGTGACATCTATCTTCCGAAGAAAGAGGCAGAGTCTTATCCTGTGGTTATCCATATATACGGCAGTGCCTGGTTCAGCAACAGCAGTAAGGGGATGGCTGACCTCGGTACTATCGTAAAGTCGCTCCTTGAGGCCGGTTATGCAGTAGTTTGCCCTAACCACCGTAGTAGCATGGATGCCAAGTGGCCTGCTCAGATTCATGATATCCGTGCCGTCATCCGTTTTGTTCGCGGAGAGGCAAAGAAGTATAAGTTTGATACCTCGTTCATCGCCACATCTGGATTCTCTTCTGGTGGTCATCTTTCATCTACAGCCGCTACCACCAGTGGCTTGAAGCAGACGAAGGTGGGTAGTGTGGATATCGATCTCGAGGGGGCGGTAGGCAACCATCTTGGCGAGTGTAGTGCCGTTAATGCTGCCTGCGACTGGTCTGGTCCTGTTGACCTTACAGCGATGGACTGCGGTGAGTCGATGAAGATGGGTGAGAACTCTCCAGAGGATGTGCTGCTGAACTCCAAACTTGCAAAGGAGCCTGACAAATACCTCAGTCTGAGTGCTACGAACTATGTCAACAGTAGCAATCCTCCTATCATCATCTTCCATGGAGAGAAGGATAATGTTGTGCCTTGCTGTCAGGGAAAGAAATTCTTTGAGCTGTTGCAGGCTGCAGGTGTAAAGTCTGAGGCATCCTTCGTACCCGAAGGCAGTCATGGTGGTCCGCAGATGTATACTGAGGAGAATCTTAGCAAGATGGTTAATTTTCTGAACAGCGTACGTCTTTCCAGGCAGGCTAAATCGCCCAATGGCAAGATTTGCGCAGTACAGAAGGGTAGTGGTTATGTTATTAACTATCAGGATAAGACGGTGCTCGATATCCCTGTTGTGGGTTATGCTGGTGCTAAGGCCGGTAGTCTGCAGTTTACTAAGAAGATAAGTGCTGATTACCAGATGTTGGCGGGTAAGCGCCTTCACTGCTCCAACGAGGCTAATGAGTATTGTGCCGATCTTGGAAATGGTCAGCGACTGGTGATGAGACTTTACAACGATGGTGTAGCCTTCCGATATGAGTTAGCGTCACTTAGCAACGAGACTCTGCCTGCAGAACAGACCACATTCTTTATACCGGAAGGTACAAAACGTTGGATGATGCAATGGAACGATGCCTACGAGGGATTCTTCCCCCTCTCTACAACATATAAGGTAAAGACAGAGCGAGAAGCAGCCCGCGGACATGTGTCTCCAGAAGGATTCCATAATCGTTGGGCATATCCTGCTCTCCTCGAACCATCAGAAGGTGTCTTTACACTTATATCAGAGGCAAATATCGAGCGTCAGCAGAGTGCTTCTTGTCTTTATAACGATGGAGAACTGTTTAAGGTGACTCCTGCTGAGAATGATACTAAGGTGAACGGCACATGGCATAGTCCTTGGCGAACAGCAATCATCGGCTCTCTCGCTGATGTGGTGCAGTCAACTCTTATCACAGATGTTTCTGAGCCATGCAGACTCGCTGATACATCATGGATAAAGCCTGGTGTGGTGTCTTGGATATATTGGGCGTATAATCATGGCTCCAATGACTATAACATCATCCGCAAGTATGTAGATATGGCTGTCACCCTGCATCTCCCTTATGTGCTTATCGATGCTGAGTGGGATGAGATGAAAGACGGCAAGACGATAGAGGATGCTGTGGCATACGCTGTATCCAAGGGCATCAAACCGATAATATGGTATAACTCCAGCGTGGGATGGATTGATGGTGCTCCGACTCCAAAGTTCCGACTTAACAAACCCGAGGACCGAGAGAAGGAATTTGCTTGGTGTGAGAAGATTGGTGTTGCAGGAGTGAAGATTGACTTCTTCTCAGGAGACTCCTTCCTAAATATGGATTTCTGTATTGATCTCCTTGAGAGTGCCGCCAAGCATCATCTGCTGGTGAATTTCCATGGGGCAACAGTTCCACGTGGATGGCAGCGTACATATCCAAACCTGATGTCTACAGAGGGTGTTTATGGTGCAGAGTGGTATAACAATAAACCAGTATTCACTAATAAGGCTGCATGTCATAACGCCACATTACCTTTCACACGTAATGTAATTGGTCCGATGGACTATACCCCATGTACCTTCAGCGACTCCCAGTATCCGCATATCACATCAAAGGCCCATGAGTTGGCTCTGACTATACTCTTTGAGAGCGCCCTACAGCATCTTGCTGACAAGCCTGAGAGTTATCTCGCACAACCTGCAAAGGTTCATAAGTTCTTTGGCGAGCTGCCAGCGGTTTGGGATGAGACCCGTTTGTTGAGTGGTTATCCTGGCGAGAGTGTTGTGATGGCACGTCGTAGTGGCACCACATGGTATATTGCTGGTATCAATGGTCGCGATGAGGCTCAGACATTGGATATCACAGGTATAAACATAAAAGGCAAGATGATGCTCTTTGCAGATACCGCTGCTGGTAAATGGAGCATCACCTCGCCTAAGACAGTCCCCTCTAAACTCAGTTGCCAGCCTCGAGGTGGCTTCGTTCTCGTGGTGAAAGAGTAATCACTGGAAATCCACAAGTATGCGGAACACCTTTCCCGGATCAGCTTCCCACTGCTTCATGGCCTCTTCGGCAGCCTCTGGCTTAACCACGTTGCTGATAAGACGATCTACGGGACAGGTACCACGCTCCAGATAGTGGATCACCGCACGGAAATCACTGGGCTGGGCATTACGCGAACCGCGGATGTCCAGCTCTTTCTGTACGAAATACTTTGTCTGGAACGATACTTCGCTCTTTGCATATCCGATACAGATTACACGCCCTGTGAAAGCCACCTCGTCGACAGCCATCTGATAGGTGGGAATACTGCCCACAGCCTCGATAACCACATCAGGACCAAAGCCGGAGGTCATCTCTAACAGACGGGCATGCACATCCTCTTTGATAGTATTGATGGTGTAGCTTGCACCCATCTCCTTGGCCAGAGCCAGTTTCTCATCGTCGATGTCGGCAGCAACAACGGTAGCACCACGCTGGGCAGAACGCACAACGGCTCCCATACCCACCATTCCGCAACCAATCACCAGCACCACGTCGATATCTGTTACCTGAGCACGACTCACAGCATGGAATCCCACACTCATAGGTTCTATTAGTGCACATGTGCGAGGGGTGAGCAGTCCTGCAGGGATAACCTTCTCCCAAGGCAGAGCGATATATTCGCACATGGCTCCCCAACGCTGAACACCCAGCGTCTCGTTGTGCTGACAGGCGTTAACACGTCCGTTACGGCACGATGCACACTTGCCGCAGTTGGTATATGGGTTAACGGTAACTGTCATGCCTGGCTTAAGACCTTCAGGCACGTTCTTACCCACCTTTACCACATCTGCACCAACCTCATGGCCAGGCACCACTGGCATCTTCACCATCGGGTTACCCCCACGGAAGGTGTTCAGGTCGCTACCGCAGAAACCTACATATCTCATCTTCAACAATACCTCGTCGTCGCCCATCTGGGGCTCTGGCATATCAATAACCTTCATCACAGAAGGCTCACTAATCTGAATCGCTTTCATTTTTGAACTTTATAATTACCTTTTACTTTTTTACATTTTTACGAGTTCTTCCAGCGGACGAACATCTGGTCGCCGATAATCTCCTGTACCTTCATTACCAGCTCCTCGTCGATAGGGTCGTTGACAAAACCGATATTCTTCAGCACATTGTCAGGATTGGCGCTGCTGAAGAGGGTGGTGGCAATGCGGGGATTAAGGCTCGTTGAGAACTGTATCGCCAGTTTCTCTATGGGATAACCCTGCTGCTGACAGTATTCTGCAGCCCGGGCACAAGCCTCGCGCAGTTTCCATACTGCAGGATGCCACTCTGGGGCTCCACGTGTTGAGAGCAGACCCATGGACAACGGAGAGGCATTAATCACTCCCACATTATTCATCTCGAAGAATCCGAGATAGTCGGCCAGGAGAGTGTCGTTAAGGCTGTAGTGACAGAAGTTCAGGATACTCTCCACAGTACCCGTCTCGCAGTGTTCGATGACCCACTTCAGGTTCTCTGGCTGGAGGTCGGTGATGCCCACATGACCAACGACACCTTTCTTCTTCAGTGCCACCAGTGCCGGCAGGGTCTCATCGCATATCTTCTGCAGTCCGCCATCCATGTCTCCCTGGAACTCGATGTCGTGAACGTTGATAAGGTCGATATAGTCCACATTCAGTCGTTCCATACTCTCGTAAACACTATCCGTAACCCTCTTCGCGCTGTAGTCCCAGGTGTTGACTCCATCCTTGCCGTATCTGCCCACCTTTGTCGAGAGATAGTACTTCTCGCGAGGAATCTCCTTAAGAGCCTTGCCAAGAACCATCTCTGCCTTCAGATGTCCGTAATAGGGCGACACATCGATGAAGTTGATACCATTGTCTACGGCTGTGTGTACTGCACGGATACCTTCTTCTTCGCGTACGCCATGAAACACACCGCCTAATGATGAAGCGCCGAAACTTAGGTTCGACACCTTCATGCCTGTTTTTCCAATCTCGTTGTAAACCATATATTTATCTTATATTCTTGCTTTCTCTCTTGCAATGTGGATTCTGAAGCCGTAGAGTGTCACTATCACGAAACAGATGAACGGAAGTACGAATGATGCGTTGGTAGCAGGGAAGTCGCCAAAGACCGTTCCCAGATCGATTACCTTCGCCTGCATCCAGGGAAGTACCGAACCGCCGAGGATGGCCATGATAAGACCAGCAGCACCAAACTTCGCATCGTCGCCAAGACCATCAAGGGCGATGCCATAGATGGTGGGGAACATCAGCGACATGCATCCGCTGACGCATACCAGGCAGTAAACGCCCATGCGGCTCTGGAAGGCGATGACACCTGCAGTAAACACCATTGCCAGAATACCGAACACAGCCAACAGCATCGCTGGCTTGACATATTTCATCATGAAAGTGGCTATGAATCGTGAACAGATGAAGAATATCATCGCAAAGATATTATACTGTTGTGAGAGCACCTCGGCACTCCGTTCATCCATTCCCTCAGCCATAAACACTCTCGTACCGTATTGTATTATGAAGGTCCAGCACATTATCTGCGCTCCTACGTAGAAGAACTGTGCTATGACACCCTCACGATAGTATTTCAGCGAGAAGATACGACGGATGGTGACCAGGAAATGGATATCGTGATTGGCATCGCCTATCTTCGGCATTTTCACAAAACGGATAAGCAGTAACATCGCCACGATGACGAGGCCAATAATGAGATATGGCGAGATGAGCACACTGAGGTCGGCATCCTTCAGCGCTTCGAACTCTGAGTCGCTAAGGAGCGCACGTTCATCGCTGCTCATAGGATTCAGCTTTGCCTGGATGAAGTTCATTGCTACGAACATACCTATGATAGATCCGCAGGGATTGAAACACTGCGCCATATTCAGTCTTCGGGTGGCTGTATCCTCTGGTCCCATCGTAAGGATATAGGGGTTGCAAGATGTCTCGAGAAACGACAGTCCACAGGTCATGATGAAATATGCAATCAGGAAACATCCGAAAATGCCAATGCTCTTGGCCGGGAAGAACAGCAGTGCACCAGCGGCATAGAGTCCGAGTCCCATGAGCACGCCAGCCTTATACGAATACTTACGGATGAAGATGGCTGCAGGGAAGGCCATACAGAAATAGCCGCCATAGAAGGCCACCTGTACCAAAGCACCATCGGCCACACTCATTCGGAAAATCTTTGAGAATGCTTTTACCATAGGGTTGGTGATGTCGTTGGCAAAACCCCAGAGGGCAAAGCAGAATGTTACGAGGATAAACGGGATGAGATAGCTCACGCCGTCCTTTGTAATCAGAGATGATTGTTGCTTATGCATAATTTTTAATTATTTACAGATTGGTCATTTATATTTCTGTGTGCAAATTTACAAAAGAAAATCCATATAAACAAGTTTTTCTGTGTTATTGATACATCTTGAAAGATATTTGCTACAAATGCGCTTGGCTTATTGGGAGATTATTCGTAACTTTGCAGTCGAAAATAAAATCATAAACTTAAAATATAAAATAATTATGAAACGATTGCTGATATCATTATCAATTATCATTTGTCAATTATCATTTACCTATGCTACCACCAAGACCTTTGCCAGTCCAGATGGAAAGATAATCGTAATGGTGAGTGACGAGGGTGGAAGTCCTAAGTATCAGGTTAGTCTTGGCGATAAGACTTTCATTCAAGAATCGCCTCTGGGTCTGAAGCTTAATTTCGAGGATCTTACACACGGCCTGACGATGACAGCCTGTGATATTGGCAAGTTCGCGGATGAGTACACTCTGAAGACCACAAAGCAGAGCCATATCACTGTAGATGCCACACAGGCTGTTTGTCGTTTTGAGAAAGACGGTAGCAAAGCGATGGACATCACTTTCCGGGTAACAAACCGCGATGTGGCTTATAGTTACACGATTTATCCAAAGAAGAATCGTGGTGGTGAGACTCTCGCTGCTGTTGTGGAGAGTGAGGCCAGCGGATTCGTACTGCCTGAGGGTACCACCACGTTCCTCTGCCCACAGATGAAGCCGATGACAGGTTTCGCACGTACTGCTCCAAGTTATGAGACATCCTATACCCTCGACGACGAGGTGGGCAAGAACGGCTGGGGCGCAGGATATACCTTCCCTTGTCTCTTCAAGACTCCTAGCGGTTGGGTGCTTATCAGCGAGACGGGCACAGATGGTGATTACGTTGGCTGTCGTCTTCTCAACGAGGGTGGGGCAAACTATCGTATCGGCTTCCCACAGCCAGAGGAGATGAACGGCATCGGTTCCGTTACCCCTGCCATATCACTGCCAGCATCAACCCCCTGGCGCACCATCACCCTTGGTGAAACACTTGCTCCCATCGTGGAGACAACCATCGCCAATGATCTTGTGACACCAAAATACCAGGCCTCTAAGGACTATACTTTTGGCAAGGGCTCCTGGTCGTGGATCATCGGCATGGACCCCAGCTGTAACTTCGACGAGCAGAAGCGTTATATCGACTTCTCTGCCGCGATGGGCTATCGTTCGGTACTCGTTGATGCCCTCTGGGACACTCAGATAGGCTATGAGAAGATGGAGGAACTGGCACGTTATGGAAAGTCGAAGGGCGTGGGCCTGTTCCTTTGGTATAACTCCAATGGCAGCTGGAACGATGCACCTCAGGGGCCTCGTGGTAAGATGGACAAGAGCGCTCCACGTCGTAAGGAGATGGCCTGGATGCAGAAGAACGGTATCCTGGGTATCAAGGTCGACTTCTTCGGAGGCGACAAACAGGCGATGATGCAGCTCTATGAGGATATCCTCACCGATGCCAACGACTTCGGCATCCAGGTGATCTTCCACGGATGTACGCTGCCTCGCGGCTGGGAGCGTATGTATCCTAACTTCGTGGCTGCTGAGGCTGTGCTGGCATCAGAGAACCTGCACTTCGGACAGGGCGCCTGCGATGCAGAGGCTCAGAATGCCTGTATCCATCCGTTTATTCGTAATACCGTGGGTTCGATGGACTTCGGAGGCTCTACGCTCAACAAACATTATAATAAGGATAACCAACACGGCACCACCCGTAAGACAAGTGATGTTTTCGCCCTCGCTACGGCTGTGCTTTTCCAGAGCAGTGTGCAGCACTTTGCCCTGGCTCCGAATAATCTTGGGGATGCTCCTCAGTGGGCAGTGCAGTTTATGAAGGATGTGCCTACATTGTGGGATGAGACCCGTTTCATCGACGGCTATCCGGGAAAGTACTGTATCATGGCTCGTCGCAGCGGAGAGAAATGGTTTGTTGTAGGTGTTACCGCTGATGGTACTCCTATGAAGTTCGAGAAGGGAAAGCTGAGAGTGGGTAAGAAGACTATCTTCAAACTCGATGCATTCTTTGCCAAAGGTAGTAAGCCAACTGTCTATTCAGATACTGACGCCATCGTTATTACAGAATAAGAATATTTGCTAAGACATGAAGAAGCTATTCGTATCCTTGTTCGTTGCGCTGATTGCTGTGATGGCTGTGGCGCAAAACAGACAGGTGCTCGACGACCTGAAAGCCGACCCTCGTAAGGCCTACGGCAACGACTATCCCTATCCGTTTGTTACGGCCCCTCAGACAAAGGCTCCTAAGGGCTACAAGCCTTTTTATATCAGCCATTATAGTCGTCATGGGTCGCGATATTATTGGAATGAGTTCCTGTATCGCGAACTTGACAAACTGCTCACCACGGCCCATGAGCGTCGTCAGCTGACGTCTGCCGGCGAGGCTTTCTTCGAGAAGTTCATGGCTTCAAAGCAGGAACTCGTCAATGGTGTTTCTGAACTCACCCAGCTGGGTTGGGATCAGCATCAGGGCATCGCCCGAATAATGTATAACACCTTCCCTGAGGTGTTTAAGAAGGGCGGCAATGTCTTCGCCATCTCCTCGCTCTCAGGGCGTTGTGTGCTCAGCATGTCAGCCTTCTGTCAGGAACTTGTGCAGTGTAATCCGAAGCTAGAGATCCGTGAACAGTCATCGCGCTCCACACTCGATGGCGTGGTGCCTAGTGATCGTCAGAACCCTGTCAGGCGCGAGTTCCCCAAGAGTACTCCGCGATATGAGAAGAATAAGGATAAGTTCCAGTATGCCCGTTCGCTTCAGGAGAAAGTGGTGTTGCGTGTGTTTACATCTACCGACAGTCTTCCTGGCGATATGCGTCGCATAGGCAGCAACCTCGTCAACCTCTACACCACGCTGCCCAGCATCCTCCACGAGGGAATGATGGAGGGCATCATCAGCGATGAGGAGATAGCATCTCAGTGGGAGGGGTCTAATCTGGGAAGTTATTCGTGGGTGTTTGGTCCGCGTTATGAGATGATTCCCATCCTGAAGGATATCATCCGAAAGGCTGAGGATGTCATCAACGGCAGCACTGATCGTCTGGCAGACCTCCGTTTCGGACACGACACATGTCTCGGACCTCTCACCGTACTGATGGGCATCAACGGAGCCGACATCGACCCGGAGGATCCCTACGAGGTGAAATACTGTTACCAGAACTGGGAGACCTGCATGGCATCGAATATACAGCTTGTGTTCTATCGCAAGAGCGGTTCCGATGACATTCTTCTGAAGTGTCTCCTCAATGGTGCTGAGGCTACTCTTCCTGTGCCCACCTCCCAGGCGCCATATTACAGATGGTCTGACTTCCGCGATTACTATAATGGCATAGTCAGCGGAAAATAATCGCTGACTTTGGTGCTATTGTAGTTGCTTAATCCATGTGCTGATATCACTAAGGACTTCTGGTGATATGGTCTCTTCTATCTGGCCGTACTCATTAGGAAGTCCTGTAGTGCAGTGTTGGAAGAGATGGTTAAGTCCGGGATATTCCTTAATGAGATTCTTCTTTGTTTTTGGAAGAAGCTGCTTGATTGCTGTTAGATTCTGTGAAGGTACAACTTGGCAGTCACGATCGCCATTAAGTGCAAAGACTGGGCAACGGGTTTTGCTGATATTTTCAGAAGGGTCATAATCAAAGAACCACTGATACCAGCGCAATTTCTGGAACTGAGGGTCTTGACGTAATTTCTTAACCGTTACTTTAACTATCAATTTGGGGTCTATTCCTGAGAGTTCCATCATGCGGTTACTCTGTAATGCGGAGAGCGTGTCGCCCTTTACGCCAGGACCTGCTAACGAGACGATGAAGTCTGTCTTCTTCTGTGCGCCAAGGATAAAGGCGATGAGTCCACCTTCGCTATGGCCAATCATACCGACCTTTGAGAAGGCTTTCTTACTACGAAGGAAATCGATACCAGCTTCAGCATCACGAGCAAAGTCCTCTGATGTCGCATTCCTTACATCACCACCCACAGACTTTCCTGTAGCGCGATCGTCGTAACGGAGGGAGGCTATACCTTGGCGAGCCAGATAGTCAGCAATAACCAGGAATGGTTTGTGCTTAAAGACTTCCTCGTCGCGATTCTCTTGTCCGCTTCCTGTGACGAACAGCACAACTACAGGCTTTTTCTTTGACTTTTTGTCATATCCTACTGGCCAGGTTAGTGTACCAGCAAGCGTAGCGCTATCTTTTTCGTTTCTAAACGTTACTTCCTCTGTCTCGTAAGGGAAAGGTGGCTTAGGCTCCTGAGGGCGCTTTGCCTCTGGTACACCTTTCGTCATCTCTAATGCGAGTTTCATCCCCATCTGCGAGAAAGTGCCATCGAGTTTTTCGCCTTTCAGCTTTGCGCGATAGGTAGCTCCAATTGCTTCTACTTTCACTGCTACCGAGTCGTCTGAAAGGAACTCTTTAAGAGCTGGAATACCATATGCTGATTGGTCTGGACTATCAAGCGATGCTTTTACATAGCCATCTGCCTGCTCCAGATGAAGTACTACAGTCAACGACATGGTTCCTACTTTAAGTTTTCCTGACCATGAACCCTTCAATGCGGTTGTAGGTTGAACTTGCGCTTGGCATGTTAATGCAACGAATGCTAAAAACGATAAAATATACTTCTTCATACGAATTTCTTTAATAAGAATAGTAAGAATGCGCCAACAATAACCACTGCAATGGTAATCAGGCGCTCCTTGTTCTCTTTCTTATATTCATTGAAATGGCATAGTCTGTATATCCAATATGGCACCATCATCAATAAGCCAATAGCCGTCATATAGATATATACGTTTTTGTGTAAGAAATCAAAAATTGAAAGGCGAACCAGTATATTGCATACAACGCCTATGGTCAGCGCTAACCATCCTACATTATACAGATGTGTAACAATTTTGTTGAATGGCATAATTATTTTGCTTTGTGTACAAGGATTGTGAATACTATGATTACAACAAACAACAGACCTACTATTGTCAGGATTGGAATGGCGCTGGGACCACCATGATTTATGGAACCAAGAGATGTCCAACCGATGACTAAAGTGAGTACCAAAAATAATAAACCCGCGATACGAGTCATGCGGATGACGAGCTCTACTTGACGGATGTTTGTAATCGCAAATGGCATGTTGATATGGCGTGGGAAATATGCAATAACCATCATGCAGATAGCTGCGATTGTGACGATGATGCAGGGAATTATAATTCCTGTTGGCGAGCCATAAGCATTAGGTCGTCCTGATCCATCGAAATGTGTAGGTACGATGTCTGGTGCCTGATTTACCATCCAAATAATTAATCCCCATACAACGATAGCAACAACAGCAAACACTATTTCGAATATATTTCCTTCGTGCGTGCGATGCACTTTAATATCTTTTATATCGAATTTCTTTTCCATAATCAATTACATGGGTGGGAGTTTACGAACGGCTACGACGATAAGTGCTGAAAAGACAATACCAATGGTGATGACAACAGCTACAAATGCCGTCAAACCGATAGCTTTGTTTACGAATAGCGCGACGAACATCGCCAATAGGAATGCTTGGATGAGTGACAATAATAAGAGGGCTTTCTTCCTGTTCATAACTCTTCTGGTTTGGGTTCTTGTTGTTTCTTTTTAGGTAGGCGCTTTGCTTTGCGCAGAGCTTCGGTGATGATCCACTGGAGCTGGCCGTTGGTGCTGCGGAACTCGTCCGCAGCCCAAGCCTCTATCGCGTCCATCGTCTCAGCGTCAACGCGCAGGATATAATTCTTTGTTTCTTTCTTCACCATGAATTAATGGTTCAATGTACCAGTATTTACTACGGGCTGAGCACTTTCGTCACCACAGAGCACAACGAGCAGATTCGAGACCATAGCAGCCTTCTTGTCATCATCGAGTTCTACTATCTCCTCGCTGGAGAGTTTGTCGAGAGCCATCTTCACCATCGATACAGCACCCTCTACTATCTTCTCACGAGCGGTGATGATAGCCGAAGCCTGCTGGCGACGCAACATCACAGCGGCAATCTCAGGAGCGTAAGCCAGATAGTTGATACGGGCCTCTACCACTTCGATACCAGCCAGAGCCAGACGCTCGTCGAGTTTCTGTTCCAACTGCTCGTTTACCTCATCAGCATTCGAACGCAGGGTGGGCTCGCCTTCTTTTGTATCCTCATCGTCGTAGGCATACTGACCTGCAACCTGACGGAGAGCTGCGTCGCTCTGAACGCGTACAAAGTTCTCTAGCGCATTCATCAGTCCCTTAGTGTCGCTGCCAACAGTATTTGGACTTGCTGCCATCGTCTGAGAGTCTACCTCAAACAATGCCTTATAGGTATCTTTCAGCTTCCATACGAGCACGAGTCCGATCATTACGGGGTTACCTGTCTTATCATTCACCTTTATAGGCTCTGCATCGAGGTTACGTGCACGCAGCGATACCTTCTTAGTACCATAGAATGGGTTGATCCAATAGAAACCAGTCTCTGAGAATGTGCCTGAGTATTTACCAAACCAAGTGGTGACACGTGCCTCATTAGGCTCAAGCTGCAATATTCCGCACCATAGAATAATGTCGACAATGATCAATAGCGAGCAACCACCCAGCAGCCATCCTCCTTGAGCACCATCGCTGCCATCGAGCATGATGATGCTATATACGATTCCAACAATCGACAAAATCAGTACTGCGATATTCACAAACAGCATCAGAAAGCCGTTGAGTACTGAACCGTTGAAAGCAAATTCCTTATTCTCCATCTTTATAGACTTTTAATTGTTAATATTTAAATTGATATCAAAATGATATCGCAAAGATATACACTATTTTTCAATCGACAATGGATTTTATCGATTATTTAACATTATTTTATAATATAATTATCATATTTCTTTCTCTTAAGGGTAAATGATACATACGGCAAAGAATCCGCAATGCTTTGCAAAGAGTGTTTCGATGAAAGTCAGTACCTTTGCAGCCGCAAAATGAATTTACCTTTATGAAGAAAACGTTATTGATAGCTGGTCTGATGATTATGACCAGATTTCTTACCGCAAGTGCGGATGTAGATCCGAATTTCTATGTTTACCTCTGTTTCGGACAGTCGAACATGGAGGGCAACGCAACTCCTGAGGCTCAGGACATGACTGGTGTTGATGACCGATTCCAGATGCTGGCATGTGTCGACTTCCAGAATCCTGTCCGCAAGATGGGAGAGTGGTATACTGCAACACCTCCGATTGTTCGCCAGGGCACGGGCTTGGGTATGGCCGACTATTTCGGACGTACTATGGTAGCCAATCTGCCTCAGGATATTAAGGTGGGTGTGGTCGATGTTGCCATTGGCGGAACAAGCATTAAAGGATTCTTGCAAGAAGAGGTAGCCGACTATATAAAAGGAGAGGCTGACTGGTTTAAGGGCTATATGGCGGCCTATGACAACGGCCCCTATAAGCGTCTTGTGGATATGGCCAAGATTGCCCAGAAGTCAGGTGTCATCAAGGGCATCTTACTCCACCAGGGCGAGACAGACAATTGTCAGACTGACTGGCCTCAGAAGGTGAAGAAGGTATACGACCGTCTTATTGCCGACCTTGGACTCAACGCTGCCGACATCCCTCTGTTCGTTGGCGAGACTGTCAGTCAGGCTGCAGGAGGTGCCTGCTGGGGTCACAATGCCGTTATTGCTAAGGTGCCTGAGGTTATCCCTAATTCATACGTAATCTCATCCTCAGACTGTCCTCAGAAGGGCGACGGATTGCACTTCACAGCCCAGGGATACCGAATGATGGGTGCCCGTTATGCACAGAAAGCACTGAAACTGATGGGTATCGAGGCTGAAATCCCTGAGCCAATGGCTGGTTCCGTAAAGGTCGGGAGTACAGAACGTACCTATCTTCAATACGTGCCTAAGCAATTAGGTTCAAAGCGTCCTCTGCTCATTTCATGTCATGGTATGAATCAGAATGCGCCATACCAGAAAGGCATGCTGCAGATAGAATCGATTGCTGATACTGCGAAGTTTGTTACCGTGTTTCCCCAAGGTGAGAACAATTCATGGGACATCAGTGGCAGAAAAGATATCAATTTTATCCTGAAGATCATCGACAAGATGGTGGAGCAGTATGACATCGACCCCGGAAGAGTGTATCTCTCTGGATTCTCAATGGGCGGTATGTTCACCTATCATGCCATGAACGTCATTGCCGACCGCATTGCTGCCTTCGCTCCTATTAGCGGATACACAATGAGTGGTGTTACGGCTAATCCCAACTCTCGCGCCGTACCAATCATACATACCCATGGCACAAGCGATGGCGTTGTTCCTTTCGAAAACGTGCAGAACAACCTGAATGTGTGGATCAGTCACAACCATTGTGATGCCACACCTGTTGTTACCAAAAGCTATCGTGGTGCTTCACATATCACCCGCCATGTCTGGGGCAATGGCGACAATGGTGTCGAAGTGGTTCTGATGGAGTTGGCGGGCAAGGATCATTTTGTATCAAATGATGTTTTCATGACTGGTGACGAGATATGGAACTTCTGCAAGAAATACAGCATAGAGGTGGAGTGGCCTTATGTTGCTCCGGGACTGAAGCCCGACAAGAAGTTTAAAAGCCTGCAGGAGATAGGTAATACTGCCTTTGCTATAGTTAACGAGGCAGAGGGAAAGGCTCTTTTCGGCTCAAACAACCAGAACCTGGATTATCAGGACTACGAGACAGCCTTCAACGATGGTAACTCAGGATATTTGTTTAAGTTAGAAGAGAGTGAGGTAAGCGGCTGCTACCTTCTGCGTCTCTATACTCCAGATGGCGCACCATATAGCATCTGGGGCAATAAGGGCTATTTGAATGGTTTCTCTACAGTAGCAGACTGCAGCTTCATACTTGGATTAGGAAAACAAAACGGACAGGATGTGGAGAATGGTGCCGTTTGGGAGATTAACTATGTAGATAACGGTTTTACGTTGAAGAATAAATATACAGGAAAGTATCTTCATAATGCCCTTTCCGCTAAGTATAATGAACCAGTCAGTTTCACATTCTGCACACTGAGTGAGACTGCTACAGGGATAAATACCATTAGTTATACTCACGATATCTCTGACAACGCTATATACGACCTCAATGGCCGCAGGGTGAACGAATCAACTCTCCGCCCCGGTATATATATTAAGAAGAGGAAGAAAATCGTAATTAAATAGTAAGTGGTCGCAAATGCTGCGACCACTTCTTTACTTAATAACCCAAACAGCTTGTTGCTCCGAGGGCTGTGAGAATTGCTGTTGCGATGCTCGCTACGAGCTGCACGATCCACTTCAGGGTTTCCTTCTTCGTCATACGCTACCTCCTTCCTTCACGTTTATCATTTATCCTTTATCATTTATCATTTCCAAAGGTCAGTTACCCGTCTCGAAACCGCCGCTACCTACGTTGCTGCCGTTCTTGGTGAACACTTTGGTGGCTGCCTCGCTGCTTTCACCGTTCTTGATGGCGATAGCCTTAACGGTTGCCGTATCGGTCAGCGTGATTGCCTCGCTGTACAGAGTGCTCTCTGCGTTAGGAGCTGTGCCGTCTGTGGTGTAGCGAATCTCTGCGCCATCAGGACCGCTGATACTTACCTCTGTGCTCTCATCGAATGGAGTCTCACCACTAATCACTGGTGTCTCTACGCTCGATGTTTCAGAGCCTGTCGAAGAGCCGTTGCCTGAGCCTGAGCCTTGCTCTGAACCAGAACTGTTCTCAGAGCCTGTGCCGTTCTGCTCACCGTTCTGCTCGTTCTCCTCATTCTCGGTGTCCTCCACTTCGCCAGCGTCAGCCGATGTTACTCGCTTCACGATG